>WNGI01015473.1_pt1 | contig 16143 bp, 17 predicted proteins | sample 5400621 | NCBI WGS metagenome assembly WNGI01 (sample SAMN13153374, study PRJNA577476) | soil metagenome | isolation source: 20 cm soil or saprolite under Garry oak tree replicate 1 | place: USA:California | collected 2016-06-15 | reverse complement strand
CCTCACGGACAGGACCGGCGCCCAGGAGAAATGTCATGGCCGAGCCAAAACTCAAGCCAACTGAGCAGAGCGTGAACACGTTCCTCGAAAAAATCGCCGACGAGTCGCGACGAGGCGAGTGTTACGCCGTTCTCGACATGATGAAGCGTGTGACGAAGACGGAGCCGAAGATCTGGGGTACCGGACTCGTCGGATTCGGCAAGTATCACTACAAGTACGCGAGCGGGCACGAAGGTGATTGCTTCGTAACGGGATTCGCGTCACGCAAAGCGGCGCTGACGCTGTACCTCACCGCCGGAGTCGAGCGGTTTCCGAAGCTCCTGGCGAAGCTGGGCAAGCACAAGGCAGGCAAGGGCTGCCTCTACATCAAGAAGCTCGACGACGTAAATCTGTCGGTGCTCGAGGACCTGGTGAAGCAATCCGTCGAGCACACCAAGGCAACGTACAGCTAGGTCGGATTAGCCGCGCGCCGAGCCTGGCGCAGCACCGCGCGCAGTTCGTCAGTGAGTTTCTTCGCCAGCTCCGGCCTCTCGTGGAACGCCGCCGGCGTGTTCTGAAACAGAGCGATCTCCCACTTCCCGCTCTTCTGCGCCGCCACCATCGACTGGACCGCATTCATTTCGGGATTGATGTCGTCCTTCCCCGGTGGAACCATGCCCGCATTGGCGCGCAGCAGGGTGACGTCGCCCGCAATCGGCCGTACCTCGCGCACGATCGTCACGTATGATGCCGTCTGATGGTGCGAAAAGATCTCGCTGAGGTGCGCCCCGATCTCGATCTGGCCGTTCACCTGGCTTCCATCGAACCCGACGATGCTCCCGTCTGAGGCGAACAGCAGCGCAAAGTCGCGCGCGTTGCGCCTGTTCCAGGTTCCGATGAGCCTCGCGTACAGGTCGCGCGTGACGCTCTCGGCGTCCCCGCCCGCTGCATTGCTGGGTGACATTAGCCTTCCTCCTGGCCCGAGATCTCGTCGAACAACTGCTCGATCCTCCGGTCCGGCACGAGCCACATCAGGGCCACGAATACGTAGATCGCATCTGACAATAACTGATTCACGAACGCGAGCGGAATGGCAATCAGATACAGGAGAACGGAAACCAGTCCTTTGGCATCACCGCCTACCGCCGCTTTGAGCTTCGACTGCGGTCCCTGGCTCCTGATTATAGTCTGGGAGAGTACGTAGTACGCGACCCCGGCCATCATCAGCACCACGCCATACAGCGCTGTCGGGAGCGGAGCGAAGTGGTTCTCACCCATCCACCCGGTCACGAACGGCATCAGCGACAACCAGAACAAGAGATGGAGGTTCGCCCAGAGGATTCCACCGGTTACCCGGTCGGTGAGGTAAAACATGTGGTGATGGTTGTTCCAGTAGATCGCCAGCACGATGAAGCTGAGCACGTACGTCAGGAATACCGGCAGCAGCGAGGAGAGCGCCGCGAGGTCGGTTCCGTGCGGGACTTTCAGCTCGAGAACCATGATCGTGATGAGGATCGCGATCACTCCGTCGCTGAACGCGTTGATGCGATCGTTGGTCATCCCCACTCTCCTCGGTGGCTCGTGCGATAACGCGCGCTTCCAAATTTACTACCGCCTAACCACTTTTCGGGGGAGGAGCGATCAATGGCCGGTCAGGGATCCGCAGGAAACGTCATCGCCGCGGTTTGCAGCTTCTTCGTTCCGGGCCTGGGCCAGCTGGTTCAGGGCCGACTGGGAATTGCGATTTTTCAGTTCGTCCTCGCCGTCATCCTCTGGTTCTTTCTGCTCGGGTGGGCCATCCATCTCTGGTCAATTCTTGACGCAGCGCTCTGGAAGCCTCCAGCGACTCAAACTTGACCCGCTAACCCGAGGCCGGGTGCGATGATCAAAACGCTCGGACTAACCCACCTCGCGCTCACTGTAAGCGATCTCGAGCGATCGTTCCAATTCTATCACGACGTCTTCGGAATGCTGGCGGTTTACCGCGAGAAGAAGTTCATTCAGGCGCAGACGCCGGGCGCGCGCGACGTCCTCGTGCTGGAGGAAGGCAACAAAGACGTTGGCCGCTCCGGAGGGATCAAGCATTTTGGATTTCGCCTCGCCGACCCTCGCGACATCGACCGGGCCGCGGCCGCAATCGAGCGGGCGGGCGGGAAGATCAAGCACCGCGGTGAGTTCTGTCCCGGCGAGCCTTATGTCTTCTTTACCGATCCCGACGGGTACGAGGTCGAAGTGTGGTACGAGAGCGACACCGACACCGAAGTCAACCGCGTTGAGCCGAAGCGATGACGACCCCATCCAAGGAGCCGCGTGAGACAGCATTCCACGTGATGGAATTCGCCCACCACGAAGAGGCAGCGGCTTTTGTGGCCGCGCTGTCACGGTTTCTGAATTCTCCGAGCGGCAGCGTGCGCGCTGGGAAACACTCACTCCCGGAAGTGTGGGCCGAATCGCCTGCCTCAGGCGCCGTGCGACTCTTCCTCAGCAAGGGAGCGCTGGCGGCCGCGGAGGCGGCGTTCTCACCGGTGCCGGTCGGGCGCAAAGTGAAGAGAGAGTCACTCCCGGCCGAAAGTTTCCTCGTGATCGAAGGTGGAAAGACGCCGTCGTGGGGCGCGACTGACGCGGGCGATCGGCTCGCGCGGCCTGATTCGTCCGCGAACGCGAGATGAGATCTGCGCCCCTAATTGCCTTCCTGGCCGGACTGCTGGCTGAGTGCGATCCGCCACCACCATTTCCTCCGCCACCAATCGCTGTTGCTCAGGCGCCGTCGCCAGTCTCAGCCTCCCAGAGCCAATCGCCTGTTGCCTCGGCGCGCGCCTCGCAGTTCGCAGATTCGGTGTTGAAGCTCATGACGCTCGAGGAAAAGCTCGGCCAGCTCAATCAAGCGGCCGGGATCGGAACGCGAAATGGGCCGCGCGTGCCCGAAGGTGGAGAAAAGCTCATTCGCACCGGACGCGTCGGTTCGTTCCTCGGAATCTTTGGCGCCGAGTACACGCGAGAGCTCCAGCGGATCGCCACCCAGGAATCGCGGCTCAAGATCCCACTTCTGTTCGCGCTCGACGTCATTCACGGGTTCCGAACCATCTACCCAGTCCCGATAGCCGAGGCGGCAAGCTTCGATCCCCCTCGTGTGGAATTCTCGGCTCGTCAGGCGGCGGTCGAAGCGAGCGCGCACGGTCTCAACTGGACGTTTGCGCCCATGGTAGACATCGCGCGTGATCCGCGTTGGGGACGCATCGTCGAGGGTGCTGGAGAGGATCCCTATCTCGGCGGCGTGATGGCGGCGGCGCGAGTGCGCGGCTTCCAGGGTGGCGACAGCGGGCTCAAGTTCGGCGCGACCGATGCGCTACTCGCGACGGCGAAACACTTCGCTGCATACGGCGGAGCGGAGGGTGGCCGCGATTACAACTCGGTGGAGCTAACCGAGCGCACGCTGTGGGAGATCTATCTCCCACCATACGAGGCGGCGGTCAATGCCGGCGCCGCGATCGTCATGTCTTCGTTCAACGACATCGGCGGCACTCCGGCGCACGCGAGCGAGTGGCTGCTCGCTGACGTGCTTCGTGGCCGCTGGGGATTCAAGGGTGTCGTTGTCAGCGACTGGGACGGCATCGGCGAGCTGTTGGCCCATCATGTCGCGGCGACGAGGGGGGATGCGGGAATTCTGGCTCTCCGCGCTGGAGTCGACGTCGACATGGCCGACGGCATCTACGTCGACAGCCTCGCCGCCGCGGTTAGAGCGGGTCGGTTGCCTGTGGCCTTCGTTGATTCCGCCGTGCACAGGCTGCTTCGTCTGAAATACGCGCTCGGTCTGTTTGAGGATCCGTATCGCTTCAGCGATGTCGCGCGCGAGCGCCGTTTCACGCTCGCGCCTGAGCACCTCGGTGCCGCACGCGCCGCGGCGCGTGAAGGGATCGTCCTGCTGAAGAATGCGAACAAGACGCTTCCGCTCAGCAAAGACTTTCGCACGCTCGCCGTAATCGGACCGCTCGCCGACGATGCTCGCTCCGCGGGCAGCCGTCGGTCCTGCTACCCGCATCGCCTACGTCCGCGGCGCTCCCGTTGATACGGCGGATTCGACGGGCTTCCCGCTTGCTCGCAGCGCCGCATCGGAGGCCGATGCGATTGTGCTGGTGCTGGGCGAGCGGGAAGACATGTCGGCCGAAGCATCGAGCCGTGCTTCGATCGAGCTGCCCGGATATCAGCTCGCGCTCGCTCGCACCGTGATGCGCGCGGCCCGGCTCTCGAGCGGTGGCGAAGGCAAGCCAATCGTGGCGGTGGTCATGAACGGGCGACCGCTGGCGATTCCCGAGCTCGCGTCCGAAGCGCCCGCCGTCGTCGAAAGCTGGTTTCTCGGCAGTCAGCACGGGAGCGCCGTGGCGGATGTGCTGTTTGGAGACTACAACCCCGGCGGCAAGCTTCCAGTGACTTTTCCACGCGCGACCGGACAAATCCCCATCTACTACAACCACCGCAACACCGGGCGTCCCGCTGATCCGGCCGAGAAGTTCACGTCGAAGTATCTGGATCTTCCCTCGACGCCGCTCTATCCGTTCGGCTACGGCCTGACCTACACCACGTTCGAATACTCTAATCTGCGTTTGTCCGCGCAAAAGATGGGAGCTGGTGATTCCCTCGAGATTGCTTTCGATCTTCGCAACACCGGCGACCGCGCCGGCGACGAAGTGGCGCAGGTCTACGTGCGCGACGATATCGCAAGCGTCGCAGAACCCGTAAGAGCCCTCAAGGGATTTCGGCGCATCCCGCTCCGGCCCGGCGAGACGCGAAGCGTTGCGTTCAAGCTCGGTCCTGATTCATTCGCGCTATACGACAGGCGGATGCGGCGCGTGGTCGAGCCGGGAACCTTCACCGTTTACGTCGGCACGGATTCCAACGCTCTCCTCAGCGCCCAATTCGAATTCGTGGGTGACACGCTGGTGCTGGCGCCGCCGACACCCCGCTTTCGCTGAGCAGGTCATAAGATGCAAGAGCAGCTTCGGGCAATAGCTGATTCGCTGGATTCCGCGCAGTCGCGGCTGCGCCGCCTCAGCGACAAGATCTCGGACAAGGACTGGAACAAGCGACCCGGTCCCAACCGGTGGTCGGCCGCCGAGTGTGTGGAGCACCTGAATCTCACCTCGAAGGCGTATGTGCCACCGCTGCGTGACGCGGTTTCGCGCGCGAGAAAGAGCAGCGATCCTCCGCGAAAGCACTACCGGCGCGATCCGATCGGTTGGCTCTTCTCGTTGATGATCGGGCCAATCCGCGGTCTGGGGAAACTCCGCGTGCCGCGGGTCAATACCTTACCCGCATTCGTGCCCAAGCCCGGGCGATCCAGGAGCGAGACGATGTCGGACTTCGTGCGCCTTCAGGCCGAGCTCACGGCGGTGATTCGCTCTGGAGATGGACTGCCGCTCGACAGCGTGAAGATCGTGTCGCCATTCGGCGGTCGCGTGAAGTACAGCGCGTATTCGGCGCTCGTAATCGTCGCGCGACACCAGCACCGGCACATCGAACAGGCGGAGAAAGCGGCACTCTGAGAGGCGGAATGCGTCTAGGCTAGCCGCTCCACTCCTCGCCCCGTGACGCGATGCGAAACGAGCGGCAGCGGGTGAAGCGCCGAATCCCCAATCTCGATCGCGTGTTCGAGAGTCGATCGGCCGACGTCGAGGTCCGCTCTGCTGCGCGCGTGGATCGTGGCCAGAGTCTGGCCCTTGGTTACGTGAAACCCAGGCTTCGCTGTGATCACGAAGCCGACCGACGGATCCTCCTCTTCCTCCATGTTCCGGCGTCCGCCCCCGAGTGCGATGACTCCGTACCCGATCGCGCGCGGATCGACCGACTGCACTACGCCCTCACGCTTTGCGCTGAATGACGACTGGTGAGGCGCCTGAGGCAGGCGGGACGGATCCCGCGCGACGGCCTCGTCGCCGCCCTGCGCGCTCACGATCTCCTCGAATTTGAGGAGCGCCCTCCCCGATGAGATCGCGTCACGCATCAGCACATGCGCGCCTTCGACGGTCGTCGCGAGTGATGCCAGGACCAGCATCTCTGCTCCAAGCGCAAGCGTGACTTCGATCAGATCCGGCGGACCAGCGCCTTTCAGGACCTCGATCGCCTCCGCGACTTCGAGCGCGTTTCCACAGGCGTGTCCGAGTGGGCGGTCCATCGCGGTAAGAAGCGCGACCACCGGGCAGCCATGGCGCGCCCCCAGATCGATCATCGCCTTAGCGAGCTCCAGCTCGTCGTCGAGCTTCGGCAGAAAGGAACCCGACCCTCGCTTGATGTCGAGGACCAGACCCGTGAGACTCTCAGCGATCTTCTTGCTCATGATGCTTGCCGCGATGAGCGGAATCACCTCTACCGTCGCCGTCGCGTCTCGCAGCGCGTAGATACTCCGGTCGGCCGGTACGATTTCGTCCGTCTGGCTCAGCATCGCGCAACCGATTCTCGCCACCTGCTTCTCGGCCTCGTCGAGTGACAACGCCGTTCTGAATCCGGCAATCGATTCGAGCTTGTCGAGCGTCCCGCCGGTGTGGCCAAGCCCGCGCCCAGACATCATTGGCACAGCCACGCCAAGCGAAGCGATGAGCGGCGCGAGAATGAGCGACGTCTTGTCGCCGACTCCGCCGGTGGAATGCTTGTCGATTCGCGGCATCGGAAGGCCACTAAAATCCAGCCTCTTTCCGCTCTCCAGCATGGCATCCATGAGCGCGTTCATCTCGTCGCGGTCGAGTCCGCGGAAATAGACGGCCATGAGCAGCGCCGCCATCTGGTAGTCGGGCACCGTGCCATCAGCGTAGGCGAGCACGAGCTCCCGGATCTCGCGGGGCTCGAGTCTCTCACCGTCACGTTTGCGTTCGATGAGACGTGGTACGATCATTTAGGCTCAGCAGGGGTACTTGGTATGGCCAACATCACTCGTAATTGGAGTAAACATGCGCGCTCTTCGGTACCTGTCCGCAGGAATGCTGCTCGCTGCTTCAGTTGCAGGCGCCCAGACGGCAGCAGGTCACATTGCCCTTGGCGACAAAGAATATGTCGCCATGAACGCTCCCGCTGCTCTCAAGCACTACGAAGCCGCGATCGCCGAGGATCCGAAGAACTACGAGGCCCTCTGGAAAGCAGCGAGATCGGCAGTGGACCTGGGGTCGTACGAGCGGAATGATGAGATGCGCGGCGTCTATTTCAGAAATGCCGAGCTTTACGCCCGACGCGCCGTCGAAGCCAATCCGAGTGACGCCGAGGGGCACTTCCACCTCGCCCGGTCACTGGGAAAGAATGCGCTGAGTCAGGGACCGAAAGCGCGGATAAAATACGCCAAGGACGTCCGAGCGCAGGCACTCGAGTGCCTGAAGATCAACCCCAAGCAACCCGGTTGTCTTCACGTCATGGGAATGTGGAACGCCGAGGTGATGCGGCTGAACGGATTCACCCGCATGATGGCGAAGAATTTCCTGGGCGGACAGGTGTTCGGATCAGCCAGTTGGCCGGAAGCGCGCCGCTACATGGAAGAGTCGGTAGCCAACGAGCCTGAGCGGATCGTGCACCACCTAGACCTCGCTGGGGTTTACCGTGACATGGGCGACAAGGCCAAGGCTCTCGCCGAGTACCAGGCGGTGATGAAGCTGCGGAACGCGGACTACAACGATGGCCACTACAAGGGTGAGGCCGACGCAGAGATGCGGAAGCTTTAGGATGCGTGCAGTCGTCGCGACCCGCGCGCTCCTCGGCTGGACGCTTCTCTTCGCATCTCCCGCTCTTGCACAGACCAAGCTGCTGCGCTTTCCGGCAATTCACGGCGACCGGGTCGTATTCACCTACGGCGGCGATCTCTGGACGGCAAGCGCCTCCGGCGGCGGCGCCACTCGCCTCACTACCCACCCTGGCCTCGAGCTCTTTGCGAAGTTCTCCCCCGACGGGAATTGGATCGCCTTCACCGGCCAGTATGACGGGGACGAACAAGTCTATGTAGTTCCGGCGAGCGGTGGATCACCAAAGCAGCTCACGTTTTATCCGGCGGGCAGCCCTCGCGCCGAACGCTGGGGATACGACAACCAGGTCTATGGGTGGACGAATGACGGCGCGCGGATCCTCTTTCGAGGATCTCGCGGTTCGTGGACCCTCGGCCAGACCCGACTCTACACCGTCAGCCCCTCCGGCGGCTCCGCGGTTCCACTCCCGATGCCGCTGGCCGGATCGGGATCGTACTCCCCCGACGGAAAACGCATCGTTTACTCGAAGGTGTTTCGAGACTTCCGTCCGGAGAAGCGCTACAGCGGCGGCCAGGCCAACTATCTGGCGATCTTCGACATCGCGTCGAATACCGCCAGGATGATTACAAAAGGTCCGCGCGCGGAACGCGATGCGATGTGGATCGGAGGAAAGATTTACTACAACTCCGACAAGGACGGGACGTTCAATCTGTACGCGTACGACGTCGCGTCGGGCACAACGAGCCAGCTGACGCACAGCACGACATGGGACGTCCGGTGGCCAAGCGCCGATCCGGCGACTGGACGCATCGTCTACGAGATGGCGGGCGAGCTATCCGTTCTCGACACCAACACCGGCACCTCGACGCCCATCCACGTCACCGTCACCGACGACGGCGTCACGACGCGCCCCTCGCGCGTCTCGGCGGCGGGACAGATCGAGAACTGGTCGCTGAGCCCAAAGGGCGAGCGAGCCGTATTTGCCGCCCGCGGCGACATCTTCACCGCGCCGGTCGAGCACGGCTACACGCGAAATCTCACTCACTCTTCCGGCGCTCACGACAGGGCGCCGTCGTGGTCGCCGGATGGATCGCGCATCGCTTTCATCTCGGACATGACCGGAGAGGAAGAGATCTACACGGTCGCGCAGGACGGGCAATCCAAACCGGTGCAGCTGACGAGCGGCGGTCACGCGCAGCGCTACAGCCCGCGCTGGTCAGCTGATGGGTCACGCCTCGCGTTCAGCGACAAGGAGGGACGCCTCTACGTCCTGCGCCTCTCGGACAAGAGCCTGAAAGAAATTGCCAAGGACGTGCACGGCAATCTGAACGATTACACCTGGTCACCGTCAGGGAACGACCTGGCGTGGAGCATGACCGACTCGGACAAGGTCAGCCAATCGGTGTTCATCTGGACCAGCGCCGATGAGCGCGTGCACCGCGTGACTGGAGACGTCTTCGACGAGTACGATCCCGATTGGGATCCGGACGGCAAGTTCATTTATTTCCTGAGCGACCGCGATTATCAGCCGCAGCTATCGCAGATCGAGTTCAATTATGCGACGGCGCGCACGACGGGCATTTTCGCGCTGGCGCTGCGCAAGGATGTAAAGAACCCGTTTCCAATGGAGAACGACGAGGTCGCCGTCGATACCTCGGCGCGCGGAGCGCCCAAACCGGCGGCGGCTGCACCGGCGGCGGCACCTGCCGCTGCTCCTGATACGGGGAAAGATGCGGTAAAACCGGTGCGCGGACCGATTCGAATCGACTTCGATGGAATCGAGTCCCGCGTCGTGCGTGTTCCGATCGAAGCCGACAACATCAGCGACGTCGTTGCCACCAAGACCCAGTTGATCTACGCGGTGCAAGGCGCCCCATACTACGGCCGAACGGGTGAGCGAAAGCCGGTGCTCAACACGTTCACACTCGCCGACCGCAAGACAGGCGTCCTGCTCGACAACGCGCCTTCGTACGTGTTTTCGCGGGATCGGAAGAAAGTCATGGTACAGGCGGGCGGTTACGCCGTATACGACGTCGGCGCCAACGCCGCTGCCTCCCGAAAGGCCGTCTCCACCGACGGGCTGGTGGTGGACCGAGTACCGAAGGAGGAATGGGCGCAGATCTTCGACGAGGTATGGCGCCGATATCGTGACTTCTTCTACGCCAAGAACATGCACGGGTACGACTGGCAGGCGCTTCACGATCAGTACAAGCCGCTCGTCCAGTACGTAGCCCACCGTGCCGACCTGAATTATGTGATTCAGGAGATGATCTCCGAGCTTTCAGTTCAACACACGTACATCGTGGGCGGTGACTGGCAGATTCCGCCGCGCCCCGCAGTTGCCCTTCCCGGGGCGACTTTCACGGTCGATTCGGCCACCGGACGCTACCGCATCGCAAAGATCTACACCGGTGAGAACGAAGAGCCGAATTATCGCTCGCCACTCACCGAGCTCGGTGTCAGTGCCAGAGTGGGTGAGTACGTGCTGGCGATCGATGACGAGGACCTCCGGTCCACGGACGATCCCTATCGCCTGTTGCGGGGAAAGGCAGACCGGCCGGTGACGCTTACGCTCGCCGCCACTGGGGATGGCAAATCGTCCCACCGCGTCTCGTATCGGCCCATCACGTCGGAGAATGACCTCGTCTACCTCGACATGGTGCTCGCCAACCAGAAGCGCGTTGCGCAGCTGACGGGTGGCAAGGTCGGTTACGTCCACATCCCTGACATGGGTGCGGCGGGGCTGCGCGAGTTCATCAAGTGGTACTATCCGCAAATCAGGAAGGAAGGACTTGTCGTCGACGTGCGCGCGAATGGTGGCGGGAACGTCTCGCGCATGCTCATCGAGCGGCTCCGCCGCGAACTTCTCGGGCTCAACTACTCGCGCAACAACGAGACGCCCAATACCTATCCGGATCAGGTCTTCGTCGGTCCGATGGCCGCCATACTCGACGAGTACTCCTCATCCGATGGCGACATCTTTCCCTACATGTTCCGCCAGGCCAAGCTTGGTCCACTGATCGGCAAACGCTCGTGGGGAGGAGTGGTGGGAATCGGCGGCGGCGTTCCATTGATCGACGGCGGTAGCATCAGCGTGCCCGGTTCCGCCCTCGCAAGCACCGAAGGGCAGTGGATCATCGAGGGCCACGGCGTTGATCCGGACATCGAGGTGGAAAACGATCCTGCTTCCGTGCTGGCGGGAAAGGATCCCCAGCTCGAGCGCGCTGTGCAGGAAGTCATGCGACAGATGTCGCAGAAGCGACACACGTTGCCGCCGCGTCCAGCCGACAAGGTGAGGCCCCGGGTCGGGGATTGAGTCGCTCTAGGTCTCTGCCGGCTCCTTCGTAGCGTCCTCTTCCATTTCGGCGGCCGCCCGCTCGAGCTCCCCGCGAAGGTTTCTCACCCGGCGCGCAATCCCGTGGCGCGTCTCATCTCCACTCGCCGGCGCCAGTAAGAGCGCGACGGTCGCGCCGAGAATGGCCCCGACCGCAATGCCCGCCGTGAACAGTCCGATGTTGTTCCAGTCGGGAACGGTTTCGTGCGGAAGACCGTCCGCCCTGGGTTGCGGGATCGAGCCGGGGGGCGGTGCTTTGGGAATGGCGGACGTCTGGTTGCTGAGGCTGGGAGAGTTAAACATGAAGGCTTAGCTCAGGGGTGGTAAGAAATTTGCCCTGAAACCACTTCCCAGCAATAGACGTGCGAGGATGCTGAATGAGCAGTTCAGGTAAAATGGTATTGTTAGTGGAAGACAACGAGGATAATCGTATAGTCTATTCCACCATCCTCAAGCACTTTGGTTACGAGGTAACCGAAGCGTTGAATGGGGAGGAAGGCATCGCCAAGGCCCGGTCAGAGAAGCCTGATTTGATTCTGATGGACATCTCCATCCCAATCATCGACGGCTGGGAGGCAACACAGGTGCTGAAGCACGATCCATCCACGAGGCAGATTCCCATCATCGCGCTCACGGCGCACGCTCTGGCGTCCGACCGCGAGAAGGCGATGGAAGTGGGCTGCGATGGATATCTCGCCAAGCCCTGCGAGCCGAGAGCAGTTGTCGCCGAAGTTCAGAGATTCCTTGGCAAGAATAATGGAGCATAAGAAAAAGCGGATTCTTGTCGTCGATGACCACGAGGACAACATCGAGCTGCTGCGCGCTCGCCTCGAGGCGCGCGGGTACGAGGTAGAGGGAGCAAGCGACGGACAGGCCGCGTTGGACGCGGTGGAGCGCACTTGCCCCGATCTGATTCTCCTCGACGTGATGATGCCGAAGATGGACGGCATGGAAGTCGTGCGCCGTCTCAAGGCCAAGAGCGAAGCCAACGAGCTGCCCTTCATCCCAGTGATCATGCAGACGGCGCTGGACTCCACCGAGAACAAGGTCGAGGGACTCGACGCGGGCGCCGACGATTACATCACCAAGCCGATCAACTTCGCCGAGCTCGAGGCCAGGGTTAATTCGCTCCTCCGGATCAAGACGCTGCAGTCCGCTCTGAAGGCGAGGGAGAGAGAACTGTCGGAGCTGAATGACCAGCTGAAGCAGATCTCTCTCACCGATGGCCTCACGCAGGTCGAGAACAGACGCTCCCTGAACGAGCGCTTGCACGAGATGTGGCAGCATTCCGTGCGCCTCCACGAGCCCATCTCGCTCGTCATGTGCGACATCGACAAGTTCAAGAGCGTAAACGACAACCACGGCCACCAGGCCGGCGACTCCGTGCTCAAGGAGTTCGCGCAGCTCCTGAAGGCCGAGGCGCGCGAAATCGACCGTGTCGGGCGCTATGGTGGGGAGGAATTCCTTCTCATTCTGCCCGGCACCGTGCTCGATGCAGCGGTCACTTTCGCCGAGCGCCTGCGGGAGAAGGTTGCGGGCCATACATTTTCATTTGAAGGCGGAACGCTCTGCCGGACGATGAGCTGCGGGGTAGCATCCTCGCCCCACCCAAGAGTGAAGGACGAAGACTCACTCCTGAGAGCGGCGGACGACGCGCTGTACGTGGCGAAGGAAACCGGGCGCAACCGCGTGGTGCGCTTCGACAGCGCCGATTTCAACGCACATACTCCAGGCACAGAGAACGAGTCGACGGATGGCGAAACCACGGCCACACAAACAGGAGCAGGAGCAACCACCCCAGGGTCGCCGCCTCGGTCCACAGCCTCCACAGAAGGATACAAAGCAACAGCATAGCCGGGCCGCCGAGCTGAGGGTCCTGCTCACCAGCGCGTCCCACGAGTACTACATTCTCGACCGTCCGACCATTTCGGACGCACAGTACGACAGCCTCTTCCGGGAGCTCCAGGAGCTCGAGCGCAGTTTCCCGGAGTGTCTCACTCCCGATTCACCCACCCTTCGAATCGGCGCCGAACCCCAGAGCCAGCTCTCCAAGCACGAGCACATCCAGCCGATGCTGTCCCTCGGCAACGCCTTCAACGACGAAGAGCTTCGCGCCTGGGAAGAGCGGCTCGTGCGAATGGCGGGCGACGACGTCGCGCGCTCTGGATACACGGCGGAGCTCAAGATCGATGGAATCGCGGTAGCGCTCACCTACGAGAACCAGGTTTTCGTCATGGGCGCGACGCGCGGGAACGGGACGATCGGAGAGGATGTGACCGTCAATCTTCGAACCGTGCGCGATGTTCCGCTGCGCCTCCGCGAGAGCGCGCCCAAGGGCCGTATCGAGATTCGCGGCGAAGTCTATTTCCCGTTCGACCGCTTCGAGGAGATGAACGAGGCGCGAGCACGCGCTGGCGATCCGGTGTTCGCGAATCCGCGGAATTCCGCGGCGGGAAGTCTCCGGCAGCTCGACCCGGCGATAACGGCGTCGCGCCCGCTCAGATTCTTCGGGTATTCGGTCGCCGCCCCGGAGGGAGAGGAGCTGCCATTCGAGACACAATCGGAGCTGCTGGACGCACTTGTCGAATGGGGCGTGCCGGTTGCGCCGCACCGCCAACGCGCCAAGACTCTCGCTGAAGTCGAGAAGTGGGCGTACGACCTGGAGCATCGGATCCGGGGAGAGCTCAACTTCGCAATCGACGGGGGTGTGGTAAAAGTGGATTCGCTCCGCCTCCAGGACGAGCTCGGGGTCGTGGGCGGACGCGAGCCGAGGTGGGCAATCGCGCGAAAGTTCGCGCCGGACATTGCGGAGACCCGGTTGCTCGCGATCAAGGTGAACGTCGGTCGAACCGGCGCGCTCAATCCGTACGCGGAGCTAGAGCCCGTCGAGATCGGCGGAGTGATCGTCAAGCTCGCAACACTCCACAACGAAGATCTGATCATCAACAAGGATCTGAGAGAAGGCGACTGGGTGCAGGTGAAGAGAGCCGGCGAAGTGATTCCGCAGATCATCGCGCCCATTCCGGACAGGCGGACGGGCAACGAAAAGCCGTGGCGCATGCCGAAGAACTGTCCGGTCTGCGGCACCCCGGCGACACGCGAGGAAGACGAAGCCGCGATCTACTGCCCGAACATCGCCTGCCCGGGGAGACAGCTCGAGGGACTTGTGCACTTCACCTCCCGGGGAGCGATGGACATTCGTGGGCTCTCCTATGCCCGCATCCAGCAACTGGTGGGCGAAGGACTTGTTCGGGATCCGGCCGACCTTTACGCGCTGACGCGCGACCAGCTGCTGGCGCTCGAAGGCTACGCCGACAAAGGAACGGACGCGCTCATCGCCGCAATCCAGATCTCCAGGTCGCAGCCGCTCTCCCGTCTGCTCAATGCACTCGGGATAAGGCACGTCGGCTCGATAGCCGCGCAGCTTCTGGCGCAGCATTTCGGGACACTCGATGCGATCATGAACGCATCGGCGGACGACATCCTGAATGTGCGCGGAATCGGGGCGACGATCGCCAATGGCGTGGTGGCGTATTTTTCGGATCCCGCTGGACGCGCGCTGGTTGAAAAACTGAGAGCTCGGGGCGTGAGCTTCACCGAGCCTCGTGCCGTCGTAGCGGGCGGACCACTCAGCGGCAAGACTGTCGTGATCACTGGCACCCTGCCAACATTGAGCAGAACGAAGGCAACCGCGATGATCGAGGCGGCGGGCGGACGCGTCACCGGCTCGGTGTCGAAATCAACCAGCTTTCTCGTCGCCGGCGAAGAAGCGGGCAGCAAGCTGGAGAAAGCAAAATCGCTGGCGGTCGATGTCATCGACGAGGCCGAGCTCTTGCGTCGCATCGGTTCTTCCGCAACATCTTCTTAGTGAGATCGTCCTAGACAGCATGGCAACCTCGGAAGCCCCGGAGCTTATCGGCCTGGCGCAGCGCACGCTGCGTGATCTGCGGCTGCGCGTTGCAGGCGCCAGTGGCGGCGGTCCCGACGCGCTTCGCGAGGCGGGTTACGCCGGCGCGCCATCGCTCTTCGATGCGTTCGAGACCTGGCTCAGCGATCAAGGATCGGGCAGAGCGGAAGATCTGCCGATCGACGAGTTCTCCTCCCGGGCGGCTGAATTCTTCCAGCACGCGGGATGGGGACGGGTCTCGTTCAGATCGCTGCACGACGCGCTGGCCGTGATCGACATTGAGGACTGCTGGGAATCCCAGCTGCACGGGCAGGGCGAAACGGGATGTCACCTCACCACCGGCACCCTCTCCGGATTCCTCGGCTGCCTCGCCGACTATCCCGTCGGAGTGATGGAGATCGAATGCGGCACGAGCGCCAGTTTGCGCGGCGAGGAGTGGGAGACCATCGGGGCCGGAGAGTTCTAGCTCTGTTTTGAACTGCCGCTCGGGCTGGCTACAATGTGCGAAGGGTTGACGCGAAGCACGCGGAGTGAACGGAAAGAACGCGGAATGTCTTTTTGTTATTTCGTGGGAGAGCTCCGTTCGCGACTGATGCATCCCGAGCGGCAGTGAACAAAAAATCCCGGCCGGTCTGGACGAGCCTTCCCGCCACGTCTAAGCGTTCCGCGTGTTTCCGCGATTTCCGCGTTCTCCGCGATGAAATTTCCCTCATTGTGGCCAGCCCGAGCGGCAGTTACCCAGCCTAACCGGCGGGTTTGAGTGCATCCGCGTAAATCGGATTCGGCCTCAGCTCCCCGTCAATGAGTATCTCGCGGTCCCACGGTAGTATGATCGTGCTCTCGGTCGCGATCGCATGGAAATCGGGCGCGTAATTGCCCGTTCGGATTGAAACCGCGGTCCTGATCTCGGAAGCGCCGGCCTCGTCGACCGACGAGATTGCGAGGCGCAACGTGTCGCCGGAATCGCAGGTCTCGTCCACGATCAGCACACGCTTGCCACGAACTTCTTTTGGCGCGCTGCCGAAGATTTCGGGATTCTCGCGCACCTGCGCCGCGTGGAACTTCCGACTCACGACCAGCGAGTGGAACTCGCGGCCAAGTATCGCTGCGATCACGGCGCCGGGAATCACGCCCGCCGTGGCGATCCCGATCACCACCTCGGGGTCGTACGCCCGCGCGACTTTGAGCGCCAGTCCACGCGACAACTC
>WNGI01002435.1_pt1 | contig 16144 bp, 13 predicted proteins | sample 5400621 | NCBI WGS metagenome assembly WNGI01 (sample SAMN13153374, study PRJNA577476) | soil metagenome | isolation source: 20 cm soil or saprolite under Garry oak tree replicate 1 | place: USA:California | collected 2016-06-15 | reverse complement strand
CAGCGCCTCGAGCGCATGGGCGCTGACGTCGGCGCTCGGCTCGTCGGTCACCTTGCCGAAATCGCAGAACGGCAACTTGTAGAGCCAGAGCGCCTCGTTGTCGACGTCGAAAGCGCCCCAGCCGCCGCTGCGCGACTGCATCCCCGCCGTCCACGCAAGGCCTCGCTCGGCAGCGTCGGCGCCGAGGCCGAGCCTGTGCAGCGCGAGTGCCACGACGGCCGTGTCGTCAACGTCGGGGTAGAGGTCGTTCTCGAACTCGAACGCCCACCCGCCCGAGGCGAGGTCGGGTCGACGGATCGCCCAGTCGCCGCGGACCGTGACCTCCTCGCCGACCAGCCACTCGCCGGCGCTCCGTAGCGCCGGGTGCGCAGGCGAGATGCCCGCGTCGAGCAGCGCGATCACCGCCAGCGCCGTGTCCCAGACGGGCGACTGGCAGGCCTCGGGGCGAAGGCGGTCGCCTTCGTCGATCGTGAAGCCGTCCCAGCCCTCGACCGCGGCGCGCAGCGTCTCGTCCTCGAACCCGTACCCGAGCGCGGCCAGCATGATGATCGACCAGACCCAGGGCGGCTGGATCCCGCCCCAGGAGCCGTCGGCCTCTTGGCGGTCGCGCACCCATCGCTCGGCCGTCGCGAACGCGACGCGGCGGATCGGGCCAGGCCGCGGCGGCGGCTTCGTCTGGCCGGCGCGCGCTCCGATCTCGCGTAGGTCGATCCTCGCCGCGCGCACCGGCCGCAGCGCCTGGACGACCGAGAGCGGTACCACCGTCTGCCGCGCCCAGCAGGAGAAGTTGTAGACGGAGAACGGCCCATCCGGCGGCAGCAGGATCACCTCGGGCGGCAGCCGCGCGACCCACTGCCACGGCCAGTGCCCGAGCAGGGCCAGGAAGCTCTTTGTGAACACACGCGCGCGCGAGACGCCGCCCTCGCTGCGGATGTAGTCGCCCGCGCGCACGCCGGGATCGAACCCCGCGAGCTTCAGGGCCGTGTACGCCTCGATCGTCGTCGAGAGATCAGGCGGCCCCTCGAACCAGATCGCCCACGTGCCGTCGTCTCTCTGCCGCGCGAGCAGCTCGTTCCCGATCTTGCGATCGAGCTCGAGCGTGCGAAGGCCCAGGAAATGATGCCAGAACAGGTGCTGAGCGATCATCGTCGCGTTCGACTCGAGCTCGCCCATCCACCAACCCTCGGGATGCTGGAGCTCGAGTAGGCGCTTCGTCGCCCGCTCGACGGCTCTGTCGAGCGTGGTCGCGGTTCTGTCCGGTGCGAGCGTCATACTGGCACCTTAGTTGCCACATCGGACAACATACGCGCGGCCCTGCGGCCGCTTCGCACCGCTCCTTCCATGGTCGGCGGCCAGGGCGCCGCCAGCCAGGCTCCCGCGAGCGCAAGGTCGTCACGGCCCGCGGCCGGCAGCTCGAGGCCGGGCCGGACGGCGATCGTCGCCTCGGGCTCTCGGCTGACGCGCGACCAGAGGACGTCCGCCGCGCCCAGGCGCTCGGTGACCTGACCGGCGATCAGGTCGACGAGCTGGCGGCCGCGGATTTCGAGCAGCTCGGGAACTGCGCTCGAAACGACAGTCAGATATTGGCCTTTCTTCGGCTCGTGGTCCGTGAGCGCGCCCCGATCGAACACCCAGTGCGCGTCGCTGCCGAGCAGCGCTGCCATCGGCTGGCGCAGGATGACGCGATCGAACAGCAGATGGACGCTCACGATCGGCGAGTAGTCGAACGTCCAGTCCTCGCCGAGCAGGGGCGCGGCCTCGTCGGGCGGCAGAGCGAGGATGACCGCGTCTGCGTCGAGGTCGGCGAGATCGTCCACGCGCGCGCCGGTTTGCACATCGACGCCGGCCCGTTCGAGCGCTTTCCCGGCCGCCTTGCCGTGCATCTGCCCGAGCGGTGCGGTCGGGAGGACGAGATCGCTCGCAGCACGACCGGAACGCAGGGCACGCAGGACGGTGAAGTGCGCGGCCTCGGCCTGGACCTCGTCGGTCCGCAGGTTGAGACCGGGTCGGATGAACACGTCCCAGAAGCGTGAGATCGCGGTCTCCGTCTGCCCGTGGCGCCGGAGAAACTCGCCGAAGGTCTCGTGCTGGCCCGGCTTCAGTCGGGTGAGCCTCGCGAGCAGTAGCGCGATCCGAACACGGTCGCGAATGGAGAGATGCCGATAGCCGAGCAGCGGGCGGAGGCCGTAGCCGATCCGAGCGGGCCGGCCGCGTTCGTCGATCACGGTCAGCTCGAACGGGAGGCGCGTGACGTGTTGGGCGCTACCGATCCGGTGCAGGAAGTCGAGGTAGTCGGTGAAGCAGCCGAGCGCGATGTGCTGGCCGTTGTCCGGCGGCGGCTCGGGGTCTCCCTCGCGCTCGGGCAAGGTCTGCACCTTCCCGCCCAGCGTCGGCCGGGTCTCCAGCAAGGCCACCTCGTGGCCGGAATCGACGAGCTCGAGCGCCGCCGCGAGCCCCGCCAAGCCGCCGCCGACTACGACGGCTCTCACGGCCTGCTCCCCAAGTCCCACACCGAGGCGACCCAAGGCCCGGATTTAGACGGTCGCACCGGCAAAGCCGCTACGGCCTCTAGCCGGCATCGCAAGCGATGCCTCGTCATCTCGTGCTCCCCGAGTCCGACACCGAGGCGACCCAAGGCGCGGATTTATACGGCCGCAGCGGCAAAGCCGCTACGGCCTCTAGCCGGCATCGCAAGCGATGCCTCGTCATCGTGTGAGCGCGGCTCCAACGACGCGGAGCTTGGCGACGGGCGACAGCGTCGGCGCTCCCTCAAAGACATCGAACCCGCCGGCCTCGATCCTTTCGAGCGTCGAGCGGTAGAGGCCGGCGAAGGTCGCGACGCAGGCGGCGCTGCGCCGGTCGAGGTAATCGAGCAGGGTCAGGCCCTCCGCGAGATGCGCCCGTGCCCGCTCGGCCTGGAAGCTCATCAACTCACACCAGTCCGGGGTGAGGCGGCCCGCGGCGATGTCCTCTTCGCCGACGCCGAACCGGCCCAACTCGTCCTGCGGCAGGTAGACACGGCCGAGACGCCAGTCCTCGCCGACGTCGCGGATGATGTTGATCAGTTGCAGCGCGATCCCGAGCGTCTCGGCCCGCGCGGGCTCCTCTGCTCCATACACCGCGACACAGGCGCGCCCGACCGCTCCAGCTACCCGCGCGCAGTACCCGCGCAGCTCGTCGAAGTCGGCGTAGCGCTTTTGCTCCGTGTCCTGGACGCCGCCGTCAATCAGCGCCGTGAGCGCCGGGGCCGGGATCGAGAAGCGCTGCCTGGCATCCGCAAGGGCCACGAGCATCGCGTCCTCGCCGGGTGGGGCTTCGAGCTGCCGGCGAAGCTGCTCCAAGAGGGCGTGCTTCTCCTCGTCCGGCAACGGCCCATCGGCGATGTCGTCCACGCGCCGCGCGAAGGCATAGACGGCGGCGATCGCGCGTCGTTTCGGACGCGGCAGCAGCATGATCCCGTAGGCGAAATTGCGAGCGCGCTGCCGCGTCAGCCGCTCGACCTCCGCGTAAGCGTCTTGGGCGATCACCGCACGAGCGCTCGCACCGCGGTTCGCGCGAGCCGAGCCCGCGACGGCTTCGGCCGGCCCGAGAAGACGTCGAACTTCGCGCGCTCGAGGGCGTCCACCGCCGCGAGCCCTCCGCGCGCGAAGGCCGTCACGGCGCGGCCCGTGCGTCCGCCGAGTCTGCGCCCCAGCGGCCGGCCCGCGGCGAGCAGGCGGCGGGCCCGCTCGGCCTCGAACTCGAGTAGCGAGCGCAGCCGGTCGTTCGGCCGGTCGAGTTGCATCACACCGAAGCGCCAGCGATCCTCGGCGGGGAGGTAGATGCGGCCGAGCGCCAGATCGCGCGGTACGTCCTGGAGGAAGTTGACGAGCTGAAGGCCGGTGCAGACGTCGTCGCTCAGAGCGACGGCCTGACCGTCGTCGAGCCGGCCCAGGACGCCGAGCACGAGGTGGCCGCAGGGGTTGGCGGAATGGGCGCAGTAGTGCTTGAGCTCTTGCCACGACTCGTACTGCGAGATCCGCTGGTCCATTCGATTCGCCTCGATCAGCCGCAGGAAGGGCTCGCGGGGCAGGTCGAACTTACGGATCGTCCCCTGTGCCTCGACCAGCACGGGCCAGGTCGCGGCGCCGCGAAAGGCGGCGTCGACCTGCCGCTCGAGCTCGTCGAGGGCCGCAAGCCTCGCTTCCCGGCCGCCGTCGAGCTCGTCCCCGAGGATGTCGACCAGCCTCGCGTACGCGTACAGCACGCGAATGTGGGGCCTCAGTTCGCGCGGAAACGCGAGCGAGGCGACCGGAAAATTCTCTCCGCGGGCGCGCTTTGCGACCGAATCGACGTCGAGCACCGCCAAACCATCGCGGTTTGCGGGCGGCTGGCGCAACTCTTCCGCTTTCGGCGCAGTCGCGTGTCCCACCCGTGCGCTTTTCGGCGTTAGCCTGAAACCGGAGGGTGGTCAGCGGCCGGCCCCGAGCTGGGATCGGCTGAAAGTGACAGGTCCAAGCGGATTCCCGGGCGGATTCCGCGATGGTCGGCCTCACCGGCGGGGAGCTCCAGCACGGCCTTCGCGCGCCGCGCAGCGGCCGTCCGCCAGGGCCGGAGGGAGGGCACCACCTTCACGACCCCGCCGTCACGCGCAAGGAAGACGACGTCGATCGTAAAGCGCATGAAGAAGGTGTGAACCGAGGGCGCCGGCCGGAGCAGCAGCCCTTCCCCACGCTCCAGTCCGCGCCGTCCGAGCAACCCGCGCATCCGCGCCAGCGGCGTCTCGGCAACGAGGCATCGCTCGCAGACGACCTGGCCCTCGGTCGTCCGAAGCGAAACGGTCCGCATCAGCCGTTCTTCGCCCCGAACGTCAAGAGTCCGGCAACGAACGAGGCGGCCGACCAACGCGCTTTCCAAACGTCATCCAAGGGATAGCGACCAGTAGCGCGCGGAGGCCGGCTTGCCCGGCCGGGAGCGCAAACCCGGCACCGCGTCGTCCTCAACACAAGGAGGGGGCTCATGGGGGAAACCCGGTTTCCCCCATGTCCCTAATAGCCGATGTGAATGTGGTCGTAGTGGTTGGCCAGCGGGAAAGAAGGTCCGCCGAGCCCGAGGAGGGAGATGACCTGCTTCGGCATCAACTCGGGCGGTAGCAGGAGCATGTCGCGGACGGCGCGCTCGGTGATCCCGCCCGGCTGCTGGTGGCCGAAGATCGGCATCCCGCCGACCTCGCTGATGTCTGCGGCGAGCCCGTAAATGTGCGCCGAGATGACTCCTGGCCGCGCGTAGAGCCGGTGCCCGCTGATCAGGCAGGAAACCGTCACCTGGCCGAACGAATCGGCGAGGTATTCGATCGAGGCGAGCACGCGGACGTTGACGCGACCGGACTCGATGTCGCCGCGTCCGCCGGCGTAGATCGAGACGCGAGGGTCGTTCAACACCTTCTCGCCAAGGCGAGCCTTCTCGGCGACGAGCCCGTTCACGAGCGCACGGAGCCCGACGGCGCGGTAGTAGTGCGCGAGCGCGACGGCCCGGTCGGCGAATGAGGTGTCCCTGGAGAACGAGAACATCGCCGCCCACGGGCTCGACTTCTGCATGCTCACCTGGGGCAAGTGAGCCGCGACCGCCCGAAGGGCTGCGAGGCCCGCAGGCGCCGCACCGTTACGGCCCTCGGCCCGAAGGACGCCGAGCATCAGCGCCCAGCTGACGTGATCGGCGCGGGCGACGCTCCTGAGGTGCTTCGCGAACCGGGGACTCAGGCGGAGCGCCGGCGGCGTCGGGTCGGGTAGCGCCCGGTTCAGCCAGACGACCGCGGACGCGGCGCCCTCGAGCTCGGGGGCGGGTGCCCGCGCGGCTCGGGCGTGCTCTGGAAAGTGGTGCACGCGCGCCCGCGTGGTGCCGACGAACTTGCGCTGCGAGACGCGCGTCGAGGCCGCGGGCTTGCCAGGGCGCGAGACCGATGCCGAGGCCGAGCCTGTCGCCGCCTGCTCGACGGCGGCGGTTGCGGCGGCCGACGCGGCGGCGGTCTCAACCGGCGCCGTAGCCCCCGGAACGGCCTTTTCCGGCGCTGCGGGGTCGCCCGAGTCTCCTGCTGTATCGGTGGGCGACGAGTCAGTGTCGGCGGCGGGAGCGGGAGCAGCTTCCGGATCAGTCGTGGTCGGCGCGGTTGTGGTCGTGCCATCGGTAGTCGTGGCGTCGGGCGTGGTGGCGTCGGCAGTCGTGCCGTCGCTCGCGGCCGTGTCGCTCACAGCCGCGCCTTCGAGCGTCGAGCGCACCTCGTCGCCGGCGGCGGCGGAGAACGCCGCGCCCGCGACGAAGAGCGACGCGAACGTGACGGCGACGGCGACGCGACGACGCCGCGACCGCGGCATCGTGCGCGCGCTCGCGGGAGCCGCCGCAGCCTCTTCGCCGTCGCCCTTCTCGTCCCACTCGTCCCAGGCACGCACGTGGCGCAACCTGCTGATCAAAGAGTTCCTTCGTGGCATTGCCTTCGCTCCGTTGGTCGGGCGCCGAGGCCGCCACTTCGACGCGGATTCTTGTGACTTCGAGATTCCGCGGGCCGTACGGACTGACCTGACTATCGACCGTGGAGGGGACCGGCATTCCCCCGAAGTAGGGAGATCCACGACCAATCATCAAACCGAGGGATACGCCGACGGCTGGGGCGGCACGATGATCGCTGCAACTGAGCCACAAGGCGGCGCGGCCACGCCGAGACCACTACGGAGGTTTTTCCGGCGTGACCGACAATTCCAGCCGCCTGCTTTTCAGGCTCGTTTCTACCTCCCACAGGCTTACCCACGCCGCTTATCCAGCTGCAAATTGGGCGACTCCCGTGCGCCCGAGCCCCAGTAGAAGGGAGGTGAACTAGATGCTGAAGCTCTTCGCACTCGCGCAGGTGTTCGCCGCCGAGGCGAGCGAGTCGCTCAAGAAGCGCGAGGAGGGTCAGACGATGGCCGAGTACGGTGTCGTTCTCGCAGTGATCACGCTCGTCGTGATCGGCGCGATCTCGCTCCTCTCGACCCACGTCAAGAACGCGATCACGAACGTCGCGAACATCCTCCCCGGCAACTAATACCGAGGCAGTTTCCTCTGGAAAAGGGGCCCCTCCTTCGGGAGGGGCCCAATCCCCAAACAGAAAGACGAACGAGCAGATTCCCGTGAAGAAGAGAATTCAAATTCGAAGCGAGCAAGGCCAGTCGATGACGGAGTTTGCGCTCGTCTTGCCGGTCCTCGCGCTGATCCTCTTCGCGGTCCTTCAGTTCGGCATCGTCTTCAACAACTACGTGACGCTCACGGATGCCGCGCGCGCCGGAGCCCGGCGGGCGGCGGTGAGCCGCCAAGATCCGAACCGAGACTCCGCAGTCATTACCGCGGTCAAGAACTCAGCCAGCGACCTCGACCTGTCGAAGCTGTCCGTTCCTCCGCCGTCCTCCACGTGGGACCCCGGCAGCGACGTCACGGTTACCGCCTCCTACCCGTACTCGATCAGCCTCCTCGGCCTGGTGGTCAAGTCCGGATCCCTCACGACCAAGACAACGGAGCGAGTCGAATGAACGCACGCAACCCAAGCAACGCACGCGGTCAAGCAACCGTCCTCACCTTGGTCTTCCTGGTCGTCCTGCTCGGCATGGCTGCGCTCGTCCTGGACTTCGGTTCTTGGTACCGGGCCGACCGCGACACCCAGTCCACGGCAGACGCCGCCGCCCTCGCCGGCGCGCAGGCGCTTCCGGACGACGTCACCCAGGCGGAGAGCCTTGCCTCGACTTACACGGACAAGAACGGCGGCGGACTCGACGGCACCGATATCTCGAGCTCGATCAACCCCGACGACACGATCAAGGTAACGATCAAGCGCCAGTCGCCTGGCATCTTCACAAAGCTCTTCGGCGTCGACTCCGCGACCGTCGGCTCGAAAGCAACGGCGCGCGTAGGCGCGCTCAACCAAGCCTTGTACGTCGCGCCGATCGTCGTCAATCTCCAGCACCCCGCGCTCCATTGCGGCGGCACACAGCAGCGCCCGATTCCCTGCTTCGGCCAGCCGACCCAGCTCGACCTGCTCGACCTGCACTCGCCCGGAAACGGAAACGCCGCAGGCTCGTTCGGCCTGATCGACCTGACCGGAAGTCTGAGCGGGAACATCGGCGCCGGCGACCTCGCGAGTTGGATGGAGCACGGCTACGACAAGATGATGCCGCTCGGCAAGTACAGCTCTGCGCCCTCGGCGAACTTCAACGAGAGCAAGTTTCAGAATGCGCTCGGAGACCGCATCGGCGACGACGTTCTGTTCCCGATCTACGACACATTGACGGGTCCCGGGACGAACGCGAAATACAACGTAATCGGCTGGATCGGCTTCCACGTCACCAGCTACAACGCGAACGGCAGTCACGGGTGGGTGCGCGGGTGGTTCACGAAGGTCATTTGGGCAGGGATCCAGTCCACAAATTCATCGGGGTCCAACTGGGGCTCCAAGACCATTCAACTAGTCGATTAGTCCTCGAATAGAGAAAGACAAGGTGACATGACCTATCGAGTCAGAAATATCGGGATCGCGGTCGCGCTTGCAGTCGCCGCGGCCCTCCTAACCAGCTTTTACGTGACGAATTACAAGCGTCATGTGCAGCGGGGCGAGGACCACGTGACGGTGCTTGTCGCGAAGCACGACATCCCGGTCGGCACCGCCGGTTCCGACGCCGTGGGCATGACCTCCACGGCCCAGGTGCCTCGTCGGAGCGTCGTACCGGGGTCGATCTCGAGTCCTGACGAGATCAAGAGCCTCGTCGCCTCGCAGGAGACGTTCGCAGGCGAGCAGATCACCACTCAGCGCTTTACCTCGCTCGCGCAGACGGGCATCGAAGGTCAGCTCAGGGGGAATCTGCGCGCGTTCCAGGTCGCGGGAGATCAGAACCAGCTTCTCGCCGGAACGCTCAAGGACAACGACCACGTCGACCTGGTTGCCGCAGTCACGGCGCACAGGAGCGGTAGCGACACCCTCTTCAGCCGGGTCGTCCTGCGCGACCTGAAGGTGCTCGCGGCCCCCAGCGGGCCGGCGCCCGGCAGCAAGCTCACCGGCAGCGCGAACGAGACAACGTCCGTGCTGCTTGCGATGACCGACAGCCAGGCCCAGAAGTACCAATGGGTGCTCGCCAACGGCGACTCTTCGACCGGCGGCTCCTGGCACCTCGAGCTCAGGCCGGTCACGCACGCAACCGACAGCCCCGACCACCTCGACAGCATCGCAACGGTGCTCCGCGACGGCCTCAGCCGCGGCGCGCGCCGTGCCCTTGGAAGGTAGGAGGTCCTCGATGAGCACGAACGAGATGGAAATGAACGGCCGAGACAGCATCCGCGTCTTCGTGAGCGGCGTCTGCGACGGCCTGCCCGACCTGCGCGAGGCGCTCGGAAAGCACCCCGAGATCGAGCTCGTCGGCTCGAGCGACAACGTCCTCGAGGGCGCCTCGACCCTGACCGGCGGGCACTTGCAGGTCGTGCTGCACGCGACCCGCAGCGCGACGCTGCCGGCGAACGATGTGGCCGCGATCCGGGAATACACGAAGGCCCCCGTGATCCTGCTCGCCTCCGGCGGCTCGCCGAGCCTGCTCGAAGACGCGCTGGACGCGGACATCGCCGACGTCCTGCTGCTTCCGCAGCTCACCGACAACGTCGTCTTCTCGATCAGGAAGGCCTGCCACGCAGGTCGCAAGCAGCAGGCGAACGGCGGCGGGCGGCAGGGTCGCCTCGTCACCGTCTTCTCGCCCAAGGGCGGGACCGGGAAGACCGTGCTGTCGACGAACCTCTCGGCCTCGCTGGCCAAACACTGGGGGAAGCGGGCACTCCTGCTCGACCTCGACCTTCAGTTCGGCGACGCCGCGATCATGCTCGGCATCGAGCCGGACAAGACCATCTACGACCTGGTCACGGCTCCGGGTGAGCTCGACTCCGAGAAGCTCGCCGGCTACACGACCCGGCACGCATCGGGCCTCGACGTCCTGCCGGCGCCTCTGCGCCCCGAGGATGCGGAGCTCGTGACCGAGGCGAAGCTCGCCCGACTGCTGGAGGTCGCCCGGGAGTCGTACGACGTCATCGTCGTCGACACCTCGCCGTTCTTCCACGGCCCGATGCTGGCGACCCTCGATCGCACGGATGAGCTGCTCCTGTTGACCAGCCTGGACGTGCCGACGATCAAGAACGTCCGCCTCTCGCTGCAGACACTGGAACTGCTCTCGTTCCCGCCCGACCGGATCAAGGTCGTGCTGAACAGGGCGAACTCCAAGGTCGGCATGCAGCGGAAGGAAGTGGAGTCGGCGCTCGAGATGGGAGTCCGGCACGAGGTCCCCAGCGACCGTGCCGTCCCGCTGGCCGTCAACCGCGGCAACCCTGCCGTGCTGTCGGACAGCAAGTCTGAGTTCTCCCGCTCGGTCCGCGAGCTGGCCAAGTCACTCGTGACCGCCCAGGCGGTGGCCAAGGAGCGCAAGAAGTTCCTGACCGCGTTGGCGAGGACGTAACCATGGGTCTTTCCGACCGCATCAAGAGCAACGGCAACGGCACGGCCGCCGCCGTCGAGCACGCCGGGCAGACCACGCTCGGCGAGCCGATGGTGGAGAACCGCGCCGTTGCCGACCCCTACGCAGAGCTCAAGACGCAGGTTCACCACGCCTGCATCGCGAAGCTCGGCCCGCAGCTCTTCACGACTCAGTCCGACGAAGAGCTCTCGGAACGAGTGCTCCGCGCCGTCACCGAGCAACTCGCACTGGACCGGACGCCGCTGACGCGCGAAGAGCGGCGGCAGGTCACGCGCGAGATCACCGACGACATTCTCGGCTACGGGCCGCTCGAGCCCTTCCTGCACGACGACACCGTGAGCGAGGTGATGGTCAACGGGCCCGACGCGATCTACATCGAGCGGAGCGGCAGGATCGAGCGGACGCCTGCCGCGTTCGTCGACGCCGCCCACCTGATGCGGATCATCGACAAGATCGTCTCGACCGTCGGCCGCCGGATCGACGAAGCCTCGCCCATGGTCGACGCGCGCCTGCCCGACGGCTCCCGCGTGAACGCGATCATCCCACCGCTCGCCCTGCGCGGGCCGACGCTGACGATCAGGAAGTTCTCGCGGGACCCATACACGATGGACGATCTGATCAATTTCGGATCGGTCTCGCCCAAGGCCGCCCAGTTCCTGTCCGCGTGCGTCCACGGAAAGCTGAACATCCTGATCTCAGGCGGAACCGGCACCGGTAAGACGACGACTCTGAACGCGATGTCCGCGTTCATTCCGGACGCGGAGCGGATCGTCACGATCGAGGATGCCGCAGAGCTCCAGCTCCAGCAGCAGCACGTGATCCCGCTCGAGGCCCGCCCCTCGAACATCGAGGGCCAAGGCGAAGTTCGCATCCGCGAGCTCGTCCGCAACTCACTGCGAATGCGCCCCGACCGGATCATCGTCGGCGAGGTCAGAGGCCCCGAAACCCTGGACATGCTCCAGGCGATGAACACGGGCCACGAGGGCTCGCTGACGACGATCCACGCGAACTCGCCACGCGATGCACTCTCGCGACTCGAGACGCTGGTGATGACCGGCGGCGTCGAGCTGCCGCACCGCGCGATCCGCGAGCAGATCGCGAGCGCGTTCGACCTGCTGATTCAGATCACACGGCTTGTCGACGGCTCCCGCCGGCTCACCCACATCTCCGAGGTCCTGGGGATGGAGTCAGACGTGATCACCCTCCAGGACGTCTTCCTCGCGAAGCCGCCCGCCGAACGCGAGCAGGCAGCCTCTCCGGGCGCGACGAAGCTGCTGGGACCGCTCGAGTGTTCGGGCCTGAAGCCGCACTTCCTCGAGAAGATGGCCACGAACGGCGTCGTCATGCCGCCCGACTTCTTCAACGAGGAGTCCGTCGGCTACGTCAGCCACGCGAACGCGTCCTACGGGAGCTTCCAGTGAGGCGGATCCGGACGGTCCTCGCCGGCGCCGCGATTATCGCCCTCTCGCTTCCGGCAGCCGCCGGGGCCGGAGTTCGTCTGAACGGAGTCGACTTCGGCGCCTACCCCCAGGTCGGCGCGACGGTGGTCACCTCGACCGCTTCGACCCGTGCGCCGAATATGTTCGAGAACGGGCGGCGGGTGGTCGGTCTGCAGGCGGTCAACCTCGGGCGCTGCAAGAACGTCGTGCTCGCGCTCGACTCATCCCGCTCGATGGCAGGCAAGCCGCTCGCGGCAGCCGCCGCCGCGGCGACCGCGTTCGTGGCCTCCAAACCGGCCTGCGATCGGATCGCCCTGGTCACGTTCGGACGGCACGCCTCGCAGCAGGGTGCGTTCTCGAGCGCCACGATCGACGCCGACAACGCGCTCCGGACGCTCGCCGTCGGAGCGAACTCGGGGACGGCGCTCTGGGACGCGGTCGACCTCTCGGCCCGCCTGCTGGCGAGCCAGCCCGGCGGCCGCGTGCTCGTCCTGCTCACCGACGGCGACGACGTCGGCAGCCGGGCCTCCGAAGACGATGCGCTCTCCTCGCTTCACCACGCGGGGGCGGTCGTCTATCCGATTGCCTTCGGCTCGAAGGCCGACGCTTCGGGGCTGAAACGGCTGGCGAGCCAGACCGGCGGCAGCTTCCACGGGGCCGCAGCCGGCGGGACCCTGACCGCGATCTACAGCTCGATTGCCCGGGAGCTGCGGCGCACGTGGCGCGTTCGCTATCTGACGACCGCGCGTCCAGGCGACAAGCTTGACCTGAAGGCGAGCGTCGGAAGGCTCGGCGCGGACCACCGGTCCGTCGCCGTTCCGGACCCGAAAGGAGGGGCGGCCGCAGGCACGAAGCCGTCGCCGATCCTGCCCAGTCCGCTCTACGGCAAGCTCGGCGATCTCTTGTTCACGCTGCTCGCCGCCATGCTCATCCTCGCGGCCGGCATCCTCTTCGCCTCGACGCTGCAAGGCTCGTGGCTGAAGCGGCGCCTGGCACCGCACATCGATTCGACGCGCCGCAAGTCGAAGCGCCGCGTCGGTCGCGAGCGGCTGGAGGTGCTGAACGGCCTCTTCCGGGCCACCGAGAACACGTTCGGGCATCGCCCCCAGTGGCGGAACCTGCAGCTCCTGCTTCAGCGAGCCGACCTGCCGTTGCGGACGGTCGAGTTCACATGGCTGCTGATCGGTTGCTCGTTCGGACTCGCCCTGCTAACTGCGCTTGCCGGCAGGAGCTCGCTCGTGATCTTGGCGATGTTCCTGGTCGGAGGGTTCGTTCCCTACCTGGTCGTCTGGTTCAAGGCCAAGCGGCGCATGCGTGCCTTCGAAGACCAACTCCCGGACCTCCTGATCACGATGGCTGCCTCGCTGAAGGCTGGACACAGCTTCAAGCAGGGCATCCAGAGCGTTGTCGACGAGGGCCAAGAGCCCGCTGCCAAGGAACTCCGGCGCGTCCTCACGGACACCCAGCTCGGCCGGCCGATGGAGGAGGCGCTCCAGGCGACTGCCGAGCGAATCGGCTCGAAGAACTTCTCGTTCGTGATCACAGCCGTGAACATCCAGCGGCAGGTCGGAGGCTCTCTCGCCGGCCTGTTCGACATGGTCGCCGACACCGTTCGCGACCGGCAGCAGTTCGCGCGGAAGATCCGCTCGCTGACAGCGATGGGCCGCGCCTCAGCCTACGTGCTGGTTGGGCTGCCCTTCTTCATCGCTGTCGCGGTCACGTTGCTGAACCCGACCTATATGGACCCGCTCTACCACTCGCACGCTGGGCACATGTTGGTTGTGCTCGGCCTGATGATGATGGCGTTCGGGTCACTCATCCTCAAAAAGATCGTCTCCTTCAAGGGGTGACCCAGTGATATTTATCCTGCTCGCCGTCCTCTTCCTCGCTGCCGCCGCCTACCTGGTCGGCGAGGCCGCCACTGCACCCGCCCGCGAGCGCGAAATCTCGGTCCACCGAGCCGCGAACTACGGCAAGATCCGCGCCGCCCTCGGCGAGCGGGAGCAGCCGTTCCGCGACCGCGTGATCGGACCGACGCGGGACCGCCTTGCGAAGCTCGTCCTACGGATCCACCCGAAGACGACTCTTGACGGCGTTCGAGGCCGGCTGCTCGCCGCCGGACTCGGGCGGACCGTCACGCCCACCGGCTTCCTGGCCGCGAAAGCCGCCGCCGGAATCGGCGGCCTTGTACTCGGCATGATCTTCGGAGGCGCCGGAGTGGGTGGCGCCGGCATCCTGCTTTTCGGCGCCATGCTCGGCGGGGTGGGCTTTCTCGCTCCCGACTTCGTCGTCGGCATGCGCGCCCGTAAACGGCGCGACGGGATCCGCGCGGAGCTTCCGGATGCCCTCGACCTGCTCGCCGTCAGCGTCGAGGCCGGCCTCGGCTTCGACGGTGCCATCTCGAAGCTGATCGACCACATGGACGGGCCGCTGACGGAGGAGTTCGGCCTGACCTTGAACGAGATCCGGATCGGCGAGTCGCGCCAGGACGCCCTGAAGAAGCTGTCCGAACGCGCCGACACGCCCGAGATCTCGGGCTTCACGCGCGCGATCATCCAGGCCGACCAGCTCGGCATCTCGCTCGGCCGGATCCTGCGTGTGCAGGCAGCCGACACCCGCCAGCGCCGTCAGGCCGCCGCCGAGGAGAAGGCGATGAAGGCGCCGATCAAGATGCTCATCCCGACCGTCCTGTTCATTTTCCCGGCGATGTTCCTCGTCATCCTCGGCCCCGCGTTCCTCAACCTAAGCAAGATCTTCTAGGAGAAGACAAATGGCGCCCAAGAAACGAGACACCAGCGAGACCAAGAAGAAGGAGTTCGGTACCGGCCTGCGCGCACAGCTCGAGCGCAGGCGAGAGGAGCCGGACGCGGCCAAGCCGGCCGACTTTCAGCCGAACGTCGAGCTCCGCTTCGAGCTGACGGCTCGACCCGCCGACTCCGAGCCGTTCACGGTGGTCTCCGACGGTGCCGCGGAAGACCTGCGCAAGCAGCTCGCCGCCGCGCGCGCGCGCGAGGACGAGTTGAAGGCCGCCCTCGCCGAGCAGCAGGAGGTGTTCGAGGCGGGCACCGAGTCCGAGCAGGGCCTGGCGCGCCGTGCGTCGACTCTCGACGAGCGCGACGCGAAGCTTGCCGAGTTCCAGGCGGAGCTCGAGGAACGCGAGCGCAAGGTCCGCGACCAGCGCCAGACCATCGAGGCCGAGCACGCGCGGCTCGCGGAGCTCCAGGCGGAGCTCGCGGGGGAGCAGCAGCTCTCCGCCGAGCGTCACGAACAGGCCGAGCAGAAGCTCCGGGAGCTGAAGAGCTTCGACCGTGACCGCTCGAAGTTCGCGAGCGAGCTCGAGAAGCAGCGGAAGGCGCTTGCCGACCGCGAGCAGAAGCTCGTCCGGGCCGAACACGAGCTCCAGACGCGCGACCGCGCCGGCATCGTCAAGCTCGAAGGCCGCGAGCGCGCTCTTGCGAAGCGCGAGGACGAGTGCCGCGCCCGCGACAAGGAAGTCTCCGAGCGGGAGCGCAAGTTCGTCTCCCGCGAGGCCGACCTCAAGAAGGAGGGCGCGCGCGTCGCGGCCAAGGACGAGGCCCTGGGCGAGCGCGAGGCTGAGCTGCTGCTCAAGCAGGAGCGGCTGCGGGGCGAGCTCGAATCGCTCGAACGCGAGTACACCGACAAGACCGGGGTCGTCCGCGAGGCGGCCGCGCGCTCGGCCGCTCTCGACCAGCGCGAGGTGGAGCTTGCTGCGCGCGAGGCCGAGCTGAACCGGCTCAAGGCGGAATTGGCGCATGCCCAGCGCGACGCACGTTTCGGCGCCGATCTCGAGCAAAGGGCTGCGCAGCTCGAGGAGCGCGAACGCGAGCTCGCCACCCGCGAGTCCGCGCTGACCAGCCAGGAAGGCCTCACTGATTCGCAGGCCAAGCGCCAGGAGCGGCGGGAGAAGCGCCTTGCCTCGATGGAGGAGGCGATCCGCGACCGGATCCGCGAGCTCGACGAGCGCGAGGGCGAGGTCGACCAGCGCCAGGCCAGCCTGGATGCAGACATCGACCTCCGGACGGACAAGATCGAGGCCCGCGAGTCGGCCCTCGCCGAGCTCGAGGCGCACCTGACGCAGAAGGAAGCCGAGCTCGCCACCTACGTCGGCAAAGCGCAGACCGAGCTCCAGCGCCGCGAAGCCGTCTGGTGGGACAAGCAACTCGGCCGCGAAGAGACCGC
>WNGI01004837.1_pt1 | contig 16152 bp, 7 predicted proteins | sample 5400621 | NCBI WGS metagenome assembly WNGI01 (sample SAMN13153374, study PRJNA577476) | soil metagenome | isolation source: 20 cm soil or saprolite under Garry oak tree replicate 1 | place: USA:California | collected 2016-06-15 | reverse complement strand
GAACAACTGGTCGTCGGAAATGAAGTGGTGATCGGTCGCACACAAAACGTCGGGGTCTTGTCGGCTGAACTCGCCATCAACGCCGGCATTACCGGCCCAATGTTGCGCGCGTGCGGCGTCAACTACGATATTCGCAAGGTTGATGGCTACGGATTTTATCCGCGCTTCAAATTCCGGATTCCCTTGGGCGAGCACGGCGATACTTACGATCGGCTGATGCTTCGCTTGCTCGAAATGCGCGAGAGCTTGTCGATCCTGCAACAAGCCTTTGCACAAATTCAGCCCGGGCCGATCGCGAATCCGAAGGTGAAGATCCGCGCGTTTCGCCCGCCTGCAGGCGAAGCGTACGGGCGAATTGAAGGTCCGAAGGGTGAGCTCGGTTTTTATTTGATCAGCGATGGCGGACCGAATCCGTATCGCTATCGAGTGCGTCCGCCGAGTTTCATTAACCTAACAGTGCTGGAAGATCTTTGCCTTGGCCATACCGTAGCGGACGTGATGGTAATTCTCGGCAGCATCGACATAGTCATGGGAGAAGTGGATCGATGATTGGCACAGGCATAATCAAAGGCATGGCGGTTACCGCGCGAAATTTTGTCGGCAGCTATTTCGACAAAGAGCGGTTGATTACGGTGCAATATCCTGAAGAGCGCAATCCGCTTCCGGAAAACTATCGCAATTTTCCGATTCTCATTTACGACGGCGACGATTCGCAGGCGGGTCTGCGCTGCGTTGCCTGCAAAATTTGCGAAAAGGAATGTCCGCCGCAATGCATCTACATCGTCAAGAGCGACGACAAAAAGCCCGATTACATGGGCAAACCGCAGTTTTATCCCAAGGTGTTCGATATCGACATCTCAGTCTGTATGAGCTGCCAGATTTGCGTCGAGGTGTGTCCGTTCGAAGCGATCAAGATGGACAAGGACTTTGAGCTCAGTAAGCGCGAGCGGTTCGATTCGCTGCTGTTTCGAAAAGAGGAACTCTCAAAGTCGAACGAGTATTATCACAAGATTCATCCGGTCGAAGCCGCTACAGTGGATAAAAACTTGGCGGACGCAGCAGCCGCGGCCGAGGCGAAGAAGAAAGCTGCCGCCGAGGCGGCAGCTAAGGCCGCAGCAGCGAAAGCAGCGGCAGCGAAAATTACTCCGGTGCCGCCAGCCGCAGATTCATCGGCACCGACATCAGAAGCATCCTCCTGAGTGTAATCCGGCCGTCGGCGCTTGTGGCCCGAAATTTCTTTTGACCGCGCATAGTTGAAACAGCTAAACGGCGAGACGAACAAAGGAACGAAAGGTATGAAAACAACAATTTCGTTTACCAGCCTCATCGTCGCACTGTTCTTGCTAGGTCTGATGACAGCGTGCCAGACAACTGCCGTCGGTCCTGGCGGAACGCCTCAAAAAGAGACGCTGCTGATGCAGGTCGGGTTTAGACCATTCACGGTAACTACGTCCAAGCAGCAGCAACGAGTTAGCGCGCTGCCGGCGGGTAAAGTTTCCCTGGTCGGATACAGAGGAAAACTGTAATATGGAGTGACGACCAGCCCCGATTTCGTGCAGGACACGCACGGCCCACATCGCATTCTCGTTCAGGAATTCAACGGATTCGGTCCGCTCGGAGAATAATCGCGAGCTTGCGCAGCCGCTGCTGTCAGCGCAATCGGAACTAACGGTTCGCGCCTGCCGGGAACATCACCTTGTCCGGAGCGGTGTTCAGTGCGGCGAGAAGTTTTTTGATCAAGCGAGTTTTAACGCGACCAGCTTCGCGCGGGGGAACGAGATAGCGGACGATTGCTTCGAGCCAGGTATTCTCGCTGACGCGAAAGATCACGCGCGGGTGCTCGCGAACTTCCAATTCATCCACCGGCGTCCGGGCGAGCAAGTCACGAAATGTTTGCACGCGCTCCATCATTTCCTTGCCCAGCTCTTCCTCAGCGATCTTCTGCATCGTGCTGGAGATGAACTCGAGATCGGCATTGAAAGCGACGTAGAACTTGATCTCGTTCCAGATATAGGGGAAAAGCGGCCACGAATAATTGTAAACGATTTCGTCGAGCACTTTTTCATTCGGAAACTTGATCAATCGACCGCTCGGATGATCGCCGGAGATGTATTTGCCGCCGAATTCCCAGAGCGTGGTATCGAGATATCCAACGTCGATTACGTCCCCCGTGGCGTCACCGATTTGTATGCGATCACCTACGCGATAAGGCTGGCGAATGAGGATGTAAATCCAGGCGATGAAACTTTTCATCGGCGCTTGTACAGCGAGGCCGACGATGATTGAGCCAATCCCGAACGCCGCAAGGGCGGCATACCAGTTGACGAAAATTATGGATATGACAATGACCGCGATCGCGAGAGCGGCAATCAGATGCATCACGCGCTGAAGGGTGAAGCGAACGGAAGGATCCTCGATTCGAGCCAGCACATAGACGGAGACAGCTCTGGCGACGGTGAGAACAATCACGATCAGCGCCGCTCCGCGCAGAATTCGCACGGCCACGCCAAGAATTGATTGTGGAAGCGGGATCAGTTTGGAACCGGCCAGAAAGTACGCCGCTATGCAACCAGCCAAGACAAGTGCGTGTACAACGAACCACAATTTATCTCTGCCGGCTGCCTTGACCTTTTCGGAGCGCTTTTCGCCAGTAGTCCGCTGGAGCTCCTTGCGAACCTCGGGTTTGCGTGAAATTTCTTCCGCTGTCTCAGCCATCATTATAAAATCGTATTGGGCAAAGAAATGAGTGCAGTCGAGCCGCATGTAAGTGGATGGGTTTGAAGCGCCTGAAGTTCCGACTGAAATCGATTCTCAAATGTGCTGTCGAACACCGACATCGCGGAGCTGCTTGCCCGAGAAGCTGAATCCGCAGGTGGCATTCTCTCACGCGCTTTTCGCCGAGCTGCGCGCAGCGCCTTTCTATGGCCGGAAGAGGTGGTTGATATTCTAGCGCAGAACCGATCGCTGACCGAGCTGCGTGCAATTGGTCCATTCATAGAGAGACAAATTCGGCAGTGGATCGATAAACCGCCGCGTTCAACTCAGAGAGCTCCCGTTATTCGGCGGGATTTCATTTCACTCGCGAAGGCAAGGCATCTGCTGGCGCGAAAACCGGCATGGGCAAAAAGCCTGCGGGGCGACTTACAAATGCACAGCCGCTGGAGCGACGGGTCGGGCACGATTGCCGAAATGGCCGACGCGGCAACCGAGAGGTCATATGAATACATAGCAATCACTGATCACTCGAAGGGTTTAAAAATTGCCGGCGGCATTGACGAACACGAACTGGAAAAACAGGGAGCGGAAATAGCAACCCTCAACACTGTGCTTCGAAGATCCCGCAGAAAGCTGGTAGTTCTTCGGTCTGTCGAGATGAACCTCAACCCGCGCGGCGAAGGAGATATGTCTCCCGAATCATTATCAGCCCTGAATCTGGTTCTTGGCTCGTTCCATTCCTCCTTGCGCAGAGTTGAAGACCAAACGCAGCGTTATCTTGCAGCACTGCGTAACCCACACATTCAAATCCTCGGTCACCCGCGTGGGCGTATTTACAACTTTCGGCTCGGCTTGAGTGCGGATTGGCCGCGCGTTTTTGCAGAAGCTGCCAGGCTCGATAAAGCGCTGGAGGTCGATTGCTACCCCGATCGACAGGATTTGAATGTGAACCTGCTGAAAATCGCGCGAGAGCACGGAACCCGTATTTCACTCGGCACTGATGCTCATCATCCGTGGCAATTGGAATTCATTGAGTTTGGCCTGGCCGCTACGCTGAAGGCAAAAATCCCAGCCGATATTTGAAAACCTGGGTACATCGGGTTCGAGACCGCGCCGCGAAAACATAAATCGGCGCAGCCGGAAGAGGGTCCGCGCCCGATTACACTATATACAGGCGGGGCGCACTCCGCGTCCGGGGAAAACTCGTTAGCAGGAGTATTCGCCCTGCTGAAAAACAAAGGAACAATAAATGAAAAAAACATTACTTAGTATGGCCCTGGCAGTTGTGGCTCCCTTTGCATGGGCGCAGGTGTCAGAGACCACCACAACAACGACTACTACAGAAGGCAACGGCACGATCACGGAGTACTCTCCGGGCAAGAGGAACAGGCGACAACATGATGGTTGATCGCGTAATTCTCGACGAGGATTAAGAGAGAAGCTAATCTCGCTTTTTTCATTCGCGCCCTTTTCTGTTCTACTTATTGGTAGGACAGAAAGGGCGCGTCTCGCGTACTTAGGAAAAAAAACAAGCCTGTGGCTAAACGAAATCTTTTGTGGTGGTTTAAGAATCACGTCTCTCCCACTCTTCTCTAAACAATAGAAAGTTAAGTATCGCCTCGTTCCGACGCATGATTCGTCTCGGTCGCGGCGACAATCCATTGCGGTTAGACGAACGATTACGTCCGATTTCTCAAGTCGATATATCTTGTAAGATTGCGCTATGAGATCTCGGCGGAACAATGACGATCGCATTTTGGTGGTCGGCATTTTCCAAAGCCCGGAGACAGGTCGGGCCGTATTGAAGAATCTCCGTCGGGCCCGGTTTCGGCGCGCCGCCGCAATCCACGCTTCGGCCGAAGGTCGGCCGCGGGTTAAACAATGCGGCGTCTCGGCAATCGGCGGAGCGACCGTTGCTTGGACGATTGGGCTGGTCCTCGGAGCGGTGGTCTTTTGGCAGCGGGGAATTCTTGCCGACTACCGCCCAGGCGCGCTGGCGTTGTTGCTGGCCGTTTTTGCCCTGGCCGGTGCTGTCACTAGTTGGATTATCGTCCGGTTGCTTCAACAGCACGTCGATGCAGCAAATCTGGCTCGATGCTCGAGTACGATCCTGCCCGACGAAACAATGGTGATGGCCGAGGTCAAAGCCAGTGAAGCGGCGCGTGTCCTGGAGGTCTTGCGGGATGTCGAAGGCGACTCTGTGACGTTCGCTTTTCCCCCGCCAGCCCCTTTCCCTGTTGAGTCAACGACACAACCGCTCTGGCCGGAGCGATCGTCGAGCAGGCGTCTCTCGGAAAATGCCACGCGCCTCGCGGGCTCGCTGAGGGTTGGCCGAGAGGTGCAGCCGCGCGGAAAATCCTTTCTGCGCCGGTTGCGGGAAACCGATCGCGCGCTGGACTGGGCAAACGCGAGTCTCACGATGTCGGCCGAAATGCACCACGCGTTTACCCTTTCGGCGGAGTGGCTGCTCGATAATGCCTATTTGATTCGGGAACAGGTAACTGATCTGCGCCGAAGTCTCCCGCAAAAATATTACGGAAAGCTGCCTCTCGTCGCCAGTGGTCCCGAGGCAGGGATGCCGCGTGTTTACCATGTCGCCTCGGAAATAGTATCCGAGACGGCCGGCGCATTAGGGCTGGAGACCATTCGGAAATTTCTGGCAGCTTTTCAGGCGATTACGCCACTGGACATCGGCGAACTTTGGGCGCTTCCGCTGATGTTGCGCTTGCAATTACTCGAATGTCTGCGCGTGCTCGCTATCCAAGTCGAGCAACAGCAAAGCCAAAGCGAGGAGGCGGATTTTTGGGCCAATCGGCTCATCACCGCGGCACGCCACAGCTCACCACGACTGCTTAGGATGATGGAAGAACTGGTGGACCGCCATCCCGAGCCGACCGCGCATTTTGCAAGCGAACTAATGGCGCATCTGTACGACGAAGAGACAGCCCTACCGTTGGTGAGGGGATGGCTGGAACGCTCTCTGCGCGCACCTCTTTTAGAAGTCATGCAGCAAGAACATCGGCGCCAGGCCGTACAGCAGACTGCGCTCGCCGATGTGATCAACAGCTGCCGTTTGATTGCGCAAATCGCGTGGCCGGAATTTTTCGAGTCGACCAGTTGGGCGGAAAGCGAATTGGGCGCCGATCCGGCAGGAGTTTATGCCCGCCAGGATTTTGAAACGCGCGATCGTTGCCGGAGCGCGGTGGAGGAGATTGCCCGATGGTCAAAGCGTTCGGAACAGGAAATCATCGGACAAACGCTGGCCTTGGCGAAGACTGCCGGGGACAAGCTCGCGCGAAACGTTGGCTATTATCTAATAGATGCGGGGCGGCTGGCGCTCGAACGGGCAACCGGCACTCGGTTGCCGCTGGCAGAATGGTCGCGTCGATGGCTTCGCATGCACGCTGCAGGCGTGTATTTCGGGGGTATTCTCGTGCTCGCGGCCGTGATGGTGGCCGCTCCTCTCCTTCTCGTTGTGGGATCAGTTCCCGGAATTACGCTGCTGCTGCTTGGTCTTTTGCTTCTCCTGCCCGCGAGTGACGTGGCCGTGCTGGCCGTGAATTATTTCGTCACCTCGCTTCTGCTCCCACAGGTGTTGCCGAAGATGTCCTTCAAAAGGGAAGGCATTCCTGATGATTGCCGCACGCTGGTGGTGGTACCTACGTTACTTACGACTGCCAACGCGATCCAAAGGGAACTCGATCGCCTCGAGATTCGTTATCTCGGAAATACGGATGCAAATCTACGATTCGCGCTCCTGACGGATTTTGCCGACGCACCGCGGCAGAGCATGCCCGAGGACACGGAGTACATCGACATCGTCGCCCGCGGGATCGAAGAACTGAATCGCCGCTATGGAGCAGGCCGCTTCTTTCTCTTTCATCGTGGACGCTCGTGGAGTGAGAGCGAGCAACGCTGGATCGGCTGGGAGCGCAAGCGCGGCAAGCTCGAGCAGCTCAATCGATTCCTGATCGGAGAATCCGCGCCGGAGTTGGAAGAATTTCTCTGTGTGGGCGACCGCACTCGACTTGGGGGGATTCGGTTTGTCATCACGCTCGATGCAGATACACAACTGCTGCGCGGCACCGCCCGGAGGATGATCGAAACCCTCTCGCATCCACTAAATCAGGCCCAGCTCGCTCCGGATGGCCATAGGATAATTCGAGGTTACACAATCATCCAACCGAGCGTCAGTTCCACGCTCCCGAGCGCCATGGCGACATGGTTCTCACGCATCTTTTCTGATCCGCGTGGGATCGATCCATACACCCATGCTGTCTCCGACGCTTACCAGGATCTGATCGGTGAAGGCAGCTATCACGGCAAAGGCATTTACGAATTGCAAACGTTTCATCGCCTCTTGTCCGGCCAATTTCCAATGGCGCACTTATTGAGCCACGACCTGCTGGAAGGCAGCTACGTCCGTGTCGGGCTGGCGACAGATATCGAACTGCTCGACGTCTTTCCGAGCAACTACATTGCATGGTGGAATCGGCAGCACCGCTGGATTCGCGGCGATTGGCAAATCATTGATTGGCTGAAGGCGCGCGTGCCCGTCGGCGGCGGCAGGGTTGAACCTAATCCGCTTTCTGCCTTCAACCGATGGAAGATCTTCGACAATCTGCGTCGCAGTCTGGTGCCGCCCGCGACCGTCGCTCTGCTCGTAGCGGGCTGGCTTCTCACGCCCGAGCCGATGCTGTGGAGCGGGATTATCGCCGGCCTGATGTTGTGGCCAGTCCTGAATTCTTTTCTCGCGCTTCTGTTCCATCCACCACCGCCCGGGACGAGATTCTGGCGTGAACCGCGTGACCGCCTGCTGCGTTCGTTGTTCGCGGTTATTTTTCTTCCCGATCATGCCGGCATGGCAGTCGATGCCATAGTTCGCGTAGGCTACCGACGGGTCAGTTCGCACCGATTACTACTGGAGTGGGAGACGGCACAAGACGCCCATCGCCGCGCAAAAAATCAGCAGTGGCAGTTCGTTCTCGCCCGGCTTTGGATTCCAACCGCGTGTGTGCTGCTTTTCGGCGTCACAGTTTGGGAGGGAACATCGGCGATGATCGCTGCGGCGCCGTTTCTCCTTTTGTGGGCTCTCTTTCCCGTGGCGGTAATCACGATCAATCGTCCCGCCAGGAGTTGGCGAGGTGGAATCTTGACGGCGGACGATCGACGATTTCTGCGCATCGCCGCGCGCCGGACTTGGAGATATTTTGATGATTTTGTAGGGCCGCAAACCTCCTGGCTGCCGCCGGACAATGTTCAGGAACGGCCAATGCGGGAAGTTTTCATGCGTACTTCGCCGACGAACATCGGCCTTTCGCTGCTGGCGACCGTGGCGGCAAATGACTTCGGTTACATCACGATCGAAGAGTTGGTGGCGCGCAACCTGGGCACGCTCGAAACACTGAGTCGCCTCCAGCGTTTCGAAGGCCACCTCTTTAATTGGTACGACCTGAAGACCCTCGAGCCGTTGCATCCTCGCTACGTTTCGACAGTGGATAGCGGCAACTTGCTTGCGAGCCTTTGGACTTTCGAGAGTAGTTGCGATGAACTGGCTATGCGGCCGCTTTTGGACGCGAGCGCTTTGCGTGGAATTGCCGACACGCTCAGCGTGATGCGACAAGTCGCCGCCACGATGAAGGACGCGGAACGTCCGACCGCGCTTTCGCGTCTCGTGGAACTGACTACCGGCGAGCCGGCCAATCTGGAGGAAGTCATCCTGCGTTTGCGCGCGGCTCGACCGCTCGCTCAGGATCTAGTGCTGTTCTTCAAGTCGCGTGAAACGGACACGCGAGCTTACTGGGCGCAACAGGTTGCCAAACAGAGTGAAGCCTGGAATGCCGTCATCGATAAATATTTTCGCCCAGTGGAAATGCTGATGGCATCGCCATCGCAATTGATGTCGTTAGGCGAAGCGACGCACGAAAGCCGGCGCGAGGCGCTCGCCGCAACATTTTCACTGCGAAACATCGCCACGGAGGGAATCGCCGGGCTGGTGCCGCTGCTCGCATTTCACGGCCAACATGAGGGACCGGAGCTTCCGCCGCCCGTGCGCGAGTGGTTCGATCTCCTGGTCACCGAAGCGGAACGCTCGCGCCAGGCCGCCTCCGAGCAGCTCGCGCAGTTGAACGAGTTGATCGTTCAGAGCCAGCAACTGGAAAACGGTATGGGGCTGCGCTTTCTTTACGATGAGGAACGGCGGATTTTTGCGATTGGCTATCAAGTAGCGCAACGACGGCTCGATAATTCCTTCTACGATTTGCTCGCCAGCGAGGCGCGCCTGACGAGTTTCCTGGCGATCGCGCGCGGGGAAGTGTCGGTGGAACATTGGTGGGCTTTGAGCAGGCCTTTTGGCTCGGCCTACGGCCGGCTGCCTCTTCTTTCCTGGAGTGGAACGATGTTCGAATATTTGATGCCCCTCCTCTTCACTCAGACGCATGAGAATTCGCTGCTCGATCGCGCCTGTCATGACGCCGTGCACTGTCAGATTGCCTATGGCCAGCAAAACAGCGCGCCGTGGGGCATCTCGGAATCCGCCTTCAGCGCGCTCGACCGGCATAACGTTTACCAGTACCGAGCTTTCGGCGTACCGGCGCTGGCGCTAAGACGCGGACAACAAGACCTGGTCGTCGCGCCGTATGCCACGGCGCTTGCTCTGGGCGTGCAACCGACCATCGCCATGAAAAATCTGCGGCGGCTCGCCACGCTGGGGAACTCTGCGCTCCTCGGCGAGCACGGTTACTATGAGTCGATTGATTATTCACGCCGGACCGAACAACGAGGCTCGGCCGGAATCATCATCCATTGTTACATGGCGCATCATCAGGGGATGTCGCTCCTCGCCTACGACAATGCTTTAAATGATAACGCGATGCGGAGGCGGTTCCATTCCGACCCGCGCATCCGCGCTACTGAACCGCTCTTGCACGAGCATATTCCCGAACAAATTTTGCCGACCACCGGCGACATGCATGAAGAGCGACCGCTGCCTAGAACGATTTCTATGGAGGGCAGCCCCGGCGTAACGCAAACGTCCGATCTTGCCTCGCCGCGCGTTCATCTTCTTTCCAACGGACCCTGTTCGGTGATGGTGACCAATGCCGGCGGCGGTTATTTGCGCTGGTTGGATCTGGATGTCACACGCTGGCGTGCCGACGCCACGCGCGATGTGCCGGGCACGGTTTGTTATATCCGGGATTTGGAAAGCGGCACCATCTGGAGCAACACCCATCAACCGATGCGAAGTCCAGAGCGTCGTTACACTTGGAGTTTCACGCCGGACAAAGCGGAGTTCCGGCGGACAAGTGGGCCATGCGAGACTTTCACAGAAATTGTCGTCTCCGCAGAAGACAATGCCGAAGTCCGGCGCATCACTTTGGTCAATACCTCGCGCAAATCGTGCCGCCTTGAGGTGACCACTTACCTCGAGCTCGCCCTCGCACCGCATCGGGCCGATCGCGCGCATCCGGCTTTCAGCAAACTTTTCATCGAAACCGAATGGCTGCCGCGTTACCAAGCCCTGCTCGCTCACCGCCGCCTGCGCGCCCCCGACGAACAGCCAATCTGGGCCGCGCACCTATTGGTTCCTGAGTCTTCCTCTCTCCGCGGCACGCCTGAGTTTGAGACTGATCGCGCTCAGTTCCTCGGGCGGGGCCGCACGCTGGAAAACCCCATTGCCCTGAGCCGCAACCTGACGAACCACGTCGGCCACGTGCTCGATCCTATCTTCAGCCTTCGTCGGAGCATGACGATCCTGCCAAACCAACGTTTCCAATTTGCGCTCGTCACGGTGGTAGCGGAATCGCGCGAAGCTGTCATCCGACTGGTCGAGAGATACGCGGAGTTTCACGCGTGTGCGCGCGCCTTCGAGACAGCGTGGACACATTCCCAACTTGAAATGCGCAGGCTCCACATCCGTCCGGGAGATGTTCAGACTTTCCGGCAACTGGCAGCGCACGTTCTCTTTCCACAGGCTCAACTGCGGCCGCCACCCGCGCGTCTCGGTCGTCGCGCGGAAGGCCAGCGCGCGCTTTGGCGGCAGGGCATTTCCGGAGATCTACCGATTGTGGTCGTTATGATTAGCCACAGTCGCGACATCGAAGTGGTGCGCCAAATTTTGACCGCGCACACCTTCTGGCACCTGCGTGGATTGAAGGCCGATCTCGTGCTGGTGAGCGAGGAACTGGCCAGCTACGAAGAACCATTAGGCAACGATCTGCGCAGGCTCATTGAGGCGCAGGCGCACTTGATTGGGGTCGACCAGCCCGGAGGCGTTTATCTCCGCTCTGGCACTAAAATTTCGAAGGAGGAGCTGATCGCGCTTCAGGCCGCCGCCCGAATGGTGCTGGTCGCATCCCGCGGCACGCTGCGCCAGCAACTTGCCGCGACCACACCGGTTACCGCGAAACCGCAGCTGTTATCGGCGAGCCGGCAGTTCCGCGAAGAACCCTCTGCCCCGCTGCCTTTCATGGAATTGAAATACTTTAATGGACTCGGTGGTTTCACCAGGGACGGAAAAGAATTCGTCATCTATCTGGCACCCGATCAGCAAACGCCGCTTCCCTGGGTGAACATACTTGCCAATTCTAAATTTGGCGCGCTGGTTTCTGAGTCGGGCGCCGAGTGCGTCTGGGGCAGCAATAGCCAGAACGAACGCCTCACACCATGGTTCAATGATCCCATCTCGGATCAACCCGGCACCGCCATTTACATTCGCGATGAAGACTTGGGTGTCGTTTGGTCGCCCACGCTTAATCCGATCCGGGAGCGGGATGCCTATCGCGCACGGCATGGGCAGGGTTACACAATCTTTGAACACAACAGCCACGCGATTGAACAAACATTGCTTACGTTCGTGCCGGTCGACGACGCCGGCGGCCTTCCCGTTCGCATTCAGCGGTTGCGTCTTCACAACAGCTCGTCGTGGCAGCGCAGGTTAACGGTCACCTCTTACGCCACTCTTGTTCTTGGTTCCGATCCGGAGGAAACCGGCATGCACATAGTCACGAAATGGGATCTGCAAAGCCAGAGCCTTTTTGCGCGCAACTCCTATGAGCCGGAGCTCTCTAAACGCATCGTCGTTGCCGCTTCCACGCCCGCGCCGACCTCTTTCACCGGTGATCGGGCGGCCTTCATCGGGCGTAATCGGTCGCTGCGCGACCCTGTTGCGATGGAGCACCAACGATTGACTGGCGACGGTGGCGCTGGTTTTGATCCTTGCGCCGCCGTGCAGGTCACTGTCGAGATCGAGCCGGGACAAACTGCAGAGGTCATTTTTCTACTCGGCCAGGCAGATGACGAAGAAAAAGCGCGATCTCTTGTGCAACATTTTCGCGATCCGGACAATGTCGAGTCCGCTTTTCAAGAAACCTGCCACTGGTGGGAGCGGGTGCTGAGTACGATCGAAGTGGAAACGCCAGAGCCTTCCACAAATCTTCTGCTCAACCGCTGGCTGCTTTACCAGACGCTCGGCTGCCGCGTCTGGGGTCGCTCGGGCTTTTATCAATCAAGCGGAGCCTACGGATTCCGCGACCAATTGCAGGATGTGATGGCCCTTGTGCACGCGGCGCCGCAACTCACGCGCGACCAGATTCTGCGCGCGGCCGGGCGCCAATTTGTGGAAGGTGACGTTCAGCACTGGTGGCATCCAGAATCAGGTGCTGGAGTCCGCACTCGGATCAGTGACGATCTTCTCTGGCTTCCCTTCGTGACTGCACATTACCTCCAAACTACTGGCGACGCCGCGATCCTCGATCAGATGGTTCCGTTTCTCGAAGCCAAACCACTCGATGCAAACCAGACCGAAAGCCTGTCCATTCCTGTTGATTCCCACACGGAAGGTACGTTGCTCGAACATTGCCGGCGGGCCATCGCGCGTGCCAACACTCGGGGCCCCCACGGGCTGCCGCTGATTGGAGGGGGCGATTGGAATGACGGTCTCAACCGCGTCGGACTCGCTGGCAAAGGCGAGAGCGTCTGGCTCGCCTGGTTTGAGATTTGTGTGCTCAATGATTTCGCCGAATTGCTCGCCCTGCGTGAACTCCATGAGGAAGCAAAAGTGTGTCGTGCTCGTATGGCCAAACTCGCGCAGACTATCGACGCTCAGGCTTGGGACGGAGACTGGTATCGCCGTGGATACTTTGACGACGGCAAACCTCTCGGATCAAAGGAAAACACCGAAGCCCGCATCGATTCGCTCCCGCAAACCTGGGCTGCGATTTCTGGCCGAGGCGACGCGCGCCGCGTGGAAGTCGCGCTGCGATCGCTGGAGGAAAATCTCGTACGCGAATCCGAGGACCTGATCTTGCTCTTCACTCCGCCCTTCGACAAAACGACAGCTGACGTTGGTTATATCAAGGCATATCCTCCGGGCGTGCGGGAAAATGGCGGCCAATACACGCATGCCGCTACCTGGGTGCCGATGGCTTTTGCCCGCCAGGGCGATGGCGACAAAGCCGTTCGGTTTTTGCGGATGCTGAATCCGATCGAGCACGCCCGGGATGAGAAGGATTGCGAACGCTACAAGGTAGAACCATACGTCATGCCGGGCGACGTTTACACCTTAGCCGGACAGGTTGGGCGCGGTGGGTGGACGTGGTACACAGGCGCGGCGGCTTGGACCTATCGCGTCTGGCTTGAAGAAATTCTGGGGTTCCAACGCCGCGGCGACAAGCTCACAATCAACCCGGTCATTCCGAAAGATTGGCCTGGCTTCCGTTTGCGATACCGTTTCGGGAACACCATTTATCACATCGGAGTCGAGAATCCCGACCACTGTTCACGAGGCGTCGCGCTGGTGGAATTGGACGGAGCCGCAGTAGCCGACAAAATCGTGACGTTGCATGACGATGCGCAACCTCACGGGGTGCGCGTTGTCCTGGGAGCCAATCCATCAGCGTGAGCGTTATTTTGTTCGCGGGCACCGCGCTCATAAAGCGCATCGGATTGGTATTATTGTCATCGTTCAATAACGCCACTACCGTTCACAACCTACTCGGCCAAAACCGCGCCGACACGCGTTGGTAATATGTGAAAATGCGAATCCTGATCTCGAATGATGACGGCATTTACAGTCCGGGCATTGTGTCGCTGGCAAAAGCAGCATCGCGTTTTGGTGAGGTGCGCATTATCGCGCCCGATGTGGAGCAATCATCGATGAGCCATGCGATCACGTCGTCACGGCCACTGCGATTCAAACGTGTGCATCGCCTCGAGTTCGACGCGTACAGCGTAAATGGCACGCCGGCCGATTGCGTCGCACTCGGCATGCATCGTTGGGGACACGTCGATCTCGTACTTTCTGGGATCAACCTTGGTCTGAACCTGGGCAATTCCTGCTGGCATTCCGGCACCCTGGCAGCGGCTAAGCAGGCCGCGCTGCTCGGCGCGCGTGGCATCGCTTTCAGCACAAACGTGAGCGACAATCATGAGCCGGATTTTTCAGCACTCGAACCTCACGTGGCCAAGGTTCTTGACCTGCTGATGCCCAACAGAACACTGTGCCTGGTCAATGTGAACCTGCCAGAGAAACCCAAAGGAATTCGTTGGACGCGCCAATCTGTTCGACACTACGATGGCAAAGTCGTTCCTGACAAAGATCCGATGGGGCGATCGATCTTCTGGTTTACTGTGACCCCCTTGGAAGGCGCCGCGAAAGGAACCGATCGCTGGGCGGTGGAGCACAATTGGGTATCGATCACGCCGTTACGCCTCGACCTCACTGATGAAGCAGACCTTTCCAGAGCTTTGGCAGTTTCCAACCCGCCAGCGGTGAAAGCGACGAAAAAGCGCACATCTGTTGGACGCTCGCGCAAGAGGAGACGCTAAACCGCCGACGCTGAACCAATAAATTGAGGGCCATGGAGGGAACCAAACAAGACTGGACGTCCGAATCCCATTCGAAATCGCGTTTGCAGCCAATGGGAGACAACGGATCCACTGTCGTACTGTCTCAGACAGCCGAGCAATTCCACATTCTGGTGGATAGCGTGGAAGAGTACGCCATCTACATGCTCGATCCGGACGGTATTGTGGTGACGTGGAACACAGGCGCTCAGAAAATCAAAGGCTACACGGCGCAAGAAATCATCGGCAAAAACTTTGCCTGCTTTTATACGGCGGACGACGTTGCGGCGGGCAAGCCACAACGCAATCTGCTTGAGGCGGCTCGTCGTGGACACGTTCGTGACCAGGGCGTGCGCATCCGTAAAGATGGTTCAACTTTCGAGGCCGAGGTTGTCATAACTGTGCTGCGCGGCGCTCAGGGCAATGTCCGAGGTTATTCCAAGGTCACGCGCGACATCACCGACCAGGTCCGCAGCCGGGAATCTGAAGCGGAGAAAATTGCAGCGTTGAAAGCGAGCAGGGCCAAGGATGACTTTCTCGCGGCGCTGAGCCACGAACTGCGCACGCCGCTGACCCCAGCCCTGGCGGCAGTGAGTTACATGGAAGAGAACGCTCAAAAACTTCCGCAGGAGTTCGTGGAGGATGTCCAACTCATCAAGCGCAACGTGAAATTGCAGGCACGGTTGATCGACGATCTGCTCGATCTCACTCGCATTACGCGCGGCAAACTTCGCCTCGATGTGGAAATTTGCGACACGCACGCAGTTATTCGCAACGCAATTGAAATCGCAGGCTCAGCCATTGCGTCGAAGAAATTAAAGGTCTCGACGAAATTCAAGGCGAAGGAATATCACATCTCGGCTGATTGTATTCGGCTTCAGCAAGTTTTTTGGAACTTGATCAATAATGCGGTGAAATTCACGGCACCGGGCGGAGAGATCGCCATCCGCACGTTTAACGACGACCGCGGCCGTTTCCATTTCGAAATTTCGGACAACGGCATTGGAATTGAACCCGAGCGACTGGCTTCCCTGTTTACGCCGTTCGAACAGGCTGACGCTTCTGTGACGCGGCAGTTTGGCGGCCTTGGCCTCGGTCTCGCAATTTCCAAACATCTCGTCGCCCTACACCATGGCAGCATCGAAGCGGAGAGCCGTGGCCGGAGCTTCGGCGCGACATTTAAGGTAACGCTTGACACGGTGCCGGAAGGAGCCGCAAAAGCCGAACGTCATTCTCGCGGTCGCAAACCTCCGGCCAAGGCATTGCAGATCCTGCTGGTCGAAGATCACAAGGATACACGTCGGATGTTGTCGCGGTTGCTCACTCATTTCGGTCACGAAGTTTTGGCCGCAGACAATGTACGCAGTGCACTGAAAATTATCGCGTCAGAAGAACGCGAACTCGACGTGCTGTTGTGCGACATCGGTCTTCCGGATGGAAGCGGTTACGAAGTCATCTCACAAGCCAAGCGAAAGCAGCCCATCAAGGCAGTCGCGCTAACTGGGTTCGGCACCGAAGAAGACCTTCGTCGCTCCAAAAAAGCGGGATTCGATTTTCATCTTGTGAAACCAATAGACCTTCACGAGTTGCAAA
>WNGI01002432.1_pt1 | contig 16152 bp, 13 predicted proteins | sample 5400621 | NCBI WGS metagenome assembly WNGI01 (sample SAMN13153374, study PRJNA577476) | soil metagenome | isolation source: 20 cm soil or saprolite under Garry oak tree replicate 1 | place: USA:California | collected 2016-06-15 | reverse complement strand
AAAACCCTGAGAAAGCACGACCAAGCGCCGGGCAGGCGCATTGATTAGGTAAGACGCTAGCTAAATGCAAAGAAAACGTTCCGGGTCTTGCTGGTCACCAGTGATTGAGGCCCCTTGTTAACCCCAGGCTTGTCTTGACGAAATGAGCATGGGGAACTAATGTTAACTGGTTCCGTGGTCATTTGAGCCGGCCGGCTTGCAGCCACGTTAAACAACTCGCTAAACAGGCCGGGGACAGAAGTGATCCCGGTCGAACTTATGTTCAGGCCGGGTTTTTTATGGCCTGATTTCCGTGGTGGACCTCAAAACCTCCTCAAGGGGTCGGTAGCAAGATGGTAAACGTGCAGTCGATCCCAAGTCCGGCGATCCATACCGACGAGCGCGCCCATGAGGCGGACCATCCGAGTTCGCTGCTGGCGCGCTTCGGCAAGGACCAGCCGCTGAAGCTCGATTGCGGCATCGATCTGGCGCCATTCCAGATCGCGTATCAGACCTATGGCGAACTCAATGCCGAGCGTTCCAACGCCATTTTGATCTGCCATGCGCTGACCCTCGATCAGCACGTCGCCAACATCCATCCGCTGACTGGCAAGCCCGGCTGGTGGGAAACCATGGTCGGTCCCGGTCGCCCGCTGGACACCGACAGCTACTTCATCGTTTGCCCCAATGTGATCGGCGGCTGCATGGGCTCGACCGGGCCCGCATCGACCAATCCCGCCACCGGCAAAGTGTGGGGACTGGATTTTCCGATGATCACGATTCCGGACATGGTGCGGGCTCAGGCCATGCTGCTCGACCGCCTGGGGATCGACACGCTGTTCTGCGTGGTGGGCGGCTCGATGGGCGGCATGCAGGCGCTGCAGTGGACGGCGGCCTATCCGGCGCGCGTGTTCTCGGTGCTGGCGGTCGCCTGCAGCACCCGCCATTCGGCGCAGAACATCGCGTTTCATGAACTCGGCCGCCAGGCCGTGATAGCCGATCCGGATTGGCACGGCGGGCGCTACTTCGAAAACGGCACGCATCCGCACCGCGGCCTTGGCGTCGCGCGGATGGCCGCGCATATCACCTACCTGTCGGACGCCGCCTTGCACCGCAAGTTTGGCCGGCGGATGCAGGACCGCGAGTTGCCGACGTTCTCATTCGACGCCGATTTCCAGGTCGAAAGTTATCTGCGCTATCAGGGTTCGTCTTTCGTGGAGCGGTTCGATGCCAACAGCTATCTCTACCTGACGCGGGCAATGGATTATTTCGACATCGCCGCCGATCATGACGGCGTGCTGGCGCAGGCGTTTCGTGGCATCCAGACCCGGTTCTGCGTGGTGTCGTTCACCAGCGACTGGCTGTTTCCGACCTCGGAGTCGCGCGCGCTTGTGCATGCGCTCAACGCCTCGAGCGCGCGGGTATCGTTCGCGGAGATCGAGACCGATCGCGGCCACGATGCATTCCTGCTCGACGTGCCGGAATTTTTCGATATCTCGCGCGCGTTCCTGCAATCCGCCGGCACGGCGCGCGGCCTGACCGGCAAGCCGGCATGACCATGCAGCAACAGGTTCTGCCATTACCCGGCATCGGGCCGCCGGACACCGGGCATTATCGCGGGGATCATCTCCTGGTGGCAGAGATGATCGAGCGTGGCTCGAAGGTGCTGGACGTCGGCTGCGGCGATGGTGACTTGCTGCAGCTGCTGGAGACGCGCGGCATCGACGGACGCGGCATCGAACTGTCGCGCGAGGGTGTCAACCGCTGCGTCGCCAAGGGTCTCGCGGTCGTGCAGGGCGACGCCGACACTGACCTCGTCAACTACCCCGATGATGCCTTCGACTATGTGATCCTCTCGCAGACGTTGCAGGCGACGCGGCAGCCGCGTGTGGTGCTGGAAAATCTGCTCCGGATCGGGCGGCGGGCCATTGTGTCGTTTCCGAATTTCGGCTTCTGGAAGATGCGGCTGCAACTGTTGATCGGTGGCCATATGCCGCGCACCGAAAATCTGCCGGCGACCTGGTACGACACGCCGAACATTCATTTCTGCACCATCAAGGATTTCGTGCAGCTGTGCGATGAGATCAACGTCAAAATGGAACGCGCGGTCGCGCTCGATCTCTATGGCCGGCCGCTGCGGGTCAATTTGCCCTGGTGGTTCTGGAACATGTTCGGCGAGCAAGGCGTGTTTTTGCTGAGCCGCGCGGGGAAGAACCGGTAGGCGAAGCCGTCTGGCATCTGGACGGCGAAGGCTGACACTGCGCACGACCTGCGTTATATTCGCGGTATGACACAGCGCAAACGGCTTCAGATCGGTGCAGCGGTTGCCCTTACGGCCATGATGCCGGCGTTGAGCTTTGTACCCGTGACCGCAGGCCCGTTTGAGGACGCGGTTATTGCGATGTATAGAGGCGATGACGAAAAACGCCGTGAGGCTTCTTCGTCCGCTCGCCGAACAAGGCGACGCGCGAGCGCAATACCAGTTAGGAACACGTTACTTCACGGGCGCAGGCGTATCGCAGGACTACGCCGAGGCACTGAAATGGTTTCGTCTGTCTGCCGATCAGGAAAACGCAGACGGCCAAGGCGCTCTCGGCTCCATGTACTACACGGGTCGAGGGGTGCATCAGGACTATGTTCTCGCACACATGTGGTTCAATTTATCAGCGGCACGAGGCGGCTCGCCGGAGCGTCGAGACTCAATACTGCACCAAATGACTCGCGAGCAGATCGCTGAAGCGCAGAGGTTCGCACGCGAATGGAAACCGAGGGCGCAGCCGCAGCGATAGTTACGCAAGTCGTGGCGACTAGGACACGTCGGGCGGCTCTTTCCACGGCATCGTGATGGAAGCCGCCCGGCCGATCCCGGCGCGCGACCGTGACGGGCCTTTTCTTATACCGCTATCACCGGCCTGCCGCCCTGCGCATTCAAGGCAAGCCGGAGATTGCGCTTTGTCAGCATCAGCCTTCCGTCTTTCGAAAAGCCCTCGTTGACCACGTCGGTATACGGAGCGGCGTGAATAATGTCCTCGCCTTCGCTGAAGAGAATGAACGAGATATAGGGCTCGTCGTTTTCGTGGATCATCAGGCGATGCATGTTCTGCCAGCCTTCGTGCTGCAAATTCCCGGTGAGCGCTCGACGAACGCCGTTTGTCAGAATATCCACGAACTCAAGACCATGCGACGTTTGCGCAGAAAAAGTAATGTCCTTGAGCAACAGCTTCAGCGAGGTTCCTGCTTCACCCTTTTCATCTACAGAATCGAATTTTTCATAGAATGAGTAATCGGCATTAAAGGCTTCGGGCAGCATCCATGCCGGCCGCCTCTTTGACATGCTCGCGAGCGCGCCTTGCGCGTAGTGCGCCCACCATTCCTCCCATCTGGTGACCTTGGCCGGTTCTTTCCCGTCCACGGTCCACGAAAAGGAGCCAAGCTCATACGGTTTCCGTTGCGCGAAGAACGTCGTTGCCCGGCTGATAACTCGGTGCAGCACATTGAACGTCGTGAGCGCTTGCAGAAACAGATTCAGCGGGGCTTGCAGGATATATTCGCTCGCTGCTTGGACTTCCGGGCGAACGTCCTCTCTGAAATTGGCTACCTTCGCCAGCATTTGCTCGCCGAGCTTCTGCTTATAATCGCGGACCGCGTTTTCTTGGTGCAAACCGAGATCGAGCGCCGTTATCTCGAACAGTGCCTCGTTGCGCACGAGAAGCGTGACGACTTTGTCTACCTGCCTCTCGTTAAGGAGTTTTCCCTTCACTTCCCCGTTTTCTTTCGGCAACCCGTCCCGAAACTTCGTATATTTCTTTTCGATATTACCCATCATCACGTCTGGAATCACCGGCGCCCCAACGACGCTGACCGAATTGGCCTGAAACCCGCTAAATGTCCCGCTCTCATCGATAAAGATGCGCACGTTATCGCCCCCTAGCGTAAAAATTGGGTGCGTTCAACTGAAACCCCAACTCGTTCGTTGGATCACCTTGAGCGGTTCGTTCCTGCCGACCAATTCTGAAGGCCACGTTTCGTTTGGCTGCATCGAATAAAGTGGCTGTACCCATTTCACCGATGAACTATCCGGCGTCGTAACGTAAATCTGTATGCAGACAAGATACTGCGAACCTTGCTTTTCTTTGTCCTCGCGAAAAAGAAAACCATCCTTGTCCTTTTCCCAAGGATATTCCTGCGCCACCTTCGCGCGCAGAGGCAGAACGTCTCCCGGTTTCAGCACGATTTGGGTTGTTGGATTGAGAATGATGGATTTTGCGAACTGGTTATTGCATCCTGCATTCGGATCGAGGACCAGCACCAACTCGCCATAGATTTCGCTGATTACGGCTGGGCGATTTCCTGAGTTGATAAATGTGAACTCCTGATCCTGCGACAAGAGCAAACCGCTTTTATCTCGCTTCACCTTCAGCGAGTCACCCACAATAAGCCGAATATCGTCGCGCTGATAAAGGACGGTGCGATAGGCAGGGAGAGTAGCGACCGTTAGTGAGAGAGTTGAAATTCCCACCGCCAGCCAGTCGAGCCAGTGCTTCTTGTCTGCCATTTACCCGTGCCCGCCTTCCTGTGCCCGCCTGCGAATCGGGAGTGCACACGATGGCACAATGCAGGGTAGCAACGTGAGGGTTGGGACGTTTGTCCCGACTATTCACAGGGCTGCGAGATGCGAGTCGCGAACGTGATCGAGACCGGCAAGGCACTGGTGACGGAAGCCAAGGGGCTAGGCCGGGGACGCTGAAGGAAATGTTCTCGTCGAGAACTGCCCCGATAACGTCGAGAACTGTGCGGCGATTCCCTTGCACTTGTGTCCTATCCGCGCCACCTTACGGTCCCGCGTTCGAGCTTGGCCCAATGTTCACAATATATGAAGAGATAGAGAGCAGTTGGGCAAAAGCGTACGAGGACATCCGACTCAGTCAGGACGAACGAGGGACGTTCACTGAATTCATCTCGGACGAGGAGAAGCAAGCCCGAACGAAGGCTATTGTTGATCTGCAGCCATGGCTGGCCATCCTTGAACTCGGTATCGAATGGCTTTCTTATGTGCATGTCGCACTGACAAACGGTCTAAAAGACAAGTCTGGAGATAGCCGATACCGGGCGACTTGGGCACTCGTTGGCTCCGCCGTTTCCTTTGGTCTTTCTGTCCGGCTGTTGTGCATCTCGGGGTTCGACACGCCTGCTCGCGCGCTATCGCGCAGTTACACGGAAGCACTTTTGCTGTGCTTGGCCGTGCTCGACGACCAACAGATGGCCGACGCTTTTGTGAATTCTGAGACCGACGATCAAGTCAAAACCTTTTGGCATTCGATAGCGTCGCCCAAGAACCTTCATAAAAGGATCATCGAAATCGAAAGGAAGTCGGGATTATCTCCGGCGGATATTGACTCGATGACGTCGTGGCGTCGTGAAGAATACGAAGTTTTGTCGCAATCGTCGCACCTCTCTTACACGGTATCCATTTTGACTAGCAGGACGCAGCCGCTGGGCGAAGGCGAAGAGAAACTGGCCGTTGGTATTTGGGGTATGGCGTCCGAGTGGTCGCACAGGACCGTCTTTTATGCTGCCGCAACGACGTGGTATTTCTCTCGGTACAGCTATCCTCATTTGATCGGCCGACAACCTTCCGAGGGACTGCTTACCTTCGACCGTGCCAATGAATGGCAGCGCAAGATCGTGCTGGGACGCGACGTTCTCGCCGATTTGGTATCGAGGCATTGGAAGCAGTAACGGTTGAGAGGTGACAATGATCAGCGTTGTGAAATCTCCAAGGCGGTAATGCCCGGGGGGCGTAAATGGATTGGACACTTGTTGTCGTGCTGGTGCTCGCGGGCGTCTTCTTCCTGTGGCGGCAATCAAAGAACACGGAGAAGGCGAAAGCTGCCAATGAGCGGCTGGAGCGGGATACCCGCCTCTATCGGAACATCAAGGCAGGGATGCGGGAATACCATTTTCGAGAGCGCGAACAGGATTTCTGGCGAGCGAAGGACGGCGAGCTGCTGTTTGAGACCGCCCACCTGTCAGCTTTCGGTGTCAGCCACTTCGCAGAAAGCCGCGTAGGATTCTATTTCAAAGACACCGAAGAGTTCGGGCTCTACGGCTTCTTCGCTGGCAACGACGACGATGTTTACCACAGCTATTACCGCACCGACCGCACCTTCCAAAAGGAAGAGATGCTGCTGACGAATGACGAGGATTGAGCATGTGATCGCGGCAATAGTTGTGACACTCACAGGCGGAATCCAGCGATATTCAGCGATGCGATTGCTCCGGATGTGACAGTGCTAAGTTGCTGGAAACGCTCGATTCCGATAGACCATCCCGGAATGACGATCAGGTTTGAACAGCCATCGACCTTGGGTCGCGGTCGAGCCAGCGGCCGGCTTCGGACAGCGCGATGAATCGTTCGACCATTTCATTGAACAGGGCGGGCTCCTCGAGATTGAGCACGTGGCCCGTCTTCGGAAAGAATGTGAGTCCCGCTGCCGACAGGTGCTTTTTTCAAGAACATGCTGGGCTCGATGCAACTGTCATCCTCGTCGCCGCAGATGATCAAAGTAGGCGTCGGGACTTTCCGGATTGTCTCGGTCAGCGTGTAGATCGACGGCCTGCCGCCCTGGAAGCCGCGCATGGTGTTGGCCGAGCCCCTGGCATCGTGGCGGGCGAGCGCATCGTAGAAATCCGCGTGGCCGCGCGGGTCTTTTAGCAAGAACGGAATCCGGCTTGGTGCCTCGCGGGTCGCTTTCGCCACCTCGGCTGCGCCCATTGTCTCATATTGCTCGGCATTGGCCCGGCACTGTTTGCGGAAGGCGTCGAGATTTTCGAGGCTTGAGCCCGAGCCGACGGCCGCCAGCGTCAGCGACAATGCACGCTCCGGCGCGTTCAGGCCGATCTGCAGAGACGAATAGGAGCCCATCGACAGGCCGACCAAATGCGCTTTTTCGATTTTGAGGTGATCGAGCACCGCAAGCGCATCGGTATAAAAGTGTTTGTAGGTGTAGACGTCGGCCGACGGCGGCACATCCGAGGGCGTATAGCCGCGCGCGGAGTAGGCAATGCAGCGGTGTCCGCGCGAGAAGTAGCGCATCTGCGGCTCCCAATTGGTATAGTCGGCCGCGAATTCGTGCAGGAAGATAATCGGTGTTCCCTGGCCTGCTTCCTCGAAATAGAGCCGGACATTGTCGGTCGTGACGGCATAGGGCATTTTGCTGTTCCTTCTCATGGGCCGGTCGCGAAAATCGCAGTTAATGTTCTCGGCTGCAATGAGGCGAGACCTAACGGCTTGGGCCGGGGCCATCGGGTCGCGCGAATGCGCGCGCGATGACAGGCTCCTCGCCGCTCAAAGGGTTATCACACCGCTTTGCGCAGAAATCACGGTCATTGACGTCGCCTAGTTTCGCCGACCTGCCGCAGCCAGGATCAAATCGGCGACCTCTTTGGGATGAGACACCAGAGACAGGTGACCTGCCTCCAGCTCCACCGTGGTCGCGTTCATGCGTTTTGCCAGAAATCGCTCCAGGTCAGGATTGATCGTCTGATCCAGCTTCGATACCGCGTACCATGATGGTTTGGAGTGCCAGGCGGCTGCAGTGGTTCGTCCGCCGAACAGCGAAGCCGCCGTCGGCTCCTGCACGGCGTAGAGCACCTTTGCTTTCTTGGGCTCGACGCCGTTTGCGAAATATTTAAGGAAGGAATCCTCGGATAGTGTGGTGAAACCGTCGTGCTCCCTGACGCCCGCTCGTACCGCTCCGGTCGGAAATTTTGCGGAAAGGGCGACGAAATCTTCGCCGGCATCCGGCGCGCGCGCGGCGACATAGACGAGCGCCGTGACCTTCGGGTCAATCCCCGTCTCGCTCAAGACGGTGCCGGCCCAGGAGTGGGCGACCAGCACGGTCGGGCCATCTTGCAGCGCCAATGCGCGGCGTGTCGCGGCGACGGAATCGGCAAGCGAGGTCAGCGGATTTTGCACGGCGGTGACGTTCAGGCCGGCGGCTTGAAGCAGCGGGATCACCTCGGCCCAGCTGGAGCCGTCCGCCCACGCTCCATGTATCAGCACGACGTTGCGTGCCTCGACCGGCGCAGCCGTTTGGGCGTGGGCCGCAACTCCGCCGAGCGTTGTAGCGAGCAGGCCAGCGGCCATTGCCGCAACTATTCGTAATTTTGTCATCGAACAGGACTCCGTGATCGAATTTTCTGCGTCAAACGTGACGCTTGCCATCTGCTACCTCGCCACGCATCGACCAAGAGTTACCGCGGATCACGATGTTGTCAGGCTGATACACGGCGCTGGCGATCTTGATGCTTTTCAGCAGAATGAAGGCGATGACCGCTCTGCCTGCCTACAGCAGCTTCGGCGCTTCGGTCGCGACCGCATCGCCGATGCCGATGGTGCCGCCGTCGATCACCTCGGCATAGATGCCGCATTCGTTGTGGCCGAGGCGGCGCATCATCGCGGGCGGGATGTTGAGGTCGCGCGCCGCGGTTTCCGGGTCGACGTTGATGGCGGCGCAGCGGGTGATCCGCTTCACCACTTTCAGCCGTGCGTCTCCGATCGCGAGGGTTTGGCCCAATAACTCGAATTCGTGCCACGCCGGCCAGCCGCTGACATACAGGTTGGCGCGGAACCGGAGCGGATGAACAGGCAGGCCGACAATGGCTTCGATGGCGGCGATGCTGTCGAGATTGATGATGGAAACGACTTTCCTGGCGACATCGGAAAAGCTGTGGCCGTCGCCCGAAATGACTTTCGGCGGTCCCTTCAGCTCGCCCGCGAAATTGGTGGCGAAGAACGCTTCGATGGCGGCGCGTCCCTCCGCGCTTTCCAGGTCGCCGCGCGCGACGACGATGCCGTTTTCACGAATGGTCAGGAGATTGCCGTTGTCCTCAAAATGGCTGCGCAACCCCGCCAACCGCTCGTCGCGCATCAGCATCAGGAAGTGGGACTTCGCCATCCACATCGGCGCCGCCGGGTCGAAGCCGCTGGGTCCGTTTTCGATAGCGTAGCGGCGGTCGGCCGGAAGCGTCTCGCCGACGCGCAACGCGACGTGTGGCAGCGGCTCCGGAGAGAGGCCTTTGACGGGATAGCGATAGAGGCTGGCGATCTGGGCGGGTGGGAAAGGGGACATACGGCTTATTAAGAGATTCCGGGGGCAGGCGCCACCGCGCACGAATTTGTGAACCTGCCTCTTCCGTTTCCGGAACCCTGCTCCCACATTTGCCTGAAGTCGGCGGAACCGTCGGCGAAGAGACCGCCGGTTGAGGAATGTCAATGCGGCCGGCGGAAACCCAATTAATATGCTCAATTCGTGCCTCGCGGATTATCCGCCGAAGTATGGGCGTTTGGCGACCAGATCTTGCGCTCCCAATTCGGCGCGCGATCGGACGCAAGACCCGTATCGGCCTTTGCTGATCGCGCTCCGGGCGGAGCCGCGGGCTGAGGGGATGACCTATGGATATTGAAAAATATACCGAGCGTGCGCGCGGTTTTATCCAGGCGGCGCAATCGCTCGCGATGCGCGAAGGCCATCAGCAGTTTTCGTCGCTGCACGTGCTGAAAGTGCTGCTGGACGACAACGAAGGCCTTGCCGCCGGCCTGATCGACCGAGCCGGAGGCAATTCCCGCGCGATCCTCAAAGCCACCGAGGAGGCCCTCAACAAGCTGCCGAAAGTTTCTGGAGGCGGCGCCGGACAGGTTTATCTCGCGCCCGAATTGGCGCGCGCGTTTGATACCGCGGAAAAAGCCGCCGAGAAGGCGGGCGACAGTTTTGTCACCGTCGAGCGGCTGTTGCTGGGGCTGGCGCTCGAGAAAGACAGCGAGGCCGGCCGTATCTTGCGAAACGGCGGCGTCACGCCGCAAAACCTCAATGCGGCGATCGAAGCCCTGCGCAAGGGCCGCACCGCCGACAGTGCGACGGCTGAAAACGCCTATGATGCGTTGAAGAAATATTCGCGCGACCTGACGCAAGCGGCGCGAGACGGCAAGCTCGATCCCGTGATCGGCCGCGACGAAGAAATCCGCCGCACCATTCAGGTGCTGTCCCGCCGCACCAAGAACAATCCGGTGCTGATCGGCGAGCCTGGCGTCGGCAAGACGGCGATCGTCGAAGGCCTGGCGCTGCGCATCGTCAATGGTGACGTGCCGGAAAGCCTCAAGGACAAGAAGCTGCTGGCGCTCGATCTCGGCTCGCTTATTGCGGGTGCAAAATACCGCGGCGAGTTCGAGGAGCGGCTGAAAGCCGTGCTGCAGGAAGTCACTGCGGCGGAAGGCAGTATCATCCTGTTTATCGACGAGATGCACACCCTGATCGGCGCCGGCAAGGCCGACGGCGCGATGGACGCCTCCAACCTGCTCAAGCCGGCGCTGGCGCGGGGCGAATTGCATTGCATCGGCGCGACCACGCTGGACGAGTATCGCAAGCATGTCGAGAAGGACGCGGCGCTGGCCCGCCGGTTCCAGCCGATCTTCGTTTCCGAGCCCACCGTGGAGGATACCATTTCGATCCTGCGTGGGCTGAAGGACAAGTACGAGCAGCATCACGGCGTGCGCATCACCGATTCCGCCCTGGTGGCGGCGGCCACGCTGTCGCACCGCTACATCACCGACCGTTTTCTGCCCGACAAGGCGATCGACCTGGTGGATGAAGCCGCGGCGCGGCTGAAGATGCAAATCGATTCCAAGCCGGAAGAGCTCGATTCACTGGATCGCGAAATCATCCGGCTGAAGATCGAGCAGGAAGCGCTGAAGAAGGAAAGCGACCTTGGCTCGAAAAGCCGTCTGCAGGCGCTGGAGAAGGAACTTGCCGAGCTCGAAGAGAAGGCGGCTGCCCTGACCGCGCGCTGGAGCGCGGAGAAAGCCAAGCTTTCGAACGCGCAGAAGCTGAAGGCTGAACTGGAAGCCCTGCGCACCGAACTCGCCAACGCGCAGCGCCGCGGCGAATACCAGCGCGCCGGCGAACTGGCCTATGGCCGGATTCCCGAGCTTGAGAAGCAGCTCGCCGAGATCGAGGCCAGGGAAAACGCCGGCCAGATGATGGAGGAGGCCGTCACGGCCAATCACATCGCGCAAGTGGTCTCGCGCTGGACCGGCATACCCGTCGACAAGATGCTCGAGGGCGAGAAGGAAAAGCTTCTGAAGATGGAGGAAGCCCTCGGCAAGCGTGTGGTCGGCCAGGCTGAAGCGGTGCGCGCGGTCGCGACCGCCGTCCGACGTTCGCGCGCCGGGCTGCAGGACCCGAACCGCCCGATGGGTTCGTTCATGTTCCTGGGCCCGACCGGCGTCGGCAAGACCGAGCTTACGAAAGCCTTGGCCGAATATCTGTTCGACAGCGAGCACGCGATGGTGCGCCTCGACATGTCCGAATATATGGAGAAGCATTCGGTGTCGCGGCTGATCGGCGCGCCTCCGGGCTATGTCGGTTATGACGAGGGCGGGGCGCTTACCGAAGCGGTGCGACGGCGGCCTTACCAGGTCGTGCTGTTCGACGAGATCGAGAAAGCGCATCCTGATGTCTTCAACGTGCTGCTACAGGTGCTCGACGACGGCCGGCTGACCGACGGCCAGGGCCGCACTGTGGACTTCCGCAATACGCTGATCATCATGACCTCGAACATCGGGTCGGAATTTTTGGTCAACCAGCCGGAAGGCGAGGACACCTCGGCGGTGCGCGAGCAGGTGATGGGGTTGGTGCGCGCACATTTCCGCCCGGAATTCCTCAACCGGGTCGACGAGATCATCCTGTTCCACCGGCTGCAGAAGAGCGAGATGGGCCGGATCGTCGAGATCCAGTTCAGCCGGCTGCAGAAGCTCTTGGAGGACCGCAAGATCACACTCACGCTCGATGCCGCGGCGCGCGAATGGCTGGCCACCAAGGGCTGGGATCCGGCCTATGGCGCGCGGCCGCTGAAGCGGGTGATCCAGCGCTATCTGCAGGATCCGTTGTCGGAGATGATCCTTGCTGGCGAGATACAGGATGGCGACCGGGTCGTGATTTCGGTGGAGGGCAACGTGCTGACCTTCAACGGCAAGGCGCCGCAGACCGCCGAGATCGCGCAATTCGAGGCACCGGTACCAAAGCGGAAGCTGAACTAAACCGCATGTCCCGAGCGCGGCTTACGCGCCCGGGGCATCTCAGACCTCACCGACCGCCGGCCCCGCTTCTTTGTCGTCCTCCTCGCTTGCCTCGAGCTCCGAGAGAATCTCCACCAGTTCACCTACGCGGCCCTTGGCCAGCGGTTTGCCGGCATTGATCAGCGGCTCGTCGTTGACGATCCAGGCTTGCGCCTCCGCCAGTTCGTCTACCGTGGCGCCGGTGCCAATGATCTGGGCGATGGTCGCATCGTCGGCCCGGCCAACCGCCCTGGTTACGTCCTCACGCGTGAGACGCCTCATGGCTTGATCCCCTCAAGCTGCGGTTCCGCCCGCCGGCTGTGCGGCGGGCGCGGATGCAGTGTCAGCGGCCCATGGTAAGCCGCGGTGGGAACTGGGACATCATCCAGAGCTCGATGGCCGCCAGGATCGCTACGGCAGCGCCGATGATCACGTGGACCGTCATCGCCTTGGTTCCCTGGAAGCCCAATACCCAGGGCGAAACCAGCGTCCACAATCCGACGATCAGGTTCAGCCACTCCTCCCAGACCGCGAATGCCGCAAGTGCCGCGATAGCCAGCACCGCGATCACGACACCGGCGATATAGGCGTTCTGAGAGACCTTTCCGGCATCGAATCCGAACATCCAGGGCGAAAGGAAGAGGAACGCGCCGAGGACCAGATTCGCGACGTCACACAGTTTTGCGTTCGTCCAATTCCAGTTTTCCATGACACCCTCCATTGAAGGTTATCCTGATCGATCAAACGAAAATCGACTGTCCGAGTTCCATGACAGCTTCATGATATTTAAGGAAAATCGGCTCTGGTGGTCGCGGTTGCCGGTTTTCGAGCTCCGCTCCCAGGCCGCTCTTGCTCTCGTTCGCTTCCCAACGGTCCCGGCGCACGGAGCCTATTCTCGGGCCGGCGGAGCCGGACGGCGTCGCTGCCAAAAACTGACATGCCGCTGGCGACCGCGTCGGGTTCAATATTGCGGGTGCTTTATACCGGCGATTTCAGCGGTTGCTGGTTTGCCGCACGCCGGCGGTGCCGGCGGCATCCGATACCCGCGCTCCGCCGCCGCGGTTGTTCATCATGGCATCGAGACGATCGCGCTCTTTCTCGAAGCTCGCCATCAGCGGTCCCTCGAGCGAGCGGCCGCGCGGCAGCTTGATGCGCATCGGATCGACGAAACGCCCGTTGACCAGAATTTCATAATGGACGTGGGCGCCGGTCGACATGCCGGTCGATCCGACGAATCCGATCACTTGGCCCTGCCGCACCCGCTTGCCAGGCTCCATGCCCTTGGCATAGGCCGACATGTGCCCGTAGGCGGTCTCGTAGCCGTTGTTGTGTTTCAGGCGGACGTACTTGCCGTAACCGCCTTCCCAGCCGACCTTTTCGACGACGCCGTTGCCGGAGGCGAAAATCGGCGTGCCGTAGGGCGTGGCCCAGTCGACACCGGTATGCATCTTGACGTAGCCGAGGATGGGATGGCGGCGTCCGCCGAAGCCCGAGCGCATGATCGCGTTGTTGACCGGCTTGCGCACCAAAAACTTCTTCGCGCTCTTGCCGGTCTCGTCGTAGAAATCCACCACCGAATCATCGGACGTCTGGAACTTATAATATTTCTTGGTCTCGCCGCCGACGGTAAGCGAGGCGAACAGCACCTCGGCTTTCTCGGTGGCGGCGGTGGTCTCGTCGTCGCCGGCGAAGAACACGTCAAAGGAATCGCCGGGCTGTACCTTGCGCTGGAAGTCGACGTCGTAGGAGTAGATGCGGACCATGTCCTCGATGACGCTTGGCGGCACCTTGTTGCGCAGCGCGGTCTCGTAAATGCTTTGATAGAGCCGCACGCCGGTGCCGTCGTCATCGTCGTCATCGCTGTTGTCGGCGGCTTCGGTGACGGTGTTCATGCTTTGCACGTCGACGGCGACGTATTTGCCGAGATCGGACAGCGCGGCGACCGCTTCGATGGTGGAATCGTTGGCGACGATCACCCGGTAGGGCTGCAGTCGCTGACCCGGGCCCGGGGTAGCAGGCGCCATCAGGATGCGTAGTTTCTGGCCTTCTTTCAGGCCGCCGTCGCGGCCGCGTACGCCGAGCGTGGCGGCGATGGATTTCGCCTCTTCCGGAGTGGCACCCTGCTCGCGCAGGATCGATATGACGCTATCGCCCTTCTTGACCAGGTGAACGCGTTCGTTGGTCGGATTGCCCCCGGTGACCTGATCCTTCGTCTTCGGCAGCAACGTGACGTTTTCCGGCACCACTCGGGTTTCAAAGCCGGCATAGGGATCGGCGGCGGAGCCCTCGGTAGCGTAGGCCAATTTAAGGTCGGGCGACGAGCCGGTGGCATCCGCCGTCGCATTGGCAAGAGCATAACGGACGCCGCTGCCGCCGCCGCGCCAGTTCGAGGCATCGCGCACCCGCATCAGTATCTCGTCGAGCGCGACCACGGCGGCGACCTTCGCCTTCGGCAGGATCTGCGCAAGATCCTTGGTGACGAACGAAACCTCGGCATCGGGTTCCACCGCGTCGGCGTTATTCGGATCGTCGGAGGCCGCGGCGACGGTCGAGCCGACATCGCTCAGCATGCGCTGCGCATTGAAGGGCGGGATCTTGGCGCTGAGATCGCTGGTCGTCATCGACAAATTGCCCGAGATGCGGATATACGGCCGCACCCGCATTACATCGCGGTTGCCGACGCGGCTGACGGTGGAGACCCGCATCACATTCCGCGCGGCGGTGGATTCCCCGGGCGGCGGCAGGCGATCGCTCTTGTGCAGGCTGGCGCTGCGGTCGTTCACGCCGAACGCGCCGCGCAGCGCGCCCTCGACGCGCTCCGGTACCTTGGCAAAGGTCATTTCACCGTCGAGGGAAGCAAAAACGGCGCCGCCGATGAGGGCCGCGCCGCACAGACCAGTCAGGATGGTACCACTAAACCACTGCACGGAGACGCGGCGGCGATCGATCACCGCGGCCTCGGAACCGTCGACCGAAAGCGGCGGCTCATGACCAAGATCGATGATCACGGTCTCGCGTCCGTAGCTACCGCCGCGTGACGTCCGTTGGTTCAACCCGCCGTCCCCCCACATTCCATCAACATTCGAGGGGACCTTTGCCCATTCCCGACCCGTATTCGCCCTCGCAAGGGTTGATTTGGGCACCGGGCACGCCCCAAGGGTGTTCGGGGACCAAAGGCCAATAGACCGGCCGGAATCACGAACAATGGTGCGAAGATCTCTCGATGTTTTCTCGACCGCAGGGAACAGGCGATGGATTCATGGATGATCGCCGGCCCCCTCAGATAGATCAATCTCCGGCAGCCCCCACTGGCATCCGGCGATTCAATACCTATCTCACGTCAGAACGTCGCAGGATTGTGGCTCAAGTACGGCGCGAACTACCGAAAGACCGAGACTTCCGCGCAGTATAGATTCCATGCGGTGGTGCGACGATTTGTTAGCGACAACCGTTGACAATGCCGATTGGGCGGGCTTATAAACCGCCCACTGAGCGCGGCGCTGTCTTGGCCCTTGGCCAAGGCATGTTTTCGTGCCCGTGAAGCTCCTCACTAGGATGAGTGAATCAACAGCCGATGACCATCGGTTGTCATTTGCCGTCGAATGAGGTCTTCGGAAGGCTTCCCGGCGAGGGCGAGCTCCAGAGTGGAACTCTTCCGGCGATGGGGAACACTCCCAGCGATGGGAGGGGGTTTTCGGACCCCGGGCTGTTTGACAAGTAAAGATGAAGAAAGAGAAACGTGGACGGCGGAGTCCTTGCGAGTCTCGATTACTTGAAGACTTCGGTCTTCATGTGTTGAGGCTGGACGAAAGACTTCGGCGGTACACGTTTACATAGGTTACACCATCGTTGCTCGCGATGTGAATCGCGTTCAATAAATATGGTGGGACCTCGTCAAACGTTGTGATCAGCCGGTTCAAAAGTTTCAAGTCCAACTTGAGAGTTTGATCCTGGCTCAGAGCGAACGCTGGCGGCAGGCTTAACACATGCAAGTCGAGCGGGCGTAGCAATACGTCAGCGGCAGACGGGTGAGTAACGCGTGGGAACGTACCTTTTGG
>WNGI01002431.1_pt1 | contig 16152 bp, 15 predicted proteins | sample 5400621 | NCBI WGS metagenome assembly WNGI01 (sample SAMN13153374, study PRJNA577476) | soil metagenome | isolation source: 20 cm soil or saprolite under Garry oak tree replicate 1 | place: USA:California | collected 2016-06-15 | reverse complement strand
CCAATGCAACAAGTACAGGTCAATGACCTCGATGCGAAGACGCTTGAGGCTGCGCTCGCATGCTTTTGGCAATTCCGTGCGCGACGCGTTGTGCGGATAGACTTTCGTGACAACGAAAACGCGGTCGCGTTGACCTTCAATCGCATCGGCCACGACCTTTTCCGCGCCGCCTTCGCCGTACATCTCGGCGGTATCGATCAAAGTCATGCCGAGATCGATCCCTAGGCGCAACGCCGCGACCTCAACTGCATGCACGGTTTTATCTTCGCCCATGCGCCAGGTTCCTTGCCCCAGCGCCGGAACGCGTTCGCCATCCGCCAGTACGACTGTCCTCATTTGCGATGCTGCCTCCGAAATCTTATTTCGCAGGGAAAGGGTAACGCGCGCCCTTGCGCTTACACAAGCGTATGGAAAATGGCGAAGCTGATGATAACGGTTTGGGCGAAAAAGAAGATGGCGTAGAACTGATGATAGCGCTCCTTTCGTGTGATCGCAGCCGTCATGAGGCCGGCGAGATATAGCAAGGTACTGACGACGTATTGCGGCCCTAATTGAAGAAAATGCGGGACGCCTTTAAGCAGCGAGTCAACGAGATCGACCGGCGTAAACAAAGCGAAGAGGATGAAGAAGGCGCGATGGTTCGCGTAATAATGCGTCTTGTAGTCAACGGCAAGATCGACATCGCCTTCTCGCGGAAAAAGTAAGAGTGACGCCAGATACAAGACGGTTGGCGAGATCAGGACGAAGACGAAGAGGAAAAATGTCCACGGCTGCTGGTTGCGCCAGCGGTAGAAAATCCACCACGCTACTACGAGATAGAGGAACAGGTTAACGATCCAAATGACGTGTACCCAATAAATATGCCGGCGTGAGCCCGCCTGCAGCATTTCGCCGACGCCGGCGAGCACGCGCGTCATGCCCAAGGCGAGAATGATTGAGATTAGAACGGAGAGATACTCGAATGCATTCATTGGCTAAGAAATGTTTGATGTTTGATGTGCGATGTTTGATGTAAGCATGAATCTGCGAGAGAACTCAAAATGAAATCTCATTATGATGTAGTCATTCTCGGCGCGGGCCACCCGCCTTCGCCGAGGCTTCGGCGTGGCGAGCAACGGCAGGTAATGCCAGAGTCAGTTCTCTGAATGAAGCCGCGATACGATGTCGTAATCCTGGGGGCTGGCCATAATGGGCTGGTGGCGGCAAGTTACCTTGGCCGTGCCGGCTTGAGCGTGCTGCTGTTGGAGAAGAACGATTACATCGGTGGGGCGACGACTTCGCAGAAAGTGTTCCCCGACTATGACGCGTGGTTGTCTCGCTATTCGTACCTCGTCAGTTTGTTTCCTGACAAAATCATACGCGATCTCGGATTGAACCTTGAGCTACGTCGACGCGCGACCGCGTCGTTCACACCATATTTAAAGTATGGTCGGAACGAAGGATTGCTCTTGAGCAACGTCTCCGAAGAGATGAGCCGCCAGTCGATGTTCGAGCTGACCGGCAATCATACCGAGTATGAGCAGATGAAGAAGTTTTACAATCTCTCACGCGTTTTTGCCGAGCGCGTTTGGGACACGATGCTGGAGCCGCTCGTTGCGAAGGAAGAGTTTCGGCGCCGGTTCGATGTCGATGATGTTTCTCGTGAAGCGTGGCGCAGTCTGGTGGAAGAACCGCTCGGGCGCGCGATTGAACGTTATTTGCAAAACGATTGGGTGCGCGGCCTTGTTCTGACCGACGCGAAGATCGGCGTCCTAACGCATCCGTACGATCCCTCGCTGGTGCAAAACCGGTGTTTTCTTTATCATCTTATCGGCAATAAAACAGGCGAATGGAAGGTGCCGGTCGGCGGCATGGGTGCCGTGGCGCGTGAACTGGAGCAAGCAGCGCGCAAAGCCGGCGCGGAAATGTTAACGAATGTCGAGCTTCGCGCGCTGGATCTGAACGGGACGAATCGCAGCGTGGAGTTCGACCTCGACGGAAAACGGCAAACGGTCGAAGCGCAATATCTTCTGGTAAACTTTGGCCGGAACGTGCTGGCGAAGTTTGTCAGAAAATTATATCAGCCTAATCCGGCGGACGAAGGTTCCGTTTTCAAGATCAACATGCTTCTGCGCCGGCTGCCGAAGTTAAAAGCGACTCATTACTCGTCAGCCGACGCGTTTTCCGGGACGTTCCATAGCGATGAAGGCTACGAGCAAATGAATGTCAGCTACCAGCAGGCGGTGCGGGGGCAGTTGCCAGACAAAATACCGTGCGAAGTCTATTGCCACACACTGACCGACGATAGCATTCTCACGCCGGAACTGCGAGAAAAGGGCTTCCACACGATGACGTTGTTTGGGCTCGATACGCCGTGGAGCTTGTTCGCGCGCGACAACAAGACGATGAAAATGCTCGCGGAGAAAAAATTCATCGAGAGCATGAATCAGTGGCTGGAGGAACCGCTGGAAGATTGTCTCGCCCTGGCGCGCGATGGCACTCTCTGTATTGAAAGCAAAAGCCCGGTCGACATCGAGGATGCGCTCGGGATGTATCATGGGAACATTTTTCAGGACGCGCCGACGTTCCCTTTTGCCGAGAAACAAGGACAGATCGGCAAATGGGGTGTCGAAACCGAGTACGAAAATGTGTTTCTCTGCGGCTCAAGTGCGCGCCGGGGAGGCGCGGTCAGCGGCATCCCCGGTCACAACGCTGCAATGAAGGTGCTGGAAATAATGGGACAGTGATGAGAGTTGAGAGTTGATGGTTGAGAGTCGAATCCCTAACGCTGTAAGTCCCGCTGATGTCGCGTCAATCGATGCGATTATCATGGCTGCTTATGATTCAATCTCCGGGCCGCCGGGCAAGCGCGATTGGAATCGGGTGCGCTCGTTATTCATTCCGGGGGCACGTCTAATCCCGACGGCGGAAAATGCCGGGGAGATAAGCCTCGGCGGACAGATCGCGCCGCACCTGCTGGATGTTGATGGCTTCATCGAGCGTATTCGCGATCATGTCGAGAAGAACGGATTCTTTGAGCGGGAGGTCGCGCGGCGGACCGAGCAATTTGGGAATATCGCGCATGTCTGGAGCACGTACGAATCGCGCCACAATGCGGACGATTCCGAACCGTTTATGCGCGGGATCAACAGCATTCAGTTGTTCTACGACGGCAGTCGTTGGTGGATGTTGACGATTTATTGGCAGCACGAAAGTACGGAGCAACCAATTCCGGAAAAATATTTCTAGGGTAGCAAACGAGGCCGACTCGCCGCGGCGATTATTGCGCAGTCTCAAAGCAATCGCCCCTCAACGGCTGTGGACGGCAAACGCGCGCACTTCGTTTGCGAATCTGCCGAGAATGATGGCATCGGATTCAGGCGAATAGCGCAGCGCAATGTACGTATTCGAGATCTGTCGAATTCGCTCGGATTCGTTAGGCAATAATTGGGCGGCTCGCCTTGAGAAATCTGAGGGACCCTCCCATGGATTGCGCCGCACACCGAGGCGAGCAGCCTTGCGACAAAAACGCTCATACAACGACTTAACCCGGTCCACGCGCGAGTGCGTCCGCAGTTGCATCCAGCCGGCATAAATTACGAGCAGGACGGCGAGGACGACCAGGATTTCGGTGATGAGCAAGAACGGTCCACGGTTGGCGATTCCAACGGAGGCCAGCAATGATTCCTGCACGTCGGCGTCAAAACCAAGGATGCGAGTGTCCCACTCGTAATTGAGCGTCTCCCAAGTAAGCCGAAGGTTGGTGAATATTGCCGACCCGGTCAGCTGTGTTACGAACGCGCTTCGGCCAGTTTCCATTTCTCCGGAAGCGATGCGTCTCGCTAGAAACGTGTTGAGATCGAGACCCGCCCGTCCAGGCGCAACTACGCTGGTTGGATCCACTCGCGTCCATCCGCTATCCGGAAGCCAGACCTCGCACCAGGCATGGGTATCTGCCTGTCGCACGAGAAAGAATCGGCCTAGATCGTTGTACTCACCACCCAGATAGCCGACGACCACGCGCGCGGGAATTCCAGCCAGTCGCATGAGGGTGGCGAAACTGGCGGCGTAGTGTTCGCAAAAGCCAACTCGACGATGAAAGAGAAATTGGTCCAGATCGTTCTTCTTGTATTGGCCTGGAGATAATGAATAGCGAAACCCTTGCGTCCGGAAAAACTGGAGCGCGCTGTTTACTGTGGCGCGTGGATTCGAATTCTGGGCGACCCAGGATTGTGCCAACTCGCGCGCGGTCGGACTGATCGACGCCGGCAGCTCGAGCGCTTCCTTGCGTTCATGCGGCTGGAGTTCTTTTCCTGTAACCTCGGGAGATGAAATGACCTCATATCGGCGCGCTTTTCGAATCGACTGAACGCTCCATAGATAATCGCCACGCGCGAGCGTCGCACCAGGAGGGGCTTGAAATGGTCGATCGAGCGCGAACATCCAGTGCGCACGATGCGGCGCGATCGTAATCCACTGGCGCATCGTCTTGCCACTCGGGGATTGCCTGGCGGAGTGAGAGATTGATGCAGGAGCATACGGAGCTCTCCATTCCATACCTTCGCAATGCCACATGACTAGGCCGCGCCAATACATCGGGCCAGGTGGTCGCGTCTTGCCGTCAGGAAACTCCCCGCGGAAAGCAATCTCGGAAGAATTTGCAAGAGATGCAATGCTGCCTGGAGAAAGTCGATCGGAAAAACCGGAAGCCGCCGAACCAGCGCCGAGAATTTCAAATCGGAAGCCGGTATTTATTCGCGGAAACAAAAGGAACAGTAAGACGACCAGCGGCGCCGCCTGAGCAAGGAGTTTGCCAGTCGCACCGAGTGGCGGCCAGAGAGCGCCGGGTGACGATCCGCGATGAAACTGGATCAGTGCGACAAGCAGCAATGCGAACGCGGCCAGGAGACAAAGCGCGATCGCGAAATCCTGGGAAAGAAAAAATCCGCAAAGACAAAGCACCCACGCCATCATCACCATCACTTGGAACTCGCGCGCGGTGTGCGCTTCCAGAATCTTGAGCGACATGAGAACGACAAGAAGAGACACGCCAGGCTCGATGCCCTTGAGGGATCCATAGCTGGAGAAGATGGCGGCGAGTGTCACGGCCGCGAGAATCAGTTTCCAAGTTGTAGAGCGAAGCCGGTAGCCTTTTGGCTCCATCCAAAATTTCATTGCGAGGGTGATCAGAAAAAGACATGGGACCCAGGTTGCGAGAGAGCCGAACATTGGAGGTAGTGTGAAGAGCAATGCGGCGGCAAGCCAAAGCAGCGGCCGCCGTGGAATACTCGTATCTCTCCGTGTCTTCACTGAAATAGACTGAGTGCGCGCAGGCACTGGTGAAAATGCGATTGCCCAACTGCCGGCGGAATCTCATTGCCTGGCAGACGAAGACCGTAGGGACGCCGCGCGCGTTCGGCTTCGATCGCCCAAAGCGCGAGCTGCGACAGCCTGTCTTCCACGTCGGCAAGACGGAGGGCAGAAAAATCGAGGTACAGCGAGCCCTGCACGTCGGCTGTAAACTGTTTTGTCATGAGCGGTTGCCCGCGTGCTACGGCTTTCCAATCGATGTGACGTTGCGACTCGCCGGGCACGTAGGTACGGACTCCCGCAAAGTCATCGCCTTCTCCGAAGTCCGCTTGCAGCCGGCTATCGGGCGAACGGGCGCGACTCAAAGGAAGCTGCAGATCTCCGGCAGGTTTCGGATACACAACATAGGTTTGGGACGGCGCGAATTTCTTCAAAACGCGAATAAAACCGAGCGGATAAACACTTGTTAGGCACAATGTGCCTATCTTATGTTCGCCCCGCTGCCGTGCGGGAAATCGAAGCGTTACACGCGCGGCTTTGCCGGCCGGGATGTGGTCGATACGTGTGCGCTCTCGGCCGGGCCCCGACAGAGCCAGGGTAATTCCATGCCGCGTCGCACGTGACCCGTTAATGATCTCGACCGGCAGCGAAACTTCTCCGCCCGCAAACGCCGGCTTTACGGATTCGAGCGCTATCGTCACACCGGCGAGGTTGATCAGGGTGTGCGGAATTGAAACCAGAAAGACCGCAGTCAGTGCGAACAAGAGCAGGTAAACTGCCGCGCTATTTTGACTTGAGGCCGCGTACCACATCGCGGCTAGAACAAACAGCAAGCCGGCAAAACTTTTGGTCGGATAGACGAACGGGAATTTTTTCTTTTTCACGGGACCGGCACGCTGTGCAGAAGATTATCAGCGAGCGTGCGCCCACTTTGCCCGGGCTGCTCGATATCGTGCCCTAGTCGATGCGCCATGACTGGGATTCCCACAGCTTGGATATCTTCGGGCAAGACCATGTCGCGTCCGTTCATCAGCGCCCAGGCCTGGGATGCATGCAGGAAGGCCAGACCTGCGCGGGGCGACAAGCCGGTGTTGTGACGTTGCCGCGAGGCATCGAGCAAATCCTGTAGGTAATCGAGCAGCGCGGCCGAAGCGTGCACCTTCCTCACGTTATCTTGAATTTCGAGCAATGTTGGTGGACTAAACACCGGTTTTAATTCCTTAAGCATCTCGCGGCGATCCATCCCCAGAAGCATTGCGCGTTCGCTAGCTCGGTCTGGCACGCCCAGTTCGATCCGCATCAGAAAGCGGTCGAGCTGAGATTCGGGCAGCGGAAACGTACCGACTTGATGTTGCGGATTTTGCGTTGCGATCACAAAAAAGGGTTCGGGCAACTCATACGTCACGCCATCGATTGAGATGTGATGTTCCTCCATTGCTTCAAGCAGCGCGCTCTGCGTTTTGGCGGTCGCGCGATTTACCTCGTCGATCAGAACGACTTGCGAAAAGAGCGGGCCGCGGTGAAACACGAAGCGCTGCTCTTCTCGATCAAAGATGGAATTACCGAGTATATCGGCCGGAAGCAGGTCACTCGTAAATTGGATGCGTTGGAAAGCCAGCGCGAGCGAACGCGCCAACGCTTGCGAGAGCGTTGTCTTGCCCACGCCGGGGATATCTTCAATCAAGAGGTGGCCGCGTGCGAGCAGACAGGCGACTGCGAGTTTTACCGCCTGATTCTTGCCTACGATAACTTCACAAATCTGCTTTGTGAATGCGTCGACGTGTTCCGTCACTCCCAAATGATCTGCGGGAACGATACGGTTCGCAAACGGGCATATGCGGAAAGTGGACCTAACAAGCCGGACTGTAGTGGCGCGTGTCCTCACGCGCAGATTCGGATTAGCGGGTGAGAACACACCACCTAGAGCCAACAATCTCGAAAATCTGGCTGAATCTGTGAACAGGTGCTACGCCATTGCGCATATGTGTTGCTTGCTTTTGTGGTCGCGCATAGCCAAAAAAGTAGGCGATGCGGATTTTTGTTCCTAAAGAAACGGCTCTGGGAGAAAAACGCGCGCCGGTTGTGCCAGAGACGGCAAAGAAATTGGTGGCGCTCGGCGCTGAAGTTGTGGTTGAGACTGGCATCGGCGCTTCAATCCATCGCAGCGACGCGGAATACGAGAGTGCTGCGGCTTCCGTGATTGGCGATCACATAGCCGGACTGCGCGATGCGGACATTGTGCTGCGATTGCGAACGCCGCCAATCGACGAAGTGGCACATCTCCGCGAAGGGTGCGTTCACATAAGTTATCTGGATCCGTTCAACGAGCCCGATCTGATCGAGCGGCTTGCGGCGGCGAAAGTGAGCGCGATCAGCATCGAGATGATTCCACGTCTAACCGTGACGCAGAAGATGGACGCACTTAGTTCGCAAGCGAATCTCGCCGGTTATCTCGCCGTGATTCTCGCCGCAGAAAAGCTTGATCGGATTTTTCCCATGATGATAACGCCGGCCGGCACGATCCAACCCGCACGGGTTTTTGTCATCGGTGTGGGTGTCGCAGGTTTGCAGGCGATCGCGACAGCGAAACGGCTCGGCGCGCGGGTGGAAGCGTTCGACACTCGCCCGGTAGTCGAAGAACAGGTGAGGTCGCTTGGGGCGCGATTCGTCAAGGTTGACCTCGGCGAAACGGGCCAAACCGAGCAGGGCTACGCCAAAGCGCTCACCGAAGAACAGCTGGCCGCTCAACGAGCGGTGATGGCGAAACATTGCGCGCTGGCGGACGTGGTCATCACCACAGCGCAGGTTTTAGGCCGAAAGGCGCCCGTCATTGTGACAACCGAGATGGTGCGAGGGATGAGACCAGGCAGCGTCGTGGTCGATCTTGCAGTTGAGACAGGTGGAAACGTGGAGTGCGCAGAATTCGACAAGGTCGTAGAAGTGAACGGCGTTCGTGTCTTTGGCTACGCCAATATGCCTTCGCGCGCGGCCGTTCCTGCGAGCGAAATGTATTCGAACAACATCGGCAGTCTGGTCGAGCATCTTTGGAACAAAGAGAGCAACGGCATCGTTATTGATCTGGCGAACGAATTGCTCCGCGGCTGTCTCATCACGCATGCGGGCAGCGTCGTGAACGAAACAATCAAAATGCACCACCACTTATGATTGCCATCCTAATTTTCATTTTTGTCCTCGCTGCCTTCCTTGGGTTCGAGCTGATCTCGAAGGTCCCATCGCAGTTGCACACACCTTTGATGTCTGGTTCAAACGCAATTTCCGGGATCACCATCGTTGGAGCAATCGTGGCGGCGGGTGTGGCCGGCGGCGAGTTTGCCACAGCGCTTGGATTTCTCGCGGTGATTTTCGCGACGATCAACGTGGTCGGCGGCTATCTCGTGACCGACCGGATGCTAGCGATGTTCAAGAAAAAGAAAAAGTGATGGAGTGGCTCTACATCATCGCGGCGTCGCTTTTTGTCATCGGACTGAAAATGCTCAGCTCTCCCGAGACAGCCCGTCGCGGCAATGTCGTGTCGGCGGTAGGAATGCTGTTGGCCATTGTCGCCACATTGTTGAAAGGCGGATTGAGTTTCACATGGATCGCAGTTGGATTCGTGATCGGCTCCGCAATTGGCGCGGTTTCGGCCTATCGAGTGAAGATGACGGCGATGCCGGAAATGGTCGCGATCTTCAACGGTTTTGGCGGCCTGGCGAGCCTGCTCGTTGGTTGGGACGAATATCACATGCATCGCGACGCCCCGACCTTTACGATCGTCTCGATCTACCTCGCCGTGTTAATCGGCGGCGTGACTTTTACAGGGAGCGTGTTGGCGTTTGCCAAGCTGGCCGAGCTTGTTGTGACCGGCAGGCCGGTAATGTTTCGCGGGCAACAAATCGTCAACGGGGTGCTTCTCGCAGCTGCCGTTTTGTTCGGCATCATCTTTATAATCCATCCGGAATCGCACTATGCCGTCTTAATTCTAGGCGTTGTCGTCTCGTTGATCCTTGGGATTTTTGCCGTCCTGCCAATCGGTGGCGCGGACATGCCGGTCGTCATTTGTTTGCTGAACAGTTACTCCGGCCTCGCTGCCACTGCTGCTGGTTTTGTCCTGGCCAACAACATGCTGATCGTGGCGGGCTCACTCGTTGGCGCGAGCGGGATTGTGCTTACGGAAATCATGTGCAAGGCGATGAATCGGTCGCTGGCGAATGTTCTCTTCAGCGGTTTTGGATCCGCTGCTGGTCTCGCCGCAGGTGCAGGTGCGAACGGCGAAGCGAAATCGCTCTCGCCGCACGACGCCTATTTCGCGCTGGAGGCGGCGCGCTCGGTCGTGATTGTACCGGGTTACGGAATGGCGGTTGCTCAGGCGCAGCATGCGGTGAAGCAACTGGGCGATCTTCTCGAAGCAAACGGCACCGAAGTGCGATACGCGATCCATCCAGTGGCCGGGCGAATGCCGGGACACATGAACGTGTTGCTCGCGGAAGCTGATGTTCCATACGATCAGCTCGTCGAAATGGATGCGATCAATCCTATGATGCCGACAGTTGATGTCGCTCTTGTAATTGGCGCGAACGACGTGGTTAACCCGGCTGCCCGCGAAGACAAATCGAGTCCAATTTACGGGATGCCGATCATTAACGTCGATCAAGCGCGCACGGTTTTTGTGCTCAAGCGTTCAATGGCATCCGGCTTTGCCGGCGTGGGGAATCCCCTCTTTTTCAACGAAAACACTCGCATGGTTTTCGGCGACGCGAAGCAGACACTGCAAGCGATGGTGAACGAGTTTAAGGCGACCTAGCTTCTTCAACGGCCTCTCTCGAGGTCTCCTGCGTTGCAGCCGTCGGTTGCGGAGCTGCGCCGCGCGCTCTCTCGCGCTCATTATCACGCTGGTATGGAGTGGGAGCAGGGGACTCGAAAATGGCTAGTGGGCTTGGGAGCGATACGTTTTTTTGGATGGCAGCGTTATCGGATGCGGATGCGTATCGCGATAATGTTTCACTGCCGAGCCAAGGATAAAAGCCGTCAGGATAAAAACGATTACGCGTTTTTCTTCTGGTGTGAGAACGAATTTCTGCATCACCCGAGCAGGTCCGCCATCAATTTTGTTGCTCATTCTTCCGGTGAGGCCGAATGCGAACGGACCGATATTTTTTCTTAATGTTGAAATCGTAGAAGCGCGCTTGTGATTCTGCCGACATTAAATCGCGATATACCGAAGAAGGGACATCGAGGTAACGGTAAATGGCGCCGTTGACGAATTCGATTTCGAGAATGTGACGGCGTTTGCTGTAACCCACCGCCGCGATGGCAGTTGACTGAACAGCGTGTCGCGGAATGTGGGAAACGATTTGTTTTGAATCATTGAGCTCGGCCGGATCGGCACCTGGGGCGGGAACGGCCGCGGCAGTGATTGCAGCGAGAACCACGATCCAAACACGTTGCATGGTCGCGTTTGTTATAGATTCGCGTCGAGTTGCCGTCGAGGGAAGTTCTTATTCTAAAGCAACGGCGCAGCCCGGCGATCGCGCTCTATATCATTGTCCGAGTGGCGTCGTAATGTCGGTACCGGGCGGCGGCGTAAATTTGAACGTCGATGGAGGAAGCGGCGCGCGTGTCTGATTGGAATAGCTGGTCACCATCCGATCGCCATTCGGCTGCAACATGTCGGTGCGTTCAGCCTGCAAGTTACTGTTGAGGCGCAGAGTCATTTTTTGAAAGACTCGTTTCATTGACGCCGTGCGAGGCGTCAGTTCCAGCTCGTATCCACTGTCGATCTTTGTCCCGGTGACGTGGAAGGTGTTTTCAACATTTTCGAGATTCAAGGCGGAATTAATCGCCGCAATAAGCGAATCGATCGGCGACCGCTTGCCCAAGGAATAACGTTCGGCCGATTTAAAATTGGGATAATAAATCCAGAGTTCGCGACCATCGCTTACGGTCAGACTGGGCGAATTACCCTTCACTTCGCGCCGGAACCTGTTCGGCGGCTGGAACCAAACCCTTCCCGAATTCAGAATCGGTTTGGTCATTAAACGCATAACCCTTTGTTCCTGAAAATCGGCCTGGGTAGTCCGGTTCTCACGAATTCGTGCAAGCAGATTTGTGAGATCGGTCGTTGAAAGCGGATCGGCATTGGCAAAACTCGTCAGCGAAATCAAACCGATCGCGATCGAAAAAATCCTGGGCATGAGATTCATCGGGGTTATGACACGTCAACCTTGTCTTCGCGGCCCAGCTTCGGTTCAGCCGCCGCCATTGCTGGCAGCGTAAAGAAAATCGTCGCCACCAAGCTCCAAAAGATGCCAATGGCACACGTAATACCAAGTCCACTGAGAGAAGGATTGCGCGCCAAGCCGAGAGAGCCGAAGCCAGCGACTGCCGTCAATCCCGCGAGCAGAACCGGCTTCACCACGCCTGCGACATCGTGCTCAATCTCCCGTGTTTTCTGCCAGACGAGCACAACATAAATCCCATAATCCACGCCGATCGCGAGCACGAGACGGAACGACAGCACGTTGAGCATGTTTAAATCGATGTGCAGTAATTTCATCGAAGCAATCATCGCTCCGATCCCGAACGCGAGGGTGATGACCTGGATGAGCCACAGACGCCAGTCGCGATATAAGATTGCCAGCAGCGACACATCGAAAAACGCCATCAACGCGCTAATGATAAGGAGTTGCCGGTGCGACCATGGCAAGAGATCCGCGAGAGCGTAGCTCCAGCCCGTGAGGATCATCGGAATCCCGGCCACTGGCAGATTACGTCCCAAGTCTTCACACTGTGCGTGTGTGGAGAGGCGTTCATTCGTCGTGACGAATCCCATGGTGAGCAGGGGATCTTGTGCGAAGTATCGATCGACCAAAAACCACCAGCTTGATGATTTTGGCAATTGCGCGCGCCAGTTTGGCGGAGGCGTGCCTGGATCGACAACGTGTCGTAAATCATCGAGCAGGCTAAAGGCCGGTACGAATGAATCGCGGCTGAATCCTTCGGCATCGAGAGTTTCTTCAAGTGTCTCGCGCGTAGCTGGAAAATTGATCGCGCTCAACTGTTCTCGATTTGTTTGCATCGCGTTCGGCGAAAGGCAAAGCGCCGCTGGTGTGGAGAAGCTTTTGATTTTGCCAGCGGCTTGGAGTTCGCGCCAATGCGCGGCAATTTTCTGCCAGTCGTCGTGCAGCGCCTGTGGATTGCTCGCACGGACAATTGTCAGCACTGGTTCCCAGCGCATCGGCATTTTGTGCATGATCTTCTGAAGGGCAAGACTGGCGCGACTGTTTTTCGGCTCGAGTGAACGGGTGCTCGCCTCGAAGTGAAGCGGCGGAATTGGCGAAAAGCCGATCGCAGTCAACAGCAACAAGAGTGCAGTTGAAAAAATCAGCATCGGTGCGGGACGCCGCACAGTCCATCGGACATATTTTCTTACGATATCGAAGACCCAATCGTGGCGGAGTGGCGTTTGGCGTTCACCAATAAAAAGAAACAAAACCGAGCACATCAACAGGCCGGCAACGAAAATGCCGATTGCGATCAGCACCCCGAGTTGGGAGAAACCCATCGATCCGCTCAGGACAAGCGCGAGAAAACCGACCGCAGTTGTAAGCGCGCCAAAAAAAATCGCCTTGCCAAGCTTTGCAACCGACGTGGCGATGCCTTGGCGATGCGATTCTCCATCAGTGCGCGCCTGCTGATACCGTCCAAAGATGAGAATCGCGAAGTCAACGCCCAGACCAACCAGAATGGCGCAAAATCCCACGCTTACCATGCTGAGCCGTCCAAAAATGAGCAAGCCAAGTGTGAGCGCCAGCAAACAAGAGAGAAGAAGCGAAAATCCCATACCCAGCAACGGCAGCCATCGTCGAAAACCGACAAAGAAGATGCTGCCCACCAGCACAACTGAGCCGGCCAATGTCGCGAGGACGTCATTGCGCATGCTCAGTGAAATTTCCGACACGTACGCGGAACGCCCCGTCACGAGGACTTCCAACGGGCCGCCATCCCATCCCTCGTGCGCAGTTGCACGGAATGCATTTACGCGGCGCATCAATCGTTGGCATTCGAACGCGCTAATCGACGATTGGTTCGTCACTGCAAGGAAAACGCGCATCGTCCGGTCAGATGAGGTAAGCGGCTGCTCTTCTTCGATCGCGGTGCTTTCTGCAAAAGGCTTGAGCGCCGGTGCAATCAAGCCGAGCGGATCAAATGAGAGTTCGAACTCCGCCCGGGGGGAGCCCGCTTCGATCTGCTGGCGCAATCGATGGAGGCGATCGCGAATTTTCTGCGGTTCCAAGATCGACATGGTCTCGTTGAAGACGCTTGTTTCGAGATTCAGGAACAACGGCACCGCGATTGATTGCAGATCACGAATTCCATCCGGTGTGGCCATGGGCGAACCCGCTAGCACGCGCGTGCACCAGGGTTGCTGCCGCAATTTTTCAGCGAAAACCGGTGCGAATTCTTCAAGCTTATCAACGTCAGCCGGGCCGCAAAGAAGCGCGAAGGTAAGCTCGCGGGTCTGCTCAAACTCGCGATCGTAAATTTTCAATCCTTCAACCGACCGGAAACTGGCCGGCAAGATATTGAGTACATCAGAGTCGAGTCGCAGCGAAGTAACCAGGATGGTGATGCACGCGGCGGCGAGCACAGCAACGCCACACCAAACGAGTGTGCGCTGCTCCGTAATAATCCGCGCGATAAAATCACTGATGCGCATGAGCGACCCCAATGAACACGAATTAATACAGAGATGGCAATGCTGTAGCCGGGATCGCCGATCCGGCGACGCGCGCGACGTTACTTAAAAGCGAAACTGGAAGGTTTCGCTGCCAGTGGCGTATTGCACCGAGTGTCGATCTGGCGAGCGGCTGAGTTTGTCTCGCAGCTCAAGCCAGCCGCGCAGTTGTTGTGGCGCTTGTTCGACTGGACCGGACCAACCGCCCTGCGCTAGAACGCCTTTGACTTCAGCGAAGGATGCGTCCTGGCGAATCATCAAAAGCGTTACGCCCGGACCTTTCGAAAACGTCAGCTCGAAATCACCCGTCTGTGAAGATCGAACGAGCACGTCGCCGATAAGCGTAATCTTCGGTGCGCGATACAAAAGCTGTCCGCTGCGCACCTGCGAATCAGGCGTCGGTTCCGCGAACTGATGCCGCGAAGTTGTAGCACAGCTCGTTAGCTCGGCAACCGCCAGCGCGATGACGATGGCACGCAAGATCGACATTGCGCTTATGGAATCGCGCCGATCGGTTCCGCTGGACTCGGCGATGTTTCCATTTGCGGGACAAGGGAGAGCCGCGGCGAAAGCGGAAGAAAGCGTTGCGCGTTGACGAAAAAGTAAAACAGCCACATTCGCCATTTAATCTGGAAACTTTTGCCTTCGCTGCCGGCGAGCACGGCGTTGACCGCGGCGGCGATCTGCATGGTGTCGGTCGGATTAAGAAACACTTCAATGAATTCTTTGCCGCGTTGATACCACGAGTTCACGATCGTAAGATAGATGTCCATGATGCGATTGATGCAGCGGGAATAATTTTTGAACAGGCGCCGCCTGCGCCATTCGCTCCGCAGAACTTCGTCGAGCGTGTCGGCGGCTTTTTCCGCGGACATAATGGCGAGAAAAACGCCGCTGCTGAAAACCGGATCAATAAATGCGGCAGCGTCGCCCGCGAGTAGCCAGCGGTCGCCGAAAAATTTTGCGTTGCGGTAGGAATAATCGCCTGCGGAATAAACGGGTGAGACGCGCTCGGCTCGCTTCATTCGCTCGAACACCATTGGTTGCTCAGCGATGCATTTTTCCAGTGCGGCCTCGGGCGAAAGTCTCATCGCGCGAAAAGTCGCCGAGTCCATGACAACGCCGATGCTCATGCGGGTTTGCGTCAGTGGGATCATCCAGAACCAACGGTCGAGTCCGCGTACCATGCGAATAAGGGTGCCGTCGATCCCGTCGGCACGATCGACATTTTCGTAATGGGCGAAGACGGAAAATTTTTGGAGATGATCGTAGGTCCTTTTAAGATTGTAAAAATTGCCAAGCACGGTTTGGCGCCCGCTGCAATCGAGCAGGTACCTGGCTTCGAGCGCTTCGCTTGCACCGGTGGAAGTTTCTATGTCGATCGTTACACGGTCGGGCTTGAAGGCGATTTTTTTAACTTCGGTTTCTTCGCGGACTTCAGCGCCGTTCTCGCGCGAGTGATCAAGAAGAAGTTTGTCGAATTCGGAGCGGGTGACTTGATAGGCGCGGTCGCGGCGAGAGCGGAACCCGTCCTTAAAATAAAATTTCACGCCCCTCGTTCCACATGCCGCCACGATCTCGCCGCCGTATTTCGGCAAAAAGGTGCGATCAAGTTTTTCGCGTACACCAAGGCGGTCGAACGTTTGGGTGCTGAATGGTAAAAGGGATTCACCGATGTGAAAGCGCGGAAATTTTTCGCGCTCGAGAACGACCACGCGCCGGCCCGCGCGCGCGAGCAGGGTCGCAGCCGTGCTTCCGGCCGGTCCTCCGCCAACGATGGCGACGTCGTACATGTCGATCTTCATCCCAGGGGAACATGTTAGCAAATTCTGCCGATTTTGGTAGGGACAGCGTGCTGCCGTGTCCGCGGGCGGCGCGGCGCGGCGTCTCCTGCCAATTTGTGCTAATCTCTGTACTGAGAAATGAAATTGATCGATCGGTTCATCAGTCGCGAATTGGTGGTCAATGTGCTCTTTGCCATCGCCGTGCTAAGCCTGGTCCTCGTCGTCGGAAATATTTTCCGCAAGCTGCTACCTTTGTTGGTGAATCACGACGTGCCGATGGAATACCTGATCACGTTCATTGCTTACGTACTGCCGTTCTCGCTCATCTTTACGATTCCGTGGGGA
>WNGI01002430.1_pt1 | contig 16154 bp, 10 predicted proteins | sample 5400621 | NCBI WGS metagenome assembly WNGI01 (sample SAMN13153374, study PRJNA577476) | soil metagenome | isolation source: 20 cm soil or saprolite under Garry oak tree replicate 1 | place: USA:California | collected 2016-06-15 | reverse complement strand
AGAAGGCGATTGGCGCTGCCGCCGCGGCAAAAATTCCGAACGGCTGCTCGCTGTTCATCAACATCGGCACCACCACGGAGGAGGTGGCAAGCGCGCTGACCTCGCATGAGGATTTGCTCGTCATCACCAACAACCTCAACGTCGCGATGCTGCTCTACCGGCATCCGCGCATCGAGGTGATCGTGGCCGGCGGGGCGGTGCGCCGTGCCGACGGTGCGGTGATCGGCTCGACCGCGACCAGTCTGATCGGCCAGTTCAAGGTCGATTACGCCATCATCGGCGCCTCCGCGATCGACGAAGAGGGCGCGCTGCTCGATTTCGACTATCGCGAGGTGCAGGCCGCTCAGGCCATCATCGCCAATGCGCGCAGCGTGATGCTGGTCGCCGACTCGACGAAACTGCGGCGCAGCGCGCCGGTTCGCATCGCCCATATCAGCCAGATCCAGACCTTTGTCACCGACGCGGCGCTGCCGGCGGGGCTTGCAAATATCTGCCATACCCGCGGCATCGAGGTGATCGAGGCGATGCCCAAGCCATCCGCCGATCTCGACGAGCCGGGCGTCGAACCTGCGTCCACCGTCACGCGCCTGCGATAGGCGGTGAACCAGTGAAACCGCAGGCGTTGGCGGACGTCCGCTTTGGTGCGCATTGCGCACTCATGTCGGACATCATTCCGGGTCCAAAAAGTGACAAAACCGGACTCCAGTGCATCAACCGGATCGATCTTGCGTCATCACGGTGTAGGCATCGCTGTTAGGTCAGGTCTTCAGGAAGTGTTTTCGCTGTCTCGCAGCCACGCATAGAAGCCGCCCCGCCCCTTCGGGGAAAGGCGGCCCATTAGGCCACCTTTCTGGTTTTGGACTCGACCGATCCATTTGCGGCTCTGTCACAGCTTGTGAGCGCCGGCGTGACGCCTCGGAGGTATGCGCTTTAGAGGCTCGCTCGCGAACGAATCGCGGCGAGCCCATGCCGCGGCGCTCGTTGGCGCTCCGCGGGATCCAACACCCAAGCTCTGATAAAACGCCTGCAAGCCAGGTTCTTGGACGGCTTGCTGGGCAATCCCTGGAGTCGCGACCATCGCTGACAGAACCGTAGCCACGGCCAGAAGTTTGAATTTGGTCATCGTCGATTTCCTTTCATGTAGTTGACCAGATGCAGACCATCTGAACTTCACCAACCCTCGCGTGGTTGACGTGTAGTTCGTTCCAACAAATAAGACCTACCTCGACACTGTCCATGGAATGACAGTCGTCATCTAAAAGCATGGCTTGCATCGACGTAGCTGCTGAGCCGTCAGACTTCAATTGCGACGACGTTGGAAAAAGGCATCGAGGTGCCCTCCCGCGTCTCTACGGCGCAGAACGCTTTCAGGCTGACGGCTTCCGTCGTTGTAGCAAGTGGCGACATGAATTCGCTCTGTGCGAGGCGGCGCAAGGCGAATTCGCCTATTGCAAGTGCGATCAAGAGTGCAAAACGCTCGCGTCCTTCAGCGAGATCACACCACAATGCTCCCGGATCACTCGGCTGATTCCGACAGCGCCACCGCGCCGGTTTTCACCTTCCGGTTAAGGGCGGCCAGCCATCGGCAAATGACGTAGAAGGCCGGCGTGAAGATCAATCCGAACGTCGTAACACCGATCATGCCGGAGAAGACCGCGGTGCCGAGCGTCTGCCTGAGCTCGGCTCCAGCGCCGGTCGCCCAAACCAGTGGCACGACACCGAAAATGAAGGCGAGCGACGTCATCAAGATCGGTCGAAGCCGCAGCCGCGCGGCTTCCACGGCCGCGGCCCAGCGGTCACGGCCCCGGTCCTCCAGCTGCTTGGCGAACTCGACTATCAGGATCGCATTCTTCGCCGCAAGACCAATCAGCACGATGAAGCCGACCTGGGTGAGGATGTTGTTATCTTGTCCCCGCAGGAGCACGCCGGTGATCGAGGCAATGAGGCTCATAGGCACGATGAGGATCACCGCCAGCGGCAGGGTCAGGCTCTCATACTGAGCGGCCAAAACCAGAAATACGAAAACCACCGCCAGCACGAAGGCAAAGACCGCAGTATTGCCCGCCCGAATCTGCTGGAAGGCGAGCGTTGTCCATTCATAGGTGAAGCCGTCGGGCAGCGTCTCGGCGGCGAGTTGCTGCATTGTTTGGATGGCTTGGCCCTGCGAATAGCCAGGCGCTGGGGCGCCGTCGAGCTCGGCGGCGGGATAGAGGTTGTAGCGGGGCACGCGGTAGGGCCCGGTTACGTCGCGGACCGTGGTAAATGAGCCGAGCGGCACCGTATTCCCACTAGAATTGCGAACCCTGATCTGGAGAACGTCCTTCGGATCGAGCCGGTAGGAGTCCTCCGCTTGCGCCGTTACGCGGAAGGTGCGTCCCAGCAGATTAAAGTCGTTGACATAGTAGGAGCCGAGATAAGTCTGCAGCGCTCCGAACACGTCGGGCACGTTAACGCCGAGCATCTGCGCCTTGGTGCGGTCGATATCGAGGTAGAGCTGGGGTGTTGAGCTTTCGAACAACGAGAAGACCTGCTTCAGACCAAGCGTCTGTGCGGCGCGCGCCATCATGGCAGACACCGCCGCCCGAAGCGCCTCCGGCCCTCGCCCGGCGCGGTCCTCGACCATCATGCGGAAGCCCCCGGCGGTGCCGATGCCGCGGACGGGCGGGGGAGCTATGACAAGAACGAGGCCTTCCTGGATTGCGGAAAGCTTTTGCAGGAGGGCAGCCTGGAGCGCGGGACCCGATTTCCGAGGATCCTTCGCGCGCTTCTCGAATGGCTCGAGGGCGACGAAGACCGTACCCGAGTTGGGGGCGTTGGTGAAGGTGGCGCCGGAGAAGCCAACTAAGTTGACCGCGTGGGTAATCCCGGGCACTTGAAAGGCTAATTCCGCGACACGCCGATTGACTTCATCGGTTCGTGCCAGCGAAGCGCCCCCCGGCAGCTGTGTTACGATGATGAGGTAGCCCTGATCGACTTGCGGAATGAAGCCAATCGGAGTTTTACGGAACTCGTTGAGACCGAACAGGATCACACCTGCATACACGACGATCATCAAGACGGCGAAGCGCACGACATGTGCCACGAGCCAGCCGTAGCCACGCCCGAGGTTGTCAAAGCCAAGATTGAAGACACGGAAGAAACCATGGATCGGGCGGACCCACCACCCGTCGCTCTGATGATTGGTGTGCGGCTTCAAGAGTAGCGCGCACATCGCGGGCGACAGCGTCAATGATACGATGAGAGAGATGACCGTCGCACCGGTGATAGTGAGCGCGAACTGCCGGTAGAATTGGCCGGTAAGTCCGATGATGAAAGCGGCCGGAACGAACACTGCGCACAACACCAAGGCGATGGCGATCAACGCCGAACCGACCTCATCCATGGTTCGCTTTGCAGCATCAGGCGGAGCCAGGCCGGCGGCGATGTTGCGCTCCACGTTCTCCACCACGACGATCGCATCGTCGACCACGATGCCGACGGCGAGGACCAGGCCGAACAGCGACAGATTGTTGAGCGAGAACCCGAAGATCGCCATAAAGAAAAAAGTGCCGATCAGCGACACAGGTATTGCCACGATAGGAATAACGGCGGTGCGCCAGGTCTGCAGGAACAGGATGACCACCAGGACGACCAAGACGATTGCCTCGAGGATGGTCTCGGTGACGGCATCGATGGACTGTTGGATGAACTCGGTCGGGTTATAGATGATCGTGTATTCGAGACCTGCGGGAAATTTCTTCGAGAGCTCATCCATTGTCGACTTGATCTTCTCGGCCGTCGCCAGCGCGTTCGACCCCGGCAGTTGGTAAATGGCGAGCGCAACCGCAGGGTCGAGATCGCGATAGGAATTGGTCGAGTAGTCGACGGCGGCGAGCTCGATCCGGCCCACGTCCTTGAGTCGAACGACCGCGGTCGAGCTCTGCTTGACCACAATGTCGGCGAACTCCTTCGGATCGACTAGCCGTCCGAGCGTCCGCACCGCTATTTGGAATGCGCGCGGTTGGGCAACCGGCGGCTGGTTGAGCACGCCGGAAGCGACTTGGACGTTCTGGCCTTGCAGGGCCGTGACGACGTCCCCGGTGGTAAGCCCAAGCGCATACAGCCGGTCCGGGTCGAGCCAGACTCGCATCGAGTAGTCACGGGCCCCGAACACGGTGATGGCGCCGACGCCGTAGATGCGGTTCAGCATGTCCGTGACCTCGACGGTGGCGTAATTCGAAATGAAGAGCGGGTCGCGCGACTTGTCTGGGGAATGGAGATGCACGACCATCATCAGGTCGGGAGAGCTCTTGGCCGTGGTGACCCCGATATTGCGAACGTCCGCGGGGATACGCGGCTGAGCGATCGCGACCCGGTTCTGGACTTGGACCTGGGCAATATCGAGGTTGGTGCCGAGCTCGAGGGTCACGTCAATTTGGAAACGGCCATCTCCGGTCGAGTTCGAGGTCATGTAGATCATGTTCTCGACGCCGTTGATCTGCTGCTCAAGCGGAGCAACCACGGTGGCGGCGACCACGTCCGCGCTTGCCCCGGGGTACTGACCGCTGACCCTCACCACCGGCGGCGCGATCTCCGGATATTGGGCGACAGGCAGCCGCCCGATGGACACCGCGCCAAGGATGACGAAGACGATCGAGACGACCGCGGCGAAGATCGGCCGGTCGATGAAGAAGTGGGAGAGGCGCATCCGCGGTTCTCGCTCAATTGGCGTCGATTTGCGGGCCGACGGTCGACGCGGAAGCGGTGCTCGATTGCTGCGGCGTTACCTTAGCACCTGGGCGCGCGCGCATCAGGCCGTTGATGATGACGTTGTCATCGGGCGCCAGACCCTCGGTGATGACGCGCAAGCCATCGACGACAGGTCCGAGCGACACGTACTTCGGCCGGGCGACATTCTCGGCGTCAACCACCAGCACAAACTTGCGAACCTGCTCGACCCCGATGGCAGCGTCGGGCACGAGCAGTGCGTTCTTGGACGGTGCAGCCGCCGTCCGAACACGCGCGAACATGCCGGGCGTGAACCTTCCATCCGGGTTGGCGAAGACGGCGCGCGCACGGATGGTGCCCGAGGAGCGATCGATCGCGTTGTCGACGAAATCCATCTTGCCCTCGTGAGAAAAGGTCGACTCATCGATGAGCTTGAGCTTGAGCGGGAAGGTCAACCCGCGGTTGGCCGCTCCTGCGCCGGCTTCGGCGAAGTGCCCGTAGCGCAGGTAGGAGGCCTCATCCAAGGTGAACTCGAAGCGGATGGGATCAACTGATTCGATGGTGGCCAGCAGGCTGGTGTTTCCCGAGGTTCCGCCGGTGACGAGATTGCCTATGGACACGCGGCGGTCCCCGATGCGCCCCGCCACCGGCGCGCGTAGCTCGGCGAATTGGAGGTCGAGCGTCGCCTGCCGCTCGGCAGCCTGTTGCGCGGCGACTGAAGCTTCCGCGATGCGCTTGGCCTGTGTGCGCTGGTCGAAAGTCTGCTGGGTAATGACCGTGCCGAGGGTAAGACCCTGGGCGCGTGCCAGATCGCTTTCCGCGAATGCGAGAGTGGCCCTCGCCTGTGCGAGGCTCGCCTGCGTCTGAGCGAGGGCGATCTGGAAGGGCCGGCGATCGATCGTGAACAGAAGATCGCCCTCCTTCACCATCTGTCCGTCCTGAAAATGGATCGCCTCCAGGTAGCCGGGAACGCGCGCCCGCACCTCTACGGACTCGACGGCGACGAAGCGGCCGACATACTCGTCCTGGTCAGCAACCATTTTGCTGACTGGCTTGGCAATCGTGACCCGCGGCGGCTGCGGCGAGGCTTGCGGTTGCGACTGGCTCTGTCCACAGGCCGCCAGCGCGGGCACGAGCAGGATTGTCAGCAAGCGGGCCATTCTCAGTGTTTGCATAAGCGTCGGCATGAAGCTCATCATCTGGGTACTCCGTTTGCTTGGTGCAGGGTCACTCGCCCCGACTGCGCAGGAACGCACAGGGGTCCGACGAACGTCGGCCTCCAAATATCGCCTCGTATAGCGCCCGCGCTTGTGCCCACCCTGTGGCCGTCCCGTCGGTCATGATGCTGCCGCCGCGCGATGGATGGTGCATTTCGAGCACGATGTCGCAGCTCCACCCATGAAGGGCGCCCTCGATACGTTAGTCGGGCATCCCAGCCAAACTCATAGCCGTCGCGACCCCTGAAGTCGGATTCAAGGGCCGCGAACTGACGAGTTTGCACCGCACGCGAGCGACGGTACGCCGTTGTCCGTTATTAACTGGCTTGTTCGCGAAACCTATCTGGCTATGAGCGACGATACAGCTTTATTGTTTCCCGACCGGCTTTTTTGAACGGAGATGCTTCGGTTGATAGGCATAGGCGCTGCTGGTGGCGGGAAGGAACGGATCCCGGAAACAACTGCCACCGCGGCCGGAGGACATCGCCTGGCATTGCTCCATGGTGTCATAGGCGCAGCCGCGCATACCGGAAACCGCATCTTGTCGGCAATACTCGCCCGCCGCCGCGGGCGTCGCCATCCCGACAAACGCCAGTACGAATAACGCGGTGACGGGCGCAGCGGACGTTCTCAAAAGCCGCTTCATCTTGTTCTCTCCCTGTGCTGACTTCAGCCTGTGTTGGCTTCAGCTCCAAAATCGACATGGGATGTCAGGGATCGCCGCGCCATCGAGTCGAAAAAATAGCAATGGCATTCTCTCCGGCGCTTGAGAGAAGATTGAAAATCACCGCGTTGCGAGCGTATTGCAGTATGATCATCATTCAATTTCCGAAGCATGGCTACCCTGCAACGATCACATAGCGATCTGCTCCGTTTGTAGCGCTCCTTGCAGCGCGCTTTTGAATCGCGGCCCACGCTGCTCGAATCCCAAGCCTTTTGCGGCAGATGGAATCCGGGAGAAACGGCAAGTTCAACATCTGGGTCGGCCCTATGGCTGGCCCCAGTCGACTCGCTCGTGGTCTGCGGAGCCCATCGGCAAGTTGCGCTTGAGCGCAGAAACTTCCTGTTCAAGCCGCAAGACCCGTTCGTAGAGACTCTCCAAAGGAGACGTCTGAGCGGCCTCGATCTGCGTCGGCACAGCCGAGCAATGGCCGCGAGACGCAGCCAGCCACGGTCGATCAAGTTCTGCGCAAAGCGCCAGCCGTGCTTGACGCCAGCGGCACGCCGGATGGCTTCAATAATCTCGGAGGCGTAATATCATGGATAAAATCTCTTAGCGCCTCGGTATCAAACGGCTTGCGTAGTATTCGCAGATTTGAGGGAGCTGCTTTTGCCGCATCGCTGTAACCGGTCGTAAGGGCCACCGGCAAATTGGGATATCGCGAACGGATTTCTCTTGCAAGCCCGACGCCGTCGATGGTCCCTGGCATGACGATATCGCTGAAGACGAGATCGATCTTCGTGCCGGCTTCAAGCAGCTTTAATGCCGCTTCGGCCGACTCTCGATAGATGGTCTCATAGCCCAGATGCTCGAACAGCGAGGATGTCACTTCCGCCACATCAGCGCTGTCGTCGACGACGAGGACCGTCTGCCGTTGCGAATGCCGTGTTTTTGTTCTCGCAGCGGAGACCTCTTCGCTGGCGATTTGCTCGTCCGCACAAGCCGGCAAATAGACTGTAATCGTTGTTCCTTGTCCGACCTTGCTGTCTGCCGTCACCGTTCCGCCGGCCTGGTGCGCAAAACCATAAACCTGCGACAAACCGAGCCCGGTTCCCTTGCCAACCTCCTTGGTTGTGAAAAATGGATCGAACATCTTGGACAGAAGATTTGGTGGAATACCGGTGCCGGTATCGCTAAACGCTATCGCAAGGAAGGTTCCTCTAAGGCGATTCTCGCCGATGTCCTGATCGACCGTCACGTCGCTGACGGATAACGTGAACGTGCCGCCGTTTGGCATCGCGTCGCGGGCATTGACGGCGATATTGACAATCGCAAGCTCCAGTTCGGCGAGGTCCACTTTAACCGGCCAAACACCGTCACCAATATTTTCGTCGTACACAATGTTCCCGCGCAGCGAGCTTTCAATCATGGTCCGCATGTTCTTTATGGAAGCATTCAAATCGACGACCGTCGGGCTGAGATGCTGATGACGAGAGAATGTCAACAATTGGCGCGTGAGACTTTCTCCGCGTTTGGCCGCGGTCTGTATGGCTTCGATTGCTTTTGGCAGTTTCGGATCAAGCAGGCGTGTAAAGATCTGAGCGCTACCTCCAATAATCATCAATAGATTGTTGAAGTCGTGCGCAATCCCGCCAGTCAGTTTGCCGATGGCCTCCATTTTCTGCGACATCGCGAGCTGCTCGCGTGCCTGGACCAGTTTCTCCTCCGCGTCGCGTCGCTCGGTTGCGTCCCGGAGGATATTGATAAAACCGAGCAGATTTCCTGCGTCATCACGGGTCGAAGCGACCGAGCCGGTGATGAAAAACGGCGTGCCATTCTTTCTGATGCGCCAACCCTCAACTTCGTGCTTGCCTGTTTGGATAGCCAATTCCAAGGCGCGGTTTGGTGCGCCCACGCGGCGCTCATCCGGTCGATAAAATATTCCAAAATGCGTGCCGATAATTTCTTCCGCGGTATAGCCCATGATTTTTTGTGCGGCGCTATTCCAGCTTGCAACATGCCCTTCCTTATCGAGCGCAAAAATTGCATAGTCGACAACGCCTTCGATTAGAATCTGGAAGTGGCGTTTAACGCTGTCGAGCGTCATATTTTTCCGTTCAATCTGACGGTTCAATTGGTCCTGCACAGAAAGCAAATGAGCTTCGGTGTTTTGGCGTGTCGCAATTGCTGCAGCCAGGGCGAGAGGCGGCACGGATACGCTGATCGAAAGCACGAGTAACGCTAACAGGGCTCCATTCAGATCCGTTTTCGGAAATGGATCGCTGCCCGCCGAGAAACCCCACACGGCGATTGCGAAGAAAATCAGCGCGGCCGTGGCGACGTTGCGTTGGTTGCCACGCAAACCTTCCCACAACAACGGTAGTAAAACCAGAAAGCCAAGAAGGCTCCGGTACGGCAGCGGCACGTTGAGGTCGTTGCTGATGAGGTTACTGCCGATTAGCGGGCTGTAAGCAACGATCCCGATGATGCTCACGAGAATAGAGACTGCGAGCGATTCCAGCAGGCTCCATTTGGAAAAACGACGTAAAGGCATCATCGCCCAGAGCACGACGACCGGAGCAATGACCAGGGTCCCGGCCGCGTCTGCAAGCCACCAGGTTAGCCAGGTGACGACGGAATCGGAAAAACCTGGTGTGTTGGCGAGAATGTATCCTGCCAGGGCGATGATTGAACTAATCATCGTGGTCGGCACAAAGGAAATGATTGCAAACTTTGCGATATTAGAGGGGGTACCAAACGTCCGGCAACCGTTCGACCAGCGACTAATCAGCCATGTCCCGGCAAACGCAGCAAGGAGAGTACCGATCCCGACGGAGCCCAGCTCCAACAGCGATCGGCCGGCCATGAGGGAAGGAGAAAGGGACCCCACTAAAATCGCGGGCCAGATCCGGTAGCCGCGCAGCAGGACCAGCGCAAGCGCGTACCCGGTTGGTGGCCACAGCGGCGTCGCGGCCGGATTGATCGCAGGTAGCAATAGCGCGGTCTCGGCAAGACCGATGTAACTCGCGGCGACTATTGAAAGTTCGACCAAGTAGATCGCAGCACTCCGAGCGCTGCCAAAAGCGGAAATCTTTGCTTTACCAAACCTTGCCCTTTCCATCACAAACCCTTTGCGGTGGGGCACCTCAAAAATGCCGGGTGGGACCTCGCTCCAAGCTGACAGTCTATAGGTTCAATGGCGCGCTTTGACAGGGGACAAACCCGCCAGCAGGCTGTTGATCGGTCATGGTCTTGCTCCGAGCGCCGCAATTCTACGATGGAGCCACGAAATATTCACTATTAAGCCAATTTTGCGGAACTAAGTTCCATCGTCCTAATACCCATTAGGAGCATCACATGAACTTTTCTAGTGCTCGCAAGCTGACCGGCGATGAGACCAAGGAAGAGCTCAAGTGCATTCGCTGCGGCGATCGGCCCAACGTCGTTCAAATAATGCTCGACCCGCGCAGGGGCAAAACCCTTCGCATTTATGAATGCCGGTGCGGTGAGCGGATTTGGGACGATTAAGGCCGCGCAACCGCAAGTCGGCCAAGTATTGGTTAGACCGAGCGGGTCTCCGTCGGTCTCCCCTCGTTGAGACGCGGGGTTGGGCGGTGAGTGGTGGCGGCAATGAACGGCGTTTTCTGGGCGGTTGCCCTCGGCGCATTTCTGCGCTTCGCGATGTCCCAATTCGCCGGCCCGGCGCGGATGCCGCGCTATCCCTCAGGAACAACCAGGATGTCGGGTCTTAGTGCCTTTGCGGCGCGAACGGTTTGTTCGTAACCCAGTCAGGACGACGCCTGCACGCGCAATTTGGCTCCGTTCTGAAAGCGTTGAAACATCCACAGCATGACCGGACAGATCAAGAGGACCGCGGCCCCCGGATCGAACGCCGCACCGGCGCTGCCGGCCCATGTCGCGTACTTGCCGCCGAGCGTCGGTCCCAGAACCAATCCAATATAGGAAATGGAAAAGAACAGGCCCATACCGATCGCTCGCGTGTCAGGCTCCAGCACGCGAGCGGGCAAACTCAGGATCGGACCGGCCGCCAGGCCGCTCAACAACCCAAGCGCTACGACGGTTGTCATGATCGCGTCAGTTCGCGTCGCAACCGCCAACAGCGCTGCAGTCATAAGGAAGCATGACTCCATTATGACCTCGTGCCGGCCAGTCCGATCTGCCAGGAAACCGCCAAGAGGTACCGAAATTGCCGATAGCCAAAGCACAACGCTGATGGCTGATCCCGCTGCGGTGATCGACCAGCCGCGCTCCACCAGCATCGACGGACCAAAGCTGAAAATCATTACAAAGCCGATATTGTACAGGGCCCAGATCGATCCCGCGCAGACCACGGCCATCGCGGCATGAAGACCAAGGCGCCCGCTGGATATCGCTGTGCCGGTGGAGACCGCCGGAGGATGATACGATAGTGCAAGAAGACCCGTGCCAACTGCGACCAGCGCTGCCACGGCGAGGTTCGCCGCGCTTGCGCCATAGACTACGCCAATCGGCGGCAACACAAGGAGCGCCGTCGCGATGCCGATCGGCCATGAGTTGACGAAGATGGCCATGGCGGTCGAAAGCTCCTTGCCGGCGAACCAGTCAGCGACCATTTTCGTCATCAATACACCCATCAGCACGCTGCCGACGCCGGCCACGAGCCGACCGGAAATTTGACCGCCCCAGGAGGACGAAAACGCCATGATGCAGCTGCCGGCCATCATCAGAACGAGGCCCGCCAGGACTGTCTTCTTGTCACCGAACTTTTGCCCGATGGCACCGCCAGGTAATGCAAGTGCGACACCTGGCACGGAATAGAGGCCGACTAGAATTCCGATATCTGCAAGGCTGGCACCGAAATCGGCGCCGAGAAGAGGGGCAACTGCGGCGACGCTTTGAAATTGTACGGCCATTGTCCCGCGAACGAAGAAGAGAAGCGCAAGCACGCCCCAACGATTGCGCATCTCCGCGCTCCTATCCCAATATGGCTTGCCTTGGTGATGCCCCGAGCCAGCAACCCGTCAATATTGTGATCTGCCGGCAAACAAGAAATACAACACGAAACGTTGGTTGACCATGTCCGGTTCGGCTCATTGGTGTCGATTTCAGCGCGTCCGCCGCATGCCCGTTACGGGGTATTTCGGAAATGCTGGCCTGGTCTTGATCGCGCTACAGAACGCGGCCACATCGCGTGGGGGGTTGTGGTTACGAATGATATGGAAGTCGAGACAATCTTTGGGCGCGCTTGTATTGACTCCACCGGGTCCGAACCATGCGTGCGGCATCGCCGACCAGCCTTCGTGCGGTCTTCCAGACTTCCATCGATTCGACCGCGTCCATCATGCGACGCCAATATTGGTATCCCCAGGCGAAAGCCCGAATAGACAGGAGCTTCTCTCGGTTAAGCTGAAACAGCCGCTCGACGAATGTAAGCTTCAAGACTTCCGCCGTGATGAAGGTGACGGCACCAGCGAAGAAATGACCGGTCCCGATCAAATACCCCGACAAGGGCTTTGCCGGCTCCAGGATGATGAGCGGCACGGCAAAAAGCGCGAGCGATGGATAAGGCCCCAAGGAAACGATCCAGCGGCGGACTCGCTCGAACAGCTTCTTCCTGGCAAGCCATAGCGCTATCGGCTGCGTGACGTGAGAAAGCACCCCGTCCACGACGAAATACGCCGTAGCAAGAATGAAAACCGGCGTGTTCCAGATGCGGGCCATGAGTCCTCCACCGGAGTCAAAGCAAAGGCGATCGATGCGTTCCAGGTTCCGCCCGCGAAAAGCATTCCGGACGCGGCGGGTCCCGCCCCATAGGACAGCGCGCCCCCAACCGACCGGTTTTCATCAAGCCTCAGGCCGAACTCGCCCGAGCGAAGCCCTGGTTTCCCTTTTCGGGTTGCTTTCGAATTTGGTTGTGATTTAATCCAAACCGAAAGCGAAATCGCCAAAATGAACAGGCGAACGCCGGGGGAAGCGGCTTTTGGACCGGATTTTCGACCTCGCCATCATCGGAGGCGGCGTCAATGGCTGCGGCATCGCCCGCGATGCGGCCGGCCGGGGCAATTCTGTTTTCCTATGTGAAATGAACGACTTGGCAAGCGGGACGTCGTCGTGGTCGACCAAGCTCGTGCATGGCGGCCTGCGCTATCTGGAATATTACGAGTTCCGGCTGGTCCGCGAAGCGCTGCTCGAGCGCGAAATCCTCTGGCAGATCGCGCCGCATATCATCCGCCGGCTACGGTTCGTGCTGCCGCACCATGACGGGTTGCGTCCCGCCTGGCTGCTGCGGCTGGGGCTGTTCCTCTACGACCATATCGGCGGCCGCAACCTGCTGCCGCCGACCCGATCGGTCGATTTGACCCGCGACGAGGTCGGGCGTCCCCTGATTCCCAATCGCTACACGCGCGGCTTTGAATATTCCGACTGTTTTGTCGACGACGCTCGCCTTGTAGTTCTCACCGCGCGCGATGCTGCGGATCGCGGCGCCGAAATCCGCACCCGCGCACGCGCCGTCGAGATCAGGCAGGCCGATGCAATCTGGAAGCTCACGGTCGAAAACACCGAAAGCGGCGCGCGCTCGACGATCCGCGCGCGCGCGCTCGTCAACGCCGGCGGACCGTGGGTGGAGGATGTGCTGGCCTTGGGCGCCGGCGTCAACGCCAGGGCAAAAGTGCGGCTGGTGCAGGGCTCTCACATCGTGGTGCGAAAACTCTACGCGCACGACCGCGCCTACATGTTCCAGAACAGCGACGGCCGCATCGTTTTCGTCATTCCCTATCAGGACGATTTCACGCTGATCGGCACCACCGATCGCGATTACGAGGGCGATCCCGCCAAGGTCAAAGCCTCGGCCGAAGAGATTAAATACCTCTGCGATTCCGTCAGCGAATATCTGGCGAAACCGGTCAGGCCCGAGGACGTGGTCTGGACCTATGCCGGCGTTCGCCCGCTCTATGACGACGGCGCCAGCGAAGCCAAGGCCGCCACCCGCGACTACGTTTTCGAACTGGATACGCCTGGCGGCGCGCCGCTGTTGTCGATTTACGGCGGCAAGATCACGACCTATCGCCGCCTCGCCGAGGAAGCGCTCGAACGCCTGTCGCCTTATCTGCGGAGCGCCTTGTCGCGCAAGGGCTGGACCGCCAAATCGCCGTTGCCCGGCGGCGATCTGGATGTCTCGGCAATCGCGGGATTGACCGCGGAGCTGCTGCGCAACTATCCGTTCCTGTCTGCATCGCACGCCAACCGGCTGGCACATGCCTACGGCACCCGTGCCAGCAGACTGCTCGGTCATGCGAAATCGATGGCCGATCTCGGCCAATCCTTCGGCGCCACCTTGACGGAGAGCGAAGTCAGATACCTCATGTCGGCCGAGTGGGCGTGCACCGCCGAAGACATCGTGTGGCGGCGATCCAAACTTGGGCTGCTGCTGTCGGTGAGCGAAATTGCGGCCGTCGACGACTGGATCGCGGCCCATCGTGTTCCTTCCGAACGTCCCTTGCTGGAAGCAGGAGGGCGGACATGACCGTTAGCCTCGAAAACGTCACGCGCACCGTCGACGGCATTCCGACCATTCGCGACGTCTCGCTGACGCTTACGCGCGGCACCTTGAGCGTGCTGCTGGGCCCGACGCTGTCGGGCAAGACCTCGATCATGCGGCTGCTCGCCGGCCTCGACAAGCCGACCACCGGCCGCGTCCTTGTCGACGGCAACGACGTCACCGGCGTCGATGTGCGGCAGCGTTCGGTGGCGATGGTCTATCAGCAGTTCATCAATTACCCCTCGCTTACGGTCTATGAAAACATTGCTTCGCCGCTGCGGGTGCAGGGCAAGCCGCGCGCGGAAATCGAGATCCGCGTGCAGGAGGCCGCCAAGCTGTTGCGGCTGGAGCCGTATTTGCACCGCACGCCGCTGCAATTGTCCGGCGGCCAGCAGCAGCGCACCGCGATCGCGCGCGCGCTGGTCAAGGGTGCCGACCTGGTGCTGCTGGATGAGCCGCTCGCCAATCTCGATTACAAGCTGCGCGAGGAATTGCGCACCGAGCTGCCGCGCATCTTTGAGGCCTCCGGCGCGATCTTTGTCTATGCCACCACGGAGCCTTCCGAAGCATTGCTGCTCGGTGGCCGCACCGTCTGCATGTGGGAGGGTCAGATATTGCAGGCCGGCGAGACCTCGAAAGTCTATCGCCATCCCGACACGCTGCGTGTCGCCCAGGTATTTTCCGATCCTCCGCTCAACATCGTCGGGATCGAAAAGACCAACGGCTCGGTTCAGTACGCCGGCGGCATCAAGGCGCCCGCGACTGGGCTTTACGCTCGTCTTGGCGACGGCGCCTACCGGGTCGGCTTCCGCGCTCACCAGCTCGAGGTCGCCAGCGGAATCTCCGGCCGCCACGCCTTTCAGGCGACGGTGACGGTGACTGAAATCACCGGTTCGGAAAGTTTCGTGCATCTCAATCGCGGCGCTTCCAACTGGGTCGCCGTGCTGCACGGAGTGCACGAATATCCGCCCGGCCACGTTCTGGATGCGGTACTCGACCCGAGCAATGTCTTTGTGTTCGACGCGGCCGGGCGGATGGTCGCGGCGCCCGGCGATGTGAGGGAGATGCAGCATGGCCCGCATTGACCTTGTCGATCTGGCGCACTCTTACAGCGGCAATGCCGCCGATCCCGAATCCTTTGCGCTAAAGCCGATCTCGATGACCTGGCGGCAGGGCGGCGCCTACGCGCTGCTCGGGCCATCGGGCTGCGGCAAGACCACGCTGCTCAATCTGATCTCGGGCATCGTCACGCCGTCTCGCGGCAAGATTCTATTCGATGGCGTCGATATCACACCGCTGTCAACCCAGAAGCGCAATATCGCGCAGGTGTTTCAGTTTCCGGTGATCTACGACACCATGACGGTCGGACAAAATCTGGCATTCCCGCTGAAGAATCGCGCGGTGCCGAAGCACGAGATCGACGCGCGGGTCGCGGAGATCGCGCGTCTGCTCGATCTGACGCCCTATCTTTCACGCAAGGCGACGCGGCTGACCGCCGATGCCAAGCAGAAAATCTCGCTCGGCCGCGGACTGGTGCGGTCCGATGTTGCGGCGGTGCTGTTCGATGAACCGTTGACGGTGATCGATCCCGAGCTGAAATGGCAACTGCGCTCGAAGCTCAAGGCGCTGCATCGCGACCTCGACCTGACGATGATCTATGTCACCCATGACCAGACCGAGGCGCTGACATTCGCCGATACCGTTGTGGTGATGCATGACGGCCGGGTGGTGCAGAGCGGGACGCCGGCGGAATTGTTCGACAAGCCGGCGCATACTTTTGTTGGCTATTTCATCGGCTCGCCAGGCATGAACATCGTGCCGGCCGAAGTCAGAGGCCGCGAGGCCCGCATCGACGGTCACGTCATTGCGCTGCGCCGAAACTATAGCGGCCTGCCGGCCGGCGCCCGGATCGAAATTGGCGTGCGCCCCGAATTCGTCGACGTCGCGCCGCCGGCGCCGGGATTGTTGTCGGCCACCATCGAGCGCATCGATGACCTCGGCCGCATTCGTTTCGCGCGCGTTCGAGTTG
>WNGI01012320.1_pt1 | contig 16155 bp, 15 predicted proteins | sample 5400621 | NCBI WGS metagenome assembly WNGI01 (sample SAMN13153374, study PRJNA577476) | soil metagenome | isolation source: 20 cm soil or saprolite under Garry oak tree replicate 1 | place: USA:California | collected 2016-06-15 | reverse complement strand
AATCAGGCAGAGAGACTGGCCATGGATTTGGATGTGGTAAATGCCAAAAATGTGAAGTCTCAACTTTCAGGCCATCTGGATACAACTCTCACTGGTATCACTACTGTGCAACCCCCTTCCAATCAAGTTTTTCAGACAGTTCAGCAAGGTCATAACCAACCTGAAAACATGGTAAATTAAACAAGCTGACCTTGGCTCAATATCTAATCACTTCTTTTGCTTGGCCAAAGCCTGACCAGCTGGAGATCCAACAAGCTGAAGAGCAAGAGCCCACAGTAGGTGATGTGCACATTGACTTAATTTTCATACTAGATCTGGATTTTGTATAGATCTCCAGAACCCATGACCATTTCAAAGAAGTTCCACATCAGGTGCAGGTGCAGAGTCAACATGCAATGCCTATGGTATTCTGTCATTGCACACCAACTCCTGCATTACTTCTAACCTGTTCTTTGATGTAGCCTTCCGGTTCTAGTGAACAACAACTTGAATCCATTGCAATGCACCCTAAGAATAAGTTTATTAAGGGACTCAAAGGCATATGGAGAAAACTTCAGAAGGATTAAGTGACTCATGCCCAACCTAGAATTTTTATATGACAGCCTTGTATCATCATATACATACATACATACATATGTATGTATCAAAGTGGAAATCTCTACTAGTCCGATAGCAAATGTGCAATTCATTTTGTGGTTCTCAAAACTGTGCTCACTTATGTATACATCAATCTACTGACAAGTTGTAACAACACTACCCTCTCTAGTAAGTCACAATCATAATGGACTGACTGAAAAAAAACAGCATTTGTTGAATGGGAGTGATACATTGTGACCCCATCATGATTGCTTTTCAACTTCTTTGACCAAGCTCTCATCACATCAGTACATGTATCAGTCCTTCCTTGGCAGAGTGATGACAAAGGCCAGCTAGTAGGCTCAGCTGCGGCTAAGCTTGGTCACCAAAGCCAAAAATTGGTGCCTGAGCAGCTTGGCAAAAATTTATTCCCCATCTGATATCACTCTATCCTTGCAGCGAGGAGGAATCTCCGAAGGGCAAAGACAATTCGCCAGGTAAACAGCAAAGGTCTAAAGATGGTCATTTTAAGGTTGATGGCTTCTAAATTCTAACAGTTACTGGTGTACAGTGTAAATACCCGGAATTCAAGGACCATCAAGGCCTCGTCAGCAGATCTACCGCTTCGGCATACCTTTCCCTCGTACCCCTGACGACTTCATCGTCAATCTTCCATCCTTGGCCTTCCTGGCCTTCCGGACCACTCTCTAAACCTTTTCTGAAGCCCGACTTCACGAGCCAGTCTCGCACGTACTGCTTGTCAAAGCTCGGCTGCGATTTTCCGGGTGAGTACGATGCGAGAGGCCAGTAACGGGAAGAGTCGGGTGTAAGGACTTCGTCTACGAGGATAAGTTGTTCGTGACCGTCCGGATCACCGGGTGGAGCAGGAAGGAGGCCGAATTCGAATTTGGTATCAGCGAGGATGACACCGCGTTCTAGGGCGTGTTCGGAGGCGATTCGGTATAGCTGGAGAGCGGTGGATGAGATGTGGTCGTAGAGGTCTTGGCCGATGAGTTTTGCAGCTGGCAGGTAATTGGATGAATTGAAAAATACGAGTGGAGGATAGTTGGTTTACCTCGCTCTGGGGAGATGTTCTCGTCGTGTTTCCCTGGCTCAGCTTTTGTGGATGGAGTGAAGATGGGTTCGGGAAGTTTTTGAGATTCGACGAGGCCCTCGGGGAGACGGATTCCGTGGGCTGTCCCTGATTTTTTGTATTCTGCCCAAGCAGAACCTGCGATGCTATGAGTACGAATCTCGGTAGAGTGTAATGCGCCACGTCTGACCAGAGATGTAGCCCCGAACGATGGCTTCGATTGGGACAACTTTGGCTTTTTTCACGAGCATAGCACGTCCCTCTAGCTGATCCCTGTATTTGCGAACTTCTTCTGGCATCTCGTCGATGTCAGCCGTGATGAGATGGTTGGGAATGACATCTTTCAGAATGCCGAACCAGAAGAGGGAGATTTTGGTGAGGAGTTTGCCTTTGTCTGGAATGCCGTTTTTCAGGATGACATCGAAGGCTGATATTCTGTCTGAAGCGACGAAGAGAAGCGAGTCTGGCCTAGAAAATTGGTAGATGTCTCTGACTTTTCCTGTTGATAAAAGGGTGAGATCTGGGAGGTGTGAGGTTATCAGGGTCATCTGGCCGTTGTCTTGGAGCGCAGCGTGGGAGTTCAGTCAGACAAACGCTCACTCTGGGCTGAAACTTGACCAGAAATAATGTCGTTCCAGACGATCCTCAATAGACTTGCGCCCTCAGACTACGTTCTTCTACCCTCGCACGCCAACCACGCAAAGCACGATATTTCCTCCTCCGTCTGCTCAAGACTTGCCCTATCCATTCCACGCCGATACACTCGTATTCTCCTTGCAGGCTCCACCGCTCTGCTTCTCTATCTCTTTTTCCTCAGCGGTCGTTTCCGGAAACATGACGGCGTGTTCCCCGCAGAAGCGTGGCCAGGGCCTACTGGGAAACCTCCCCTTTATAACCAATACCGGGATTACGAGCGGCATTTACCCGCACACAACTCAGATTTGCCGTATCCCGACGGTAAACATGCCAAATTCATCTCCTTTGGAAATTTCCAGCAGGGTGAGTGTCGTCCATCATGAATCTCGGACAACGCTCACGCGGCGCGGTACAGGCGTCGGATGGGGGAACGTGTTGCAAGAGATGATGTATAATGCTTATTTCGCTTACCATGTCAAGCGCTCGTGAGCATCAAAACTTCGCTTTTATCCGCTTTATTGCTCAACTCGACCTCGCCAGATTTGTATTTTACAATTATACCTGGGATCTGACAAGCCCTGATTATTCAACGTACAACGGACATGTCGTACCCGCTCGGATACCTCTTTCGGCGATCATTGCTGGTACGTTCCTGCCCCTCGTTTCCGGATTCTGTTCACGAACTCCGCGCAGGCCCGATGGTGGGAGGAGAAATGTACTCAGAAGACGTAGACGTGCCGAGGGCCGTTTCGCTGGATTACTTCAATGAAGTCTGTCCCAAAGAAGACCGCTACATTATCAACGGACAAGACGTCAAGAAAGGCTTGCCATGGGACCCACCTGCCAAATCGTTGTTCAATGCCCTCCTGGAGAAGGTATATGCGACCGATGCGCGGTGTGTCGAAATACCAAGAGGAACAGAGCAGATATTTGATTACATGTGCGATTCTTTTATGTTTTCTCGCCCCATCCATTGCCTCAACGATAGGTTTCACAGATTATTCGGGTCAGATCGTGCCCTCGGACTATGGCCCGAAATACGCAAATCTCCCATATTCACCAAATTCCAATGGTCACCTCTTATCCATGCGGCATACAAGACCAACAAGCATTTCTTCGAAATAAAACCCTCGTCTTTCCTAGCGGCCCTCTACGCGCCTATAGCAAAACACTTTGCAAAGATATATAAACCCAAGGATCCTCCTCATCCACCTTACGACACTTTGGACGGGCTTCTCGTCATGCACATCCGGCGCGGTGACTTTGATGAACATTGCTGGAACTTTGTCAGACATTCTTCTGGGTACAATGGGTACAACAGTTTCGAAGAGCTACCGGACCACTTTACTATTCCCTCTGGGGGGTCAGAAGAGGAAAGGGCTGATCTGTACCTCCCCCATTGTTACCCGAACATAACGCAGATCGTGGATCGCGTGACGGATGTGAGACAGAAAGTCAAGGGACTAAAAAAAGCCTACATCATGACGAACGGAAAAGGTGTTTGGTTGGGGGACCTGATTTCTGCATTGCAAAAAGCGGGAAAGTGGGACTCAGTGGCGACAAGTCGGGATTTGTCGTTGAGCTGGGAGCAAAAACCGATTTCGCAGGCTCTGGATATGTTTGTTGCGCAGAGAACGGCGGCGTTTATCGGGAATGGGGTGCGCTTCCTTCTTTGGTTCCTTTTCGGGAGAACTAACGCGTTCTTTGACAGTTTTCAAGTCTAACCTCAAACATTGTCATGTTCAGAATGGGCAATCCGGAGCTTAGCTCGAATCACACGTTCTTTTGGTAGGTTATGTCCTCGAATTTGGGCTACACCTCCTCTACGCCAAATGCAAGCAAGCCGTTCATCGCAATCATTCTAATATATGCATCCCTCTCATCGCATCGGCTATAATATACACGAATACCCCGTACTTGTACACCCGCATTTGTTTCCCTCCTCTTCTCCATTGCTCGCACTGACCTCTTCCTACCCACGCATCAGTACATAGACAGATACGCGCGTTCAACTTTCGCATTCTCTCGTTCCACTCCTTTCTCTCGTCGCTCTTTTATCAGTTTTCCATATATGTTTTCCATATAGACGGTTATGCACGACTATCACTAGTATTACTACTATCATTATTTTAGTTTACTCGAGTTTGGAAGTGGACGCGTGCTATTATCGTATCATATTGGTCTGACAGCTATTGCATGGGCGAAATGAGGGTTCAGGGTCACCTGTCCGCAACGACCGAGTCTTCGTCATCGAACACGAGGAGTGTGATGCTTGTGCAAGGGAACATGTTGTTTTCTGGCTGTGAAGGAGCATATCCTGCCAATACCAAACACAGCCCTGTTTCATGTTCTCCTAATGTCAAATCTTGGATTCGTTCCCAGTGAGTCCAAGTGAATATAGTCGTCGATAATGCTACGCGGAACACGGCCACGTTTACTAGTTCCTGTTTCGTGTTCGCCTCGTTCCCGGTTGTACAGTGGTAAGTACTAAGTACCAGCTGCGCCACGCCTTAAAGGTACGAATCCGCGTATATTTGCCGATGAGTTATAAGCTTTCCTCCTGTTGAATATATAGAACGCTTGTTTGGATTGAATATAGAAATCACCCTCTTTTGGATATCTCGCTAAAGCGCGTTGTAGTCTACTTTTTCTTCCAGATGGGAGGGTGACCTGATACCAGCCGCGGCACGCCAAGGCCACGAGTGTGCATATAGTTGCGAAAATCGCGCGCAACACAGCCACGAAAACTTCTTTGAGATGTCCGTAAGGTATACCGGGAAATCCGGTACGAAGCTATGCTTTCGGTGCCTGAAAACAAGGATAGACTTCTACTTCTTCTAGGAGACCCACTTATGGGAAAAAGGGAATCTGTATCATAAGTAGCTTTTCGACATACGGAGACAAAGTTGCGCACGCACCACCATGACGTGGGGAAAGAATGGACATCAAGGGTATCATAATGTAGACCGGTTTGGCGAGTCATCGAAGAAGTAACTCTACAATTCATCGTGTTAGAGCCTCAGAATGTTATCTACGCTGACGCCAATTGCAAGTACTCACCACTCCGAGTTTTTGGCTGCTATTCATTGATGCCTTCGATCGCCAACTGCGCAGTCTCGGTTGATCTCTCTTCCCACCCAAGATACGCAGCGTCGCAGTTCTCGACCATGTGATACGTACTGCCGCCAAGAACGTTGATGGCGCAAGGCTATTCATCAGAGTCGTTATGGGCGCATCCAGAAAGGTTCATGAACCAAATATCACGGGACCAGGCCTTCAACTTAGCTTCAGGTTGCGAAGTGAACAGGTTTCCTGGGCAGAAGCATTGCTTTTGTCACCGTCGCAGGTGATTTTACGTTGCAAAATCCGCCAGGCTATACAAATTTCCGCCTGATCATTATTTAATCACGGGTCATGGTGACCCTGCTAAACGTTGAACCAACCACAACGTCAAAATAGTGTTTTTTTAATTGCTCCCAAACACCCGATCAAGAGCGGCATGCCCGTCCGAAATCAGTAGAACACTGGCAGGGCTGTTGAGTCAAAAGAAGGTTTTGCTGCTCCCTTACGCCACACTGCTTCCGATTTTTGCTCCAATCTAGCTTCTCATCAGGAGGCTCAACCCGCTCCTACTTCCTGCGCCCTCGCTTTTTCATGGAAGATGTTTTTTTCTCTTGGCCCCTGGACACGACCCAACTATGACTATGCCCTCTTACCGTCTTTGCGCTCTAGCACAGAACAACGTAATGAAACAACAGGGTCATCGGGTATCTTTGCGGGGACAATTGTTACAACCACGTCATTGATCAAACGTCGGCCACGGATATCTGTAGCTCTGCTTGTCGTCACTCTCGTTGGCCTCGCAGTGTCGTTATATTTTATTTGCGTGATAGATCGCGGCCCGGTGCCGCCTACATTTGAAGAGTATCGAGAATATGAACGTGCTCTTCCGCAAAATAATGAATCGTTGCCTCTTCCAGAAGGAAAGGATGGGATGTATTTACTCATAGAGAACTACTCAACACGTAAGTCATCGATCGATTCCTGTTCATTGCCACCGCTCTGATTCTGCTGGAAGACGTTGGATGGGGAAATTTATTAGAAGAATTAATTATGCACGCTTTCCTTGCTTATTCATCGAAGAGATCGTAGGTATTTCATCAACATTCGGCATCCGAGATTATTGATTCGTGGCATAGGCTTGTACTTTACGAATTTATATGGGATCCTAACAGTCCTGATTACGCACTATTTAATGGAAAATATATACCATCCCGACTCCCTATTAGCGTGACCTTGGCAGGTTGCGTACTTTATTTTATTGTCCTGTAGTTCGTTTTGTGACACTTTTTTAGGACCGATTGCTGGAGGGTCCATGGGCCCTGAACATCCCAATATACCAAGAGCCGTGTCGAGAGAACATTTCGACCGAGTTTGTTCAGATAAACTTATCATTGACGCCGATGGCTTGAAGCGGGAACTTCAACATGCAACGGGCGCCCAGATCACCCGAGCTTGGGTCAAAAAACTGGATGCTATCGGCCACCGATGTGTTGTGATTCCCAAAGAAAGTGGCCATATTTACGATAATATGTCAGTTGACCGTTATCTATGTACTAACATTTCTGATGAAACAGCAGATTGTTCGGCGAGCCACGCCTACTTGATATTTGGCCAGAGTTGTTGCAATCGCCGATTCTTCAGCGATTCGCTTGGTCTCCTCTCATAGTGGACGCATATGATCGCAATCGACACTTATTTGAATCCAAGATAAATAAATCAGAAGCTCTTTCAGAGACTGCGACCCTGCCAAACAACCTCAACGGACTTTTGGTGGTTCATATCCGCCGAGGAGATTTTCAGGGTCACTGCCAATACCTTCAGAAGCAGGACTGCGGCTACAATGCATTTAACGTGTTCCGCGAATTTTCCGATCGATTCGAACCTCCATCAGATTATTGGTCCCGAACTACATACTACACCGACCATTGCTACCCTTCTAGCGAGCGAATCGTATCCAAGATTGAATCCGTTCGACAAAACCATGATACCTTGCGACGCTTATATATAATGACGAACGATAAGGGGTCATGGCTTGCATCTCTCCTCGAAAAACTCGAACAAACTGCGTCCTGGGAAACGATCACGACTAGTCGAGATTTGAACTTCACTCGGGAGCAAAGATATGCATCTCAGGCATTTGATGCACTCGTTGCACAGCGCGCTGAGGCATTCATCGGAAACGGGGTAAGAAATACTAATAGACTGTGGTATCAGTTCTCGGCTAACTGTCAAATGACCCTAGTTTTCCAGTTTAACGTCGAACATAAACATGCTAAGGATGACAGGGAATCTTGACCCAGCTTCGACTTACTTTTGGTGATATTGCAGGCATAATCTTATCTATGACGGTCACAAGCGGGAATCTTTATGGCACCGACAGTCTTTTGATTATCTGGAACGATTATATGTAGACGTCTATAAATAGCCGGCGGCGTCGAAGACGGTTACGAAACACGTTTAAGAACACGACAGAATACTAAATATTTCAACGAAACCTTCGACTTCGGCTCGCATCTAAAACAGGAGCTGCCAACTGCCTCCCTGTCGTACTGTCGGCATAATTGTTCTTTGAACTTGGAATTTCCATCCCCATTTAAGCTCAACATGCTACTACTGTGGGAATTGGACATCCGCAGCTTGAGCGCAGTTTGCTAATAATTACTGGTAGGAATCATGGTTAGGCGTGTCAGCATTCATTTCCGTTCGACTATATAACGACTAATCACGGGCCTTCCCCCATGTCTTTTCCGAGCTACTTACCTCTCCCCACAGCGTTGGGCACTTATTGGCTCTCCGGGTCCAGAAACAGAGAACGAAGAACAATCAGTAAACGGCATTTGCGGATTCTACTGGTTGTGTTTATAGTAGCGGTGACCGTGTGGTATCTCCAGATTCCTCGAATATTGTTAGACAAATGGACCCTTCCGTATTACGAAGAATATCGAAACCACGAAGACCATCTCCTTCACTACGGTAATGAGGCTCCACCTCCAAACGGCCGATACGCGAAATATATTTTATTCGGTGCCCACCAGAAAGGTGTGCGTTTTCCGCAGTTTCTTTTTCTATTTTGGTACTCACATGCGAAGGTGTCGGTTGGGGTAACGTTATGCAAGAGATCATTCTGAACGCATTTTTAGCTTACTCGGCCAAAAGATCGTGAGCGCCCTTCCTGGATGCAGAGGCCATAAACCAAACCAAAGTTCGATACCTACTAGATTTGTATTCTACGATCATTCTTGGAATGCCCCTAATGGCGTTGCGATGTATGACGATCGACGCATACCATCCAGTATACCCTTGTCTGCAATCCTCTCTGGTAATGAGCTCGGCCCTCTTGTAATATCCGTGCCCCTCACTTCAATCAGGTCCACTTGTTGGTGGACCAATGTACTCACCCGACGCTCCGCAGGCTATTTCGGAAAACCACTTTCGCAAAATTTGTCCCAATGCGACCATCCTTCTAAAGGACGATTTGGCTGAAGATCTAAATGGCGCAACATTATTGCAAAAGCTGAAGGTTTGGATTGAGAAACTAGGTTCGATAGAGGATCGCTGCGTAGAGATCCCCCATGAAACCCCACAAGTCTTTGACTACACGTACGCACCATGATCGTCCAAACAGAGCGCTAATTCATTTGCCATCTTAATACGTCAGAATTTTTGGAAGCAAAGAAGTACTGAACCTATGGCCAGCACTATCGCAATCGCCGATCATCAAACACCTCGGTTGGTCATCTCTTATATATGGGGCCTACGACGCAAATCGGCATTTCTTTGAGCACAAGTCTCCCAAAATGTCCCTCGAGCATTCGGGTGAAATTACATCACTTCCATTTCCTCGTGTAGACGGCCTACTTGCCCTTCACATTCGACGTGGCGACTTTGCCAGTCACTGTGACGAACTAGCCAAATGGTCCTCCGATTGGAATGGATTCAATCAATTCGACGAGCTGCCGGACAAATTCAAAGTACCCGAAGGAGGGGGTTGGGGTACAAACACACCTGAAAACTTCGCCGTTTACCGAAAGCATTGTTACCCCACAGTATCCCAAATTGTCGAGAAAGTTTCTAGTGTCAGGAAGAAGGTTACAGGGTTGAAACGAATATATATAATGACGAATGGAAAAACGGAATGGGTAAATGAGCTCATTCTGGCCCTGGGCATTGCGGAAAAATGGGAAGCTATATCGAGTACAGGTGATTTATCACTTACACGGGAGCAGAAATATGTATCGCAGGCTCTAGATATGTACGTGGCTCAAAGAGCTGAAGCATTCATTGGCAATGGTGTGAGTGTTTTTGGAGATTCTGCGCAGATACTTTCAACTGACCGCGCCGTCGTCCGGTATTACTGTCATTGGTTACATCATGGGATTAGTGGTCTAGCCTGACGTCCAACATCGTGATGCTGAGAATGGCAGGGAGCCACGAGCCAAATACAACTTTTTTCTGGTAGCACTGCAGGGACACGCGCAAAGGGGAGGGGTGGCACACTGGCAGCACGAGGTTTGTAATAGAGTTGGGCAAGAGTTGCGTCACCTGTTCCTAATCTCCGGCACAGATGGATCTGCGGACGACACTTGATCTACCCTACATTAGCTAGAATTACCATAATCAGTACTGCGGCTCTATAAGCTCGTGTGATGCGGGGGGTTTTCGTTCGCCCACCAAACCTCTCTAAGCCCATTGTGATAGAGGAAAAGATCCGTGACAATAGAGAGGTGGCCGGGTGATCACATGCCTCGAGAGTACCACCCTTGTTCCTTTCAAGTTCTTTGTCCCTTGGTTTCGGGCCTGAATGAACGTAAGTAGTCCATGCCACCGACTTTTCAGCATGCAAGTCCGGAGATTATGATTGATCATGTTTCAAGATCATGATATCGCACAGCATCTAGCATCAATGAAAGAATGAGCCTAATAGGATCGGCTTCGCAACGCTCGTGGCACACCTACCCAACCACCCATGAGAACTTCCAAGTCTGCTGACCAAATGGTCGCTTGGCCTTCAATGATATGGTAACCTTGGCATGTGGACCTGTGGCTGAAACCGTCAATCACCTTATCAAACTGAGTCCAGCCACCGCCCTGCAACGTTTGTAGATTGCGCCAATTGGCATTTAGTAGTGAGATAGTAGAGGATAGTAGTCTCGAGTGCAGCTAGGAGAGGGAGCGACAATCACCCCGCACCGGGTATACCGGTTGTTCCGGTTGAATAGTTCCCAGGTGTTAAGAATTCCCATAGCCACACTGACTTGTATCGCACTCCACACCGTACTCACGGTTTGCTGGGCGGGACTCTGGTACCGAATAGCTCATCTGACACTGTCTATCGAGCAGATGAGCTGCCACAACTTGTAAGAAGTACCAATTAATCAAGCTCTATGCCTGATAAAGCTCGTCAGATGATGGCAACTACTATACCCGCCGATCAGTGCAATCATATCAAAGGTGCGAAGGAGGACGACGACGATGAGAAGCCGTTGGTGCCACGACTGCTGTTTTAGCATCTGGAGCAGGTACGCGTGGGGTAAGCATCGTCCGAGTCGCAAAGGCGCAGTTCCGCCTGAAAATGGTCGAGATCCAAGTGGGGTTTCTCCCAGGAGATAGATGGCCTCGTTCCGAGTTCGCATCACTGTGCTCTGCACCGCCGCAGTGGTGAAAAGATGGAAATCATATGTAGTCGGCAATCTCATCTCAGTTCACTTTTGTGGCAGTGTTTGCATGTGTGGCATTGCTGTTGCGATGATGCCTAACATAACGATGCATATCATATCTCTGAATTGAGGTTAAACAGCATCAGCGTCGACATTTGCGTTTCAACTTGAACTTTTTGTTTTTTGACATCGAGGGGATATGGATGGCGTGACCTGCTTTGCCGAGGTCCGCAACCAAAATCATCATCCTTAATGAAGTGTGGGCCAGAAGGAGTTCAAATTATGGAGTGACGCAATGATCGGGACCTGCATTTGCGATCGGTCCGGGGGGAGTTCAACAATACTTGTTGAGCTGGTAAAGATACAACTGAAAAAAAACCAACAAGCGCGGACGGGTACGAAATGGATGCCTACCCTAGCGCCAATTAGCGGCGTAGCCAAGGAGTCAGAATCCCGCACACCACACAAAACAAAGGAACCCGATGAGCGCCTCGAGGTTAACGGAGCATAAGGCGGAGCTGGAACCAAGCCGACCTTCCCAAATTCCCAGCGCCAGTTGTGCGTGCGTGTGAGTGTGTGAACGCCAGAAAATTTTCAACTCTCGCCTATATAGGACCGACTCGACCCGCTGCAACGTGTATCAACATAATGGTGATCAAAGGAGCATTACAACGCACGGGTTTTATGGAAGCCTATGATGACGGCTCCTTGCCATAAATTGTTACGGGCAAGGGAATTATCTAGTCACCGTCCAATCCCACGCGTGAGAGGCACCTCCCCAAATTGGCAACTTTTCATTCGAGGTTCTACTACCGCAATCAAGGGCTGTGCATCAGTTTAGTCGTAACAATTGAGTTGTCTAAATCCTTCCCCGCACAGATCGCCTTTTAAGGAGTTGAGAGGACCCTGACCCGCTCGGAACCAGAAGACATGCTCGACTAGGGTGGGAAGACCGTATATGTACTGGTGGACACAGCAAATGAGGGCGTGCTTATTCATCGCTCACCAAGCTGGATAAACCGGGTTATGGCGCGGGAAGAAACGTCTCGAGATGGACAAGCGCAAGCCTAAGTATATTATTATTCAAACGCGGGAGGGTCGGGACCCGTAGATAAACACAAAAGGTGATGCCGAGGCTGCGATTGCGGCCGGCGCAGTTACATCCAACGTAATCCGAGTGAGCATAGAGAGGGAGTTTCAACCCTCACTTACTCACGGCTAGGGTAACCGCATGCCTGGTGCCCTCGATATCGGATAAATGAGCATATGTATGAATGGAGATGGGACAAACAGCTTCCAGCACCATACATCAACCGAATATGCTGTATTAGTAGTACTCACGAAGGGTGATAGTCATTTAGTATGCCATCGGTCCTGACCCCACAGCAACACCCTTTGCGGACATAAGCAGGCAGCCACAGCACGTCAGCTGTCCCGCACCGAACGGCTGGTGCGCCGGGCTCTGTCATCGTGGGTGGTCATCTGGTCGGTACAATTCGTTGGTCCCGTGCATACATGTCGCACTGCGGTTGACGTGGAAAAACGGTTTCATAAGGTGCAGGGGAAAAATCGTAGGCCCCAAGGGTGGGGAGGGGAAAGTCAGCTCGCCAAGCGTTTGCCGAACGGGTTTGAGTTGATCCAGACGATCCTTTTGAATCGCGACGCGTGCGCAGTTGTATTACACCCTCAGACCTCGAACCTCAGGTCTCAGGTCAGCTATTTACCCTGTGGCATGAGAGAGTACATTGACTTGGCCTGCCCTGTCAGCCAAATACATGTACTCGGGTCTTTCACACTTGAGTGCGGCTTTACGTACCATCGTAATGGAATGACAATCGTGCTGTTTATCAAGCGTCCGGATATGAAAGGTGGTAGAACGATATCACCCGAAGCATAACGACGCACGAACGCATGTTTTGATGTTATTACGAGCATATCAGCAAGATAAACCGTACGGGGACACGAGTGAGGTCCCAAACGCATACGTACTTGGATTAGCTCTTCAGTAGAAGCTCGACCTGGGCATGATAGGGCATGATTTACATTACATGCGTTTTGGAATAATAATATAACGGGACCAAAGGGGGGGGGATAGGTGAGTAAACCCACTTCGCTTAATTTTCCTCACGGTCACAGCCGTAGGGTGTGTGAACGCGGACTCCCTGCCGCGCGAGACCGTGTCATACTGGGCGCAGACGGAATTACGCTTCCACAGCCTCAACAGTTCCGTGGTAGACGTGGGATAATATGTGCGAGCCCAGAGGGTCCCCAGTATCATACATAGCCATTGGCCGTAGTAGCCAGACCCAAACAAACCCTCAACCCCTAAGACCTATGATATCTGATGAATAATATGATCCTGCCCCCTATTCACACAGCCATCGTAGGCACGCACACCACACTGTGGGACGACCAAACGACGGACGGACGGACAAACTTCACGGACGGACAGACGGAGTGACGTGACAAGCGTAAAAAAAAACTGTTAAAGGTCCAAGAAGAGTCTATAAGTAAAATTCGAAGCGTTAGCATCCTGGTGAGAAACCGTTTCTACAAGGACGGGGTTACCAGTGAGAGCCCGGCAGGGCCAAACAGGGATAGGTGGTTCACATGCGATTGCCCAGTAAGGGGACGCGGTGGCTAAAGAATTCCCATGGGAAATCGACCTGGGCCACGTCAAAATGGATTCTTCATGCTTGCTGACTTGCCTCATGCAGCCTTGTCTTTCTCATGCCGGTAGGTACGAGTTTGCGACGGCGTGCATCTTCTTCCGAGTGTGATCATCCGCTACCTGCCTATTTCTTGCATTCCACACATTTGGGCGCTGCCGCACAAGAAGAGCATGTTTAAATGAAAGATTGCTACAAAAGGAGAAAGAGTTGAACAATCGGATGTGCCAAGACAGGTGATATATTATTGCATCGCAAATATACTAGAGTTAAATAAAGCCGTTTACGTTGGTACGTATCGTGAAGTTCGGAAGCCGACATTATTGACGAAGAGTAAGTAAATAAAAATGCACGAAGCCATGAGTTGATGTTGGTACAGTGTCTTGATGAGTGTGGCGTGAGTGATAGGTATTAGTAGAGACCGGTTATGTATAAGCTAAGTAAAAAGGTGAAATGATGTGGATAGCGTCCATCGATGATGTGTGGCTGAGAGAATCAAGAAGCGCGGAGGCTGTTGTGTTAAGGCAGAGGCGGACAAGATCGGTGAAGTTGGAAATGCGGAATGCGGGTGAGCAGCTGCCAGAGCGGGGGTACCCGTCGAGGAAGGACGCTTAGGTCAACCTCGCGCGGGTGGTGCCATTCCATCGATTTTAGAGGGCTTCGAGGGCTTCGGTGGCCGGTTGCGTGATGGAAAGAACGGGGAGAATCACCCGCTCACTCAAATGCATACTCTACGGCAATAGAGCATGCTTCGTTTTCCTTGGCAGCGTCTAGCCCGTGCTGTCGTAAACTCTGCCGTGTCGAAAAGGTCGCGTCGCACGCGGGACACGAGTGTTCGCCAAGGGAACTAATGCTCGTCCCGGCGTCCGACGAACGCGATCGCTTAGACGAATGAGACATCTGTTCAAGGAAGGGGATTAGTAAATGTCGTTCCCTTGACACTCGCGTAGACTTTTTGCTTACAGAATCATCGTCGTCATCGAATTTACGCTTGAGAGGGTTGTTCGACAGAGCGTCTGGATCTGTGTGTACGAGTCAGTTTTGAGGATGCCACAGGGAGAAGTGAGCACATACCGGAAAAGGCAGCAGAGATGGCAGGAGAAAAGTTTTCTCGCCACGCAAGAATTCGTTTCATACGTAGGTCATAAGTTTCTGGTGAAGGAGAGAAAGATGGAGAAGTCTGCTGGCGAGAGTCGGCAGAGTCGGCATGATCTGGTGGTACATCGGAAGAACAGTAAGAGGAACATATTTCGTCAGATTCCTCGTCCGAGTCAAGGTAGTCGGAAGAAGACGGGGCGTCGGAAGAATAGGCGGAGGCGGGTGTTGGTCGGGGTGGAGGAGCGGGACATTCGACGAGCTGGATTATCTGGAGAGGTTGTTTGTAGTAGATGTGATTGTGGAAGAGGAAGTCAGAGGCGGAGTCAGCGATGGGGGCAAGCATGGTCGGGCGGGGGAGAATTATTACTCGGGAAGGGGAATTTAAAGGCGGCAACACGCGCTTTGCATGGAAGAGTGGGAGGAGAGGCAGCCATCCGTCAGATCTCTGCCCGATCAGATCAAATCTCCCCTTTCATCTCAGATCCAAAAACTCTTATCGATTTCTCAGGTCTGCTCCATTTGCACTGTCTCCGTATGTATCTACCAAATCCCACCCTCCCCGCGATGATATCATGGCCTCATAGGCGCCAACCACGCTTCCGCTGCCTCAAACTGGTCAATCAGCTCTTGCAGCACCTGCCCTTCGCTATGTAACTGCCGCATTGCAACCAATGCCATGTCCCAGAACCGGAATCCCCGCTCCACCTCCATCTTCGGGTATTTTACTCCCGGGAACGTCTCTTCGCAGATTTCAAGTGCCAACCCCTTGGCCTCTTTCACACCTTCTGCGTTGGGATCTCGCACTCGTGTCCCATTGTTAATGTGTGTCAGCGCATCGAGATATACCTTTGCCAGTACACCAAACCCAGTGTTCACCTCGCTCTGGAACGGGAGCGACAACGCAATGTCCAGAAAGTCCTCCCGCGCCTTGCGGGCGTCGCCTCGCAACAGCATATTCAGCACTGTGACCTCCAAAAGCGTTCGGAGTGCGCGCGTGAGAGACCGAACAAAAGAATTGAACACAAGTAATTCCCGAGACAACGGTGCAGACCATGGTTGAGCCTAGTATTCTCGTCAACAATCTGTCACATCTGATTCCCCTCTCTTACCTTGAAATTCAAGGGCACGATGCTTAATACTCGCATAACCAACAGCATGCATGATTTCTCTTCATCTGCGGCGCATGAGGTCTCAACTCCGTTCATATTCCGTGAGAAAATAACGTACCTGTTCCAAAACTGGGGCCCCCACTGAATGCACGTCCAGACCACAGATGGCCATGCATAACCCCTGCTCTGACCAACTCCAAAAACAGATACAGAGGGTCTTGGAATTTGTCGTTGACACGCGCCGGCTTCAGTGC
>WNGI01002429.1_pt1 | contig 16156 bp, 16 predicted proteins | sample 5400621 | NCBI WGS metagenome assembly WNGI01 (sample SAMN13153374, study PRJNA577476) | soil metagenome | isolation source: 20 cm soil or saprolite under Garry oak tree replicate 1 | place: USA:California | collected 2016-06-15 | reverse complement strand
TCACAAGTACTCCGCCACCGTGGTCGGCTACTCCGTCTCGCGGGACATCGCGGTGCTGCGGCTGGCGCACGCGTGGGGCCTGCGGACGGTCAAGCGCGGCGGCGCCATACCCCTGCACGTCGGGATGCGGGTCACCGCCCGCGGCAACGCACAGGGTCGCGGCGGCCCGCCGAAGACGGCGCGCGGCCGGATCATCGCCCTCCACCAGCAGATCTTCGCCGAGGACGAAAGCGGCGACGCCGAGGCGCTGAACAACATGATCGCCACAAACGCACCGGTCGTGCCGGGCTACTCGGGCGGGCCGCTCGAGAACAGCCAGAACCGCGTCCTCGGCATCGTGACCGCCGGCTCGACCTCGGGCGTCCACCGCGGCTTCGCGATCCCGCTCAAGCAGGCGGTACAGATCGTCCACCGGATCGAGAGTGGCAAGTCGAACGCCGTCGTGCACGTCGGCCCGACCGCGTTCCTCGGAGTCACCCTCGACGACGTCTCGGGCGGCGCGAAGATCCATTCGGTCCTGCCGGGAAAGCCCGCCGACGCGGCCGGGCTCGCCAAGGGAGACGTCATCACGTCGCTGAACGGCGCGACGATCTCGTCGAGCGCCGACGTCCGCCAGGCCGTCCTCACGCTCGTGCCCGGCAAGGCCGTCCCGATCGGCTGGAAGGACACGAACGGCATCGCCCACACGGGCACCATCACGCCGATCAGCGGCCCGCCGCAGTAGCGTCCTCGCCCATGAGGGCGAGCCTGGTCTGGGGCTGCCTGCGCCTCGCGCGGTTGCCGTCGCTGCCTCGGCCGGTCGTCGACCCTGAGGCCGAAGCCAGGTTTGCCGCGGTCGCGGACGAGCTGCTCACCGGCGAGCCGGTGGAGATTCCCGAGCCGCGGCTGGACTTCCTCCGCTGGCTGGCCGAGAACCGGCCCGTCGTCTTTCACGGCTCGCCACGCGCCGACCTGCGCGAGCTGTCCACGGAACGGCAGTCGCGCGACACGACGGCGTGGGGCAACCAGCAGGCCGTCTATGCCTCGAGCGATCCGGTGTGGGCGATCTACTTCGCCTGTCTCCGTCGTGACGGCAGCTTCGCGGGGACGCGGAACGGCAGCCTCGGCCGGGCAGGCGGGCCGCTCTATCCGCGCCACTACTTCTTCCTGCACAACCGCGGATCGGCCGCTCCGGACCGCTTCGGGGCCGGCTCGCTGTATCTACTCTCGCCGAGGACCTTCGTCGCGGACGAGCCACTCCCCGGAGGGATCGACACCGCACACCTCGTCTCCCACGAGCCGGTGAGGCCGCTTGCCCGGATCGACGTAACGCCCGGCGATTTCCCGTTCCGCAACCGCATCCGCTACTTCCGGGACCGAGAGCCGGTGTGGATCTCGCTCCTCCGCGCAGGGTCAGGGCCTGCCCCGAACGAGGCAGGCCCTGAACGAACGTCAGACGAGAGCTAGTTGAAAATGACGGTGTTCAGTCCGAGACGCGGGTAAGGCACCACGCCACCGACATCGCCTCGACCTGTAGAAGCCCGACGAACGGCGACTCGTCAACCTCCTCGAACGGGACAACGTCGAGGACGCGGAAGCGCTGGCCGCCGCCTAGAGGCTTGATGTGAAATTAGGCCGCGTTCTGGCCTGAGACGCTGCTCACTTGGGGCTATCGGAGCGGGGCAGCGGTGCCGTGGGCTGCAGGCCGAGACACCCGAGTATCCGGCGTCAAAGCGTTAACGTGGTTGATTCCCGGCGGCTACCTCTGCTCGTTGATGCCATAGATGCGTCCGTCTGGGCCTCTGAAGTGGCAGTAGGCATAGTTCATCTCAGGGACCCGAACGATGTCGCACAAGAGCTCACAGCCTGCCGCTTGGAGTTCGGCGGCCGCGGCTTCGATGTCGTCGACACGGAAGCCGAACACGATGCCGTCGTTCAAGCCGTAGGCCGGAATCATCTCCGAATCCTGCTCATAGAGGTCGAGCATCGTGCCGTTCGGCATCGCGAACAGCGTCCAGCCTTCTTGTTCGATCATGGGCGTGAGACCGAAAACCTCGCGATACAGCTGCTTCGTCGCGGCGAACTGCTCGGGCTCGAGGGTGACTGCGTGCCAGGTGATGCCTTCGATCTGCATCGCTCTCCCTTCGGTCGAAGCTCTAGGTCGGTGACCATCGGTCACGGCCTCAGTGCTCGGTTCGCCAGTCTCTCGGCGCGTTAGCTCACGAGCGGAAGGGTGAGGGCCTCGACGCCGAAGGGTGCGACCTTCCCGTCGAACCAGTTGACGACCGCCCCGGCGGGGAAGAAGCCGAGCAGGCGAAGCGTCTCGGTGCCCGTGTTCTCGAAGCCGTGCTTCGCGAAGGCCGGCACGACGATGACCGAGCCCACCGAGACGGGGCCTTGCGCCTCCCCGGCGGTCGCGATGGCCGAGCCGTTGAGGACGATGACCGTCTCCTCGGCCGAGTGCGTGTGCAGCGGGATGTGCTTGCCAGGGTCGACCTCGAGCACGATGGTCATGCTGTCGGCCCCCGTCTCGGCGCTGGTCGCCATGCCGAAGCGCCCGCCGGTATCGGGATCGTCGCCGACCGACCATTCGATCAACTCGAGTTCCTCGAGGACAGGCGCGTTCAGCTCGCTCGTGGACGTAGCGTTCATGTCTCTTCCTCTCTCGCGGAGCGTGCCCGCATCAATGGCTGCCCAACACAAATAGACATGCTCGTTGAACAGACGGCCGTGTGCAATGGCACCTATTGAGGCCACGTCTGGTCCTGCCCTACGTACTGACCTTGGAAGGACGCCTCAGGCGCGCGAGACGCGATGAGTTTCACATCAAGCCTCCAGCCGCGGATACGTCGTGGTGCGACATCGCACCGTGAGGAGCTGCAGGCGCGTCCCGTAGAGACGGCGACGTTGATCGAGCTGGGCTAAACGAATCAGCCGGAAGGTTCATATTGTTTGGAAGATGTAATATGATCTCTCCATGCCGATGTTGCACAGCTGCAGCTCTCCTGGCTGTGACACGCCGACGGTCCACACGTATTGCTTCGAGCATGGGCTACTGATCCGGGCCGAGATCGAGGCCGAGCGGCAGCAAGCCGCCGCTCTCGACGAACCGATCGCCAGAGAGTCGGCCGCACTGAGCTACGCAACCACCGCGCAGCTAGAACACCCGTCGGCCTGACGCGCCGCAGCAGCCTCCGCAGGATCCCTACCGCGTCCCGCTCGGCCTCGCAGAGGTTCGCGAGCGTCGCGATGGCTAGCAGCGACTCCGCAGGCGATGGTTGCCACGGGGTTGCCACAGCCAAAGAGGCGTCGCCAGCGGAGAGAACGCGAGAGGCCGCGAGCCCGCTTCCCGAACTACCTCTGGACTGCAAGCGGGTGGCGGGAATCGAACCCGCGTAACTAGCTTGGAAGGCTAGGGCTCTACCATTGAGCTACACCCGCGAAGCGCTGGGTACGGTAGCGAGATGCATCTCTCGGCGGAGACGATCGGGCTCGCGCCGGCGCTCGCGGTCGGGCTGATTCTCGCTCACCGCGGCGGCCCGGTCTCGCGTCCTCGCCTCGTCGCCGGCGCCCTCGGCGTCGGGCTCGTCTTCGCCGCCTTCGTCACGCAGCTCCAGCCGCTTGCGATCCACACGTTCCTCTGGGCGCACCTGCTGCAGAACGTCGTCCTCGCGGAGTGGGCGCCCCTGCTGCTCGTGCTCGCGGTCCCGCCGCAACTCGCCGAGCGGGCGGCCGGGTTCCCGCTCTTCCGGCCGTTCGTCGCTCTCCCGCTCTGGCTCGTCGCGTACTACACGTGGCACTTGCCCTGGATCTACGACACGGCGCTCCGCCACCCGCGCTCGCTCCTCCACGTCGAGCACCTGACCTATCTCGCCGCGGGGATCTGCGTCTGGTGGCCCGTCGTCCACGGCAGATACTCCGCCGGCGCGAAGGCCGCCTACCTCTTCGCCGCCTTCGTGCTTGCGTCGCCGCTCGGCCTCCTGCTCGCGCTCATCCCGCGGGCGATCTATCCCTTCTACGTCCACGCTCCGCGCACCTGGGGCCCAGGCCCGCTCGCGGACCAGCAGATCGCCGGCGTGACGATGGCGGCCGAGGAGGCGATCGTCTTCTTCGGAGCCTTCGCGGCCTTCTTCCTGCGCTTCCTCGCGGACGAGCAGGCCGGAGGGGTCTTCAGCCCGAGCGCGTCGGCACCAGTAAGCGGCGTTCGGCCGGTCGACCTTCGCGCAGCTCCCGGCTCCGCTCGGCCTCGGCATTGATCTCGGCCCCGAGGAGCAGTGCGATCCCGGCGAGCCACAACCACGTGAGCATGATGATCACCGCGGCGAGCGATCCCCAGGTCTTGTTGTAGGAGCCGAAGCTCGAGGTGTAGAACGCGAAGGCGCCGGAGACGGCGAGCCAGACAACGGTCGCGAAGAGCGACCCCGGCGTGATGAAGCGCCAGCGCGGATGCGCGACGTCAGGGCCGAGATAGAGGAGCGTCGCGAACGCAGCCAGGAGCCCCGCGACGAGGATCGGCCACTCCGCGATCCACCAGATCCAGCCGATCGCCCCGGAGAAGGGGCCGGCATGGGACGCAACGAGCTGCTCGACCGACGGCCCGAACATGAGGAGGACGGCCACGAGCAGGAACGCGAAGCCCATCACCGCGACAAGCTCGACGGCGACGAGGCGCTTGCGGAGGAACGAGCGGCCGTCCTTGCGCTCGTAGGCGAGGTTGAGCGCCGTCATGTACGTCGTCATCGCGCCGGTCGTCGCCCACAGGGCGAGCACGAAGCCGACGATCGTCATGGCGACCCCGGTTCCCGGCTGCTGGTCCAGACGCTGGAGGCTCCCGCCGAGGAGGCTCGTCGCCTGAGCCGGCATGACGTGGGAGAAGTGCGCCATCAGAGACGAGATCGTCTCTGGGCCGACGACCAGCGTGAAGACTCCGACCACGACGAGGAGGACGGACGGGATCGCGAAGAAGGTCGAGTATGCGAGAGCCGAGGCGAGCATCGTCCCGTTGTCCTCGAGGAACTCCTTGACCGCGCGGACGAAGATCGCCCGCCAGTCCCGGAAGGAGAGGTCGAGCAGCCCGGGGTTCTCGAGCCGCGGCTCGCTCCGCTCCGGCTGCGGCATGGGCGCCTGCCCGGCGCGCGCGTCCTCTAGCTGCACCTCGTCGGGCAGCGGTCGCTGCTCGGTTGCTCGCATGCCGTCTGAACGGAACCGGCCGCGATCCGGTTGCGGAATCGGGGCGGGCAGATTCGAACTGCCGGCCTCCCGGCCCCAAACCGGGCGCTCTGACCAGGCTGAGCTACGCCCCGAGGAGACTCAGTGTAAGTCCGCTACTCGGACTCGATCAGCGCCCGCAGTTCGGCGAGCTTCTCGCCCCGCAGCTCGTCGCGCTCGCCGCGGTCGATGCGCACGAGCAGGTCGCGCACGAGCGGGGCGAGGTCGAGCGGGTTGAACGGCTTCGTCACGTAGTCGACGCCGCCGATGTCGAGCCCGCGCGCCCGGTCGCGAAACTCCGCGCGCGCCGTAAGGAAGATGATCGGGATCCCGCGCGTGCGGTCGTCCTCGAGCAGCTCCTCGGCCACCCGCCAGCCGTCGAGGCCGGGCATCATCACGTCGAGCAGCACGACGTCGGGCTGGTCGCTCCGCGCGAGCTCGAGCCCCGTGGTTCCGTCCGCCGCCTCGAGCACCGCAATCCCCTCCGCCTCGAGGTTGACGCGGCAGAGCAGCCGGATCGGCGCCTCGTCGTCGATCACCAGCACCCTCACCTCGCCTCGGTCCGGCATCGGCCGCGTATACCCATCCATGTCGGCACTCATACTCGTTCCGCTCCGGTCGCCGTCGGCCTAACCGCCGGCAGCTCGAAGGAGAAGCGGGAGCCCTCCCCCTCGCGCGACGAGACCCAGATACGACCGCCCATGGCGGTCACGAGGCCGCGGGCGATGAAGAGCCCGAGGCCGGTCCCGCCGGCGCCTGTGCGGAGCTCGGCGTCGGAGCCGCGATAGAACTTGCGGAAGATCTGCTCCTGGTCCGACTGCGGGATACCGATCCCCTCGTCCGCGACGCTCACCTCGACGGTGTCCTGACGCCGGGTGGCGCCGACGGTCACCGTGCCTCCTTCCGGCGAGTAGCGGAGAGCGTTCTCGAGGAGGATCGAGCACACCTGCCGCAGCTTCTCGGGATCCGCCCGCGCAGCGAGCGGCTCCTCGGGCAGATCGACGACGAAGCGATGCCCGTTGACCTCGGTCGCCGACACCGTGTCCAGCACCTGTCCAACCACGTCACGTACATCGGTCTCGGCGAGGTTGACCTGAAGGTCGCCGGTGTCGAGGCGCGCGACGTTGAGGAGCGTGTCGACGATGGAGGTCAGCCGCTGCGACTCGGAGGCGATATAGCGGAGGAACGTCTCGCGCTCCTCCTCTCCGAACATGACGTCCTGGCGGAGGAGCGTCTCGGCGAAGCCGTAGATCGAGGTGAGCGGCGTGCGGAGCTCGTGCGAGACGGTGCTCACGAAGTCGGACTTGACGTGCTCGACGAGCCTGTCGCTCGAGATGTCGCGGAAGGCGAAGATGCGGCCCGCGACGGCGCCGAGCGGATCGCGCATCACAGCCTCGGTGACCGACAGCCAGACCTCCTCGCGCCCGCGCATGATCGGGACCAGCCGGTCGCCCCGCGCTCCCTCGTCGGGCAACTCGAGGCTCCGCTGCAGCACGTCGACCGGCGCGCGGCCGAGCGCGACGGAGGCGGGAACGCCGGTGATCACCTCGGCGGCGTTGTTCCAGAGGACGACCTTGCCGTCGCGGTCGACGGCGACGATCCCCTCAGCGATGTTGGCGAGGATCGCGACCGACCGCTCCCGCTCGAGCGCGACGCGCTGGTAGAGCTCGGCGTTCGAGAGCGCGGCCGACGTGCTCGCAGCCACGGCGAGCAGCGCCTCGATCTCCTCTTCTCGCCACTCGCGCGGCGCGGAGGCGTAGACGGCGAGCACGCCGAGCGCCGTTCCCTCGGAACCGCCGACGGGCACGCCGAGGAAGGCGGCATGGCCCGCCTGCAGCATCGGGTCGAGTCGCCGGAGACGCTCGTCGTCGCCTGCCTGCGCAAGCGCGACGGGAGCCCCCGACTGGAGGACGTCGCCGGAGAGCCAGCCTCCGGCCGGGCTCCGCGAGTCGAGCGCGGCCTCTGCACCTACGCCATCGGCCGCAGTGACGACCAGCTCCTCGCCATCGAGCAGGCGGAAGGCGGCAGCCTCCGCGTTGAAGAGCGCCGGCGCCTGCTGCACGACCTCGTCGAGCACGGCCGCCGGGTCGAGCTCGCTCGTGAGCAGGCGGCCCGTGCGCGTCAGCTGCTGCGCAAGCGCACGGGCTCCGCGCTCGGCCTCGAACAGCTCGCTTCGGTCGAGGGCCCCGCGGGTGGCGTCGGCCAGGTGGCGCGCGAGCTCGAGGTCGTCGTCGCTGAACGAGCGTTCCTCGGCGAAGAAGATGAGCACCAGGCCCCGGCCCGCGTCACGCGGCGCGTCCACCGGCACGGAGATGAGCGACAGGTAGCGGTTGGCGGCGGCCGTGCCGCGCAGATCGGGCAGCAGCCGCTCGTCGTCCGAGATCGAAGAGGAGACGAGAATGCGTCCCTCGGCGGCGGCGCGGAAGAGCGGGCTGTGGTCGCCCCAGGCCCGCTCTCCCAGGATCTCGCGAAGGTCTGCCGGTAGCTCGTACGCTCCAACGGCCTCAAGCCGCCCGCTGGAAGGCACAAGCACCGCAGCCGAGCTCCCGCCGAGCGCTTCCGCCGCGGCCTGGGCGATCGCCTCGAGCGTCGCAGCGCGGGACAGAGACTGTCCGAGCACCGACGCGATCCGGTAGAAGCCTCGCTGGATCCGTGCCTGCCGCGCGCTCTGCGTGAACATCTCGGCGTTCCGGAGCGCGAGCGACGCAAGCCCTGCAAAGGCCTCGAGGATGTTCGCGTCACGGTCCGTGAAGCGGCGCCCCTCGCGGCGGCCGACGCCGAGCACCCCGCGTACCTCGTCGCTCCAGAACATCGGCGCGGTGATCACGTCGGTGAAGTCGTCGTAGGCCGGGTGCGGAACCGGCGCCGGGATCGCCCCGTATGCACCCTCTATCAGCGGCCGTCCTTCGCGGACGGCGAGGCCCGCCAGGCCCTGGCCCATGGGAAACTCGAAGCCGAGCAGCGAGCGGTCGAATCCGTGCACCGCCACGCAGCGGAAGAGGCCGCGCTCGCGGTCGAGGAGGTAGCAGTCGGCGGCTTCGGCGTCGAGGAGCTGCGCGAGCTGGTCGGCCAGCCGCTGCAGGACGACCGGCAGGTCGAGCTCGCTGCTGAGCACGTGCGCCGCCCGTAGCAGGGCGCTCTGCTGCGCGAGCTGCTCCTCGTTCCGCTTCAACGCCTCCTGGAGCGCGACACCGGCGCGCAGCCGTTCGAGTGCGACGGCAGCCTCGGAAGCGAGCGTCTGCATCACCGCGAGGTCCTCGCGCGAGAACACCCGCGGCTCGTCGAGGGTCGCGAGCGAGATCACCGCGGTCACCCGGTCCTCGACGAGCAGCGGGACGAAGGCGGCGCTCTTCGCTCCCACGGCGTCGGCGAGGCGGCGGCTGACCACTCCGGAGCTCTGCGTGTCGTACACGGTCAGCGCCGTCGCCTCGAAGACCGCGCTCGCGACTCCCGACGGCTCGCGCTCGAGATCGAGCTGCAGCTCCCGCCACCAATCGACGTCCTGGCCACCGGAGCGCGCGAGATAGCCCGACGCCTCGCGCGCGTCGTCGGAGACGAAGGTGAGGGCGGCAAAGCCGAGGTCGAAGAGCTCGGTGAGCTCGTCGAGCAGTGTGCGGGCGACGCCTTCGACGTCCGCGGTCCGTGCCAGCTCGTCGGCGACGCGGCTGACGCTCTCGAACTCCTTCGTGCTGCCGGCTCGGCGGCCGGGCTGCGTGCCGCCGCGGCGGAGAACGGCAGGCAGGATCAGTACGGCGGCCGCGGCGCGGCCGAGCGCGCGGACGGTCGGAAGCTCGTCTGGGATCCGCACTGGGGGGTCAGATTGTACGGAGCCAAGTCCAGCCCGGCCAGAATCCGGACCCAGACGTGGAAAAGCCCGCCGCTCGGGGGGTCGGTGCGGCGGGCTCTCCCGATTGCTCCCCGCAAGACGTCTTGAGACGCCGCGGTTCGCATCGCCCAGTGCCTGAGAGGGTAGAGACCGTTTGCGGGCCGGACAATGGGCCGTACGGCCCATCTTTGCGAGCAGGAAAGATCGCGTCGTGCGGTTCTCTCACCCACCCCTCACGGGTCACGGCTATCGTGGCCGCGCCGTGGTGAAACGCCTTCTTCTCGCCTCGCCGCGTGGCTACTGCGCGGGGGTGGAACGGGCGGTCGAGACGGTCGAGCGGGCTCTTGCGCACTACGGAAGCCCGGTCTACGTCCGCAAGCAGATCGTCCACAACTCACACGTCGTCGAGGACCTGCGCTCGCGCGGAGCCGTCTTCGTCGACCAGCTCGCCGACGTGCCGGAGGGCGCAACCGTCGTCTTCTCCGCGCACGGCATCGCCCCGGCCGTGCGCCGAGAAGCTGAGGGACTGCGCCTGACCACGATCGACGCGACCTGCCCGCTCGTCACGAAGGTGCATGCGCAGGCCCGCCGCTACGCCGAAGCCGGCTACGCGCTCGTCCTCATCGGACATGCGGGGCACGAGGAGGTCGAGGGCACGCTCGGCGAGGCGCCCGACGCGATCGTCCTCGCCCAATCGGCGGAGGACGCCGAGCGCGTCTCGCTCCCGGACGACCGGCCGCTGGCGTACCTCACGCAGACGACGCTCTCGGTGGACGAGACGGGCGAGATCGTCGCGGTGCTGCGCCGCCGGTTCCCACACATCGAAGGGCCGGCGCGCGAGGACATCTGCTACGCGACCTCGAACCGCCAGTGGGCCGTGAAGGAGCTGCTGCGCGAGAGCGACCTGCTGCTCGTCGTCGGCTCGCCCAACTCCTCGAACTCCCAGCGGCTCGTGGACGTCGCCCGCGCAGAGGGGACTCCAGCCCACCTCATCGACGACGTGCGTGGCATCGACGAGAGCTGGCTCGACGGCTGCGAAACGGTCGGCCTCACCTCGGGCGCGTCCGCGCCGGAGCGCCTCGTCGCCGACGTGTGCGCGTGGTTCGCGGCTCGTGGGGCCGAGGTGTGCGAGCAGGAGCCCGTGCACGAGGACGTGAGCTTCAAGCTGCCCGTCGAGCTGAGACGGGCCGAGCGCGCAGCCGCTTAGGACTTCCGGATCTCGAGCGTCTCACCGACGTCGATCGACGTCGCGAGCACCTCGCGCGAGATCCACTCGCCGTGGCGGTCGGCCAGCTTCCGCTGCGCCTTGGGCACCGTGAGCGCGATCCGATCGGTCAGCTCGAAGCCGCGCTCCTTGCGCAGCGAGTTGACCTGGTGGATGAGCTCGTACGCCTCTCCCTCGAGGACGAGCTCGTCATCGAGGCCGAGGTCGAGCGCGACCGTCACGCCGTCGCCGGATGCGACCGCCCAGCCCTCGCGCCCGCCCCGCTCGACGAGCACCTCGTCTGGCGCGAGCTCGTGCGCGGCGACCCGGAACCGGCCGTCGGGCAGTTCCTCGAACTCGCCGGCCGCGAGCGCCTCCCGCACCGCGCCGAGCTCCTTGCCGAGCTTGGGCCCCAGCTTCGGCAGGTTCGGCTTCACCTTTAGCTCGACCGCCTCGACCGGGCCGAGCTCGACCTCCTTCACGCGCAGCTCGTCGGCGACTTCCTCGAGATGGCCGTCGAGGCTTGTCCCCTCGACGACGAGCCGGCGCAACGGCTGCCGCAGCTTGATGCCCGAGCTGGAGCGCGCCTGTCGACCGAGCTCGACCACGCGCCGCACGGCCGCGATCTCGTCCAGGAGAGCCCGATTTGGCTCGGGGACCTCCGGCCAGCCGGCGAGGTGCACCGACTCCGGCCCGTCGAGGACGAGCGTCCGCCACAGGTGGTCGGTCACGAAGGGAAGGATCGGCGCCATCACGCGCAGCGTCTGGACGATCGCGTACCACAGGGTCTGGAACGGCGCGTGGTCGTCGCCGTCCCAGAAGCGGCGCCGCGACCGACGGATGTACCAATTCGAGAGGTCGTCGAGGTACTCCGTGTATGCGCGCATGACAGCGACCGTGAGGGTTCCCTCGTACGCGCCTTCCGCGTCCCGCACGAACGCGTGTGTGCGCTCGACGAGCCAGCGGTCGAGCGGATCGAGCCCGCCTTCGAGGTTCAGCGCGGACCACGAAGGCCCGAAGCCGACGGTGTTTGCGTAGTCGACGAAGAACTTGACCGAGTTCCAGAAGGTGAGGAACTCGCGCTTGATCGTTTCCGCCGGCCCGAACCCGAACAAGAGGTTGCGCTCGGGGGGCTGCGCGCAGTACTGCCAGCGCATCACGTCGGCGCCCATCCGCGCGAAGGCGTCCTCGGCCGGGATGGTGTTCCCCCACGAGGCGTGCATCTCGCGACCTTGCTCGTCGAGCATCTTCTCGTAGCCGAGTACGCGCTGGTACGGCGAGCGCCCGACGAGCGCGACCGACATGAAGAACTGCGAGTAGAACCACAGCCGGATCTGCTCGCGCATCTCGGAGACCCAGTCGGCGGGGAACCACTTCTCCCAGTACTCGTGATCGGGGAGGTCTGCCTTCGTCAACCCGCGAGCCGCCCCGGTCGCATAGCCCTCCTCGACCCACTGCGGGTTCTCCCACCCGAGCGTCGCGAACGGGACGATCCCGGCATCGAGCCACACGTCGCCGACCTCCGGGATCCGCTCGACCGGCTCGCCGCACGACTCGCAGCGGATCGGGACCCTGTCGATCCAGGGCCGGCGCAGCTCCTCGAGCTGCTCGAGCCCGCCGAGCGCCCGCTCCTCGAGCTCGGCGCGCGACCCGACGATGTTCAGGTGGCCGCAGGAGCAGGGGTAGAACGGGAGCGGCAGGCCGTAATAGCGGCGGCGCGAGATGTTCCAGTCCCCCATGTTGCGCAGCCAGTCGTCCATGCGCTTGCCCATGTACTCCGGCACCCACTCGACCTTCGCGTTCTCGTCGAGCAGCGTCGGCCGGATCTCGTCGACGGCGATGAACCAGTCGTCCGAGAGTCGGAAGATGAGCGGGGTGTCGCAGCGCCAGCAGTGCGGATACGCGTGCGTGAACAAGCCGGCTTCGACGAGGAAGCCGGTCTCGCCGAGCCGCCCGACGATCTGATCCGCGGCCTCGGTCGTCGTGAGGCCGTGGAGCCAGCCGTAGTCGTCGTAGAAACGGCCCGACTCGTCGACCGGCGAGAGAACCGGCAGGTCGTGCACGCGCGAAAGCTCGAAGTCCTCGCCGCCGGCGCCGGGCGCGATGTGCACGACCCCGGTCCCCTGGTCCATCGTCACGTCCTCCCAGGGGATGACGCGATGCTCGACCTGTGAGCCGGGTGGGAGGTCGTCGAACGGGCCGCGATAGCGGCGACCGACGAGCTCGCGGCCCGGGACGCGCTCGACGAACGTGTCCTCGGGGAAGAGCTTGACCGCGACCCATTCGCCATTCGCGCGGCGCCCGTACTCCTCGTCGGGGTGCACGGCGGCCGCGACGTTGGCCGGCAGCGTCCACGGCGTCGTCGTCCAGACGACGACCGATTGCCCCTCGAAGTCGAGCAGAGGAAAGCGAACGAAGAGCGACGGGTCGGCGCGCTCCTGGTAGACGCCTCCCTGGGTCAGCTCGTGCTGCGACAGCGACGTGCCGCACCGGGGGCACCATTCCGTCGCGCGGTGACCCATGTAGAGCCAGCCGCGGCCATGCAGGATCTTGAGAAACTTCCAGATGTACTCGATGTTCGTGTCGCTGAACGTGAAGTAGTCGCGGCCCCAGTCCATCCACTGGCCGAGGCGGATCGACCCTCGCGTGAGCGCCTCGGACGACTGGACGACGACCTCGCGGCAACGCCGTGCGAACTCCTCGAGGCCGAACTCCTCGATCTCGCGCTTCGAGTTGAGGCCGAGCGAGCGCTCGACCCCCACCTCGATCCAGAGGCCCTGGCAGTCGAAGCCGTTCTGATAGCGCTCGTCGAAGCCGCGCAGCGCCTTGTAGCGCTGGAAGACGTCCTTCAGCGTCCGCCCCCACGCGGTGTGGACGCCGAGCGACATCCTGTTGGCGGTCACCGGGCCGTCGACGAAGGAGAAGGTCGGGCCGCCGCGATTCTGCTCGCGCAGCTTCGCGAACGTCTCCTCCGCATCCCAGCGGGCGAGCATCTCCTGCTCGAGGCCGGGGTGGTCGGGTTTGTCCGATAGGGGCTGGAAGATTGGCTCCGGCATCGGGAAGGCAAGTCTAGGCTGAGGCGTTCCTACCTTTGGAAGGCTGGGTAGAGCCCCTCCGCAATCACACGAAAGACCGAAAGGAAACGATGGCAACGAACGTCACCGACTCCACCTTCGACACCGAGGTCCTGCAGGCGGACAAGCCTGTCCTCGTGGACTTCTGGGCCGAGTGGTGCGGGCCGTGTCACGCGGTCGAGCCCGTGCTCCAGCGCATCGCCGAGGAAAACGACCTCAAGCTCGTCAAGGTGAACATCGACGAGAACCAGGATCTCGCGATGCGGTACGGGATCCAGTCGATCCCGAACATGATGCTCTTCGAGGGCGGGGCCCCAAAGGCCTCCGCCGTCGGCGCGATGCCGAAGGGCATGCTCGAGCGACAGCTCGGCTTCGAAAGCTGAGAGAGCGCGGCGCTCAAGCTGCAAGCTCCGGCGGCGAAGCCGCCGGCGCGCGGCAGAGAGTCGAACAGCCGCCTTCGGCGGCCGGGGCCGCGTTCTCTCTACGCCCTTACGAAAGCTTGGTGAGCTAGTCCGTCGCCTGGGCCGTGTCGCGGCCCTCGACGAAGCGGAGGAAGTCGGCATGCTTGGCGAGATACGCCTCGAGCTCTCCAAGACCCGCACCCGCCCAATCCTCGAGCCACGTCTCGGCGATGTCGTCCTCGATGCGATGGAAGCCGCGTTCGCTCACTATGGGCGCATGATCGACACGAAGCGGGGCATTGGCTATGGGCCGTTCGGCTCAACTTCGCGGACGGCCGGACCTAAGCGATTCGAGGAGGAATGAGCAATGCACGAAGACCCCCGTCCGACCGAGGAGGAGCAGGAGCTCACGCAGACCGAGCGGATGGACGAGGAGGAGGAGCAGCGCAGCGGCTACGCGCCCGCCGAGGCCGCCGACGAGGACGAGGAATAGCCTCGCCGCGCCGCTCTGCCACACAGCACGAGCTCGCCCGGATCGAGCTGCTCGCCGGGTTGCCGGGCGAGACGCTCGCCCGGCTCGGGCAGCGCATGGAGCGCGAGGAGGTCGCTCCGGGCACGGTCCTCGTGCGCGAGGGCGAGCCCGACGACCGGTTCTACGTCCTTCTCGCCGGAGTCCTGGCCGTCAGCCAGCGCGACCTCGGCGCACGTAGCGTGCTCCGGCCCGGCGACTACTTCGGCGAGGTCGCGCCGGCGATGAGCGTGCCGCGAACGGCGACCGTGTCCGCGATGACTCCCGCGGTGGTCGCGAGCTGCGACCGGGCGACCTTCGACGAGCTCTTGCGGCCGCTCTTCGCCGACGATTGACGTCTAGGCGACCTCGGCGAGGACGGCGTCGCTGAACGCCGGCCACGCCTCCTTCGCCCAGTCGCCAAACCGCCGGTCGGTGAGGACCCCGCACGCGACTCCCGCGTCGGGATCGACCCAGAGGAACGTGCCGCTCGCGCCGAAGTGGCCGAACGTCCGCTCGGAGTTGCGCGAGCCCGTCCAGTGTGGCGACTTCGCGTCGCGCAACTCGAAGGTGAGGCCCCAGTCGTTCGGCTCCATCCGGCCGAGGCCGGGCAGGACGCCGTCGAGGCCGGGGAACTGGACGGTCGTCGCCTCGCCGAGGGTCTCGGGCGCGACGAGAGTCGGCTGGAGAAGCTCGCGGCCGACCGCCAGGAGGTCGCCGAGCTGCCCGCGATAGCCGTGGGCCGGCGAGCCGTCGAGGCGGCCGGAGAGGCCGAGCGGCTCGACGACCGCCTGTGCGAAGTAGTCGGCGAAGGGCATCTCCGCCCGTTGCTCGAGCAGGCGGGCGGCGAGCTCGATGCCCGTGTTCGAGTAGATGCGGCGACGGCCCGGCTCGGCGATCGGCTCCTCGCCATCGATGGGGAGGCCGGACGCGTGGGCGAGCAGATGGCGAAGCGTCGAGCCGCCCGGCGGCCCGGCCGGCTCGTCGAGGTCGACCGTCCCCTCCTCGAGCGCGACGAGGATCGCAAGCCCGGTGAGGAGCTTCGTGACGGAGGCCCACGGCAGCTCGGCGTCACTCGGCCCATGCGTCGCGACGACGGCGTCCACGAGCGCCACTCCTGCGGCAGCGGTGCCGGCGCCCCAGCCTTCGATGGCGCGCAGCGCCTCCACCCACGGGATACTAGGAACGTGGCGCGCGCCACCGTACCCGCGGTCTCGTCCTACGCCGACACGGTCGGGTATTGCCGCGCCGTGCGGGACGGGCGTCACATCTACGTCTCCGGGACCGCTCCCGTCGGCATCGAGTCGGACGACCCGTACGAGCAGGCGAAGCGCTGCCTGACGATCATCGTGGAAGCCCTGCGCGAGCTCGGCGCCGAGCCCGAGCACGTGGTCCGCACGCGGGTCTACATCGTCGACCCGGGCGATTGGGAGGCGGTCGGACGCGCGCACGGCGAGGTGTTCGGCGAGATTCGTCCCGCCTCGGCGATGCTCGTCATCACCGGGACGCTCAATCCGGCCTGGAAGGTCGAGATCGAGGCCGACGCCCTCCTCCCCGAATGAGACTTGCGATTCTGGCGGGGTTGTACGTCGCCGTCGTCCTCTCGGCGCAGATCGGCGCGCAGAAGTTCATCCGCCTCCCGTTCACGCACCTCGTGGCGCCCGGCGGGGTCTACTCGATCGGCGTCGCCCTCGCCCTCGTCCAGCTCGCGCACTACAGCGGTGCGACCCGCCGCGACGGCGCGGTCAACGCCCAGCTGCTGATCGGCCTCGGCTTCGTCGGCTCGGCATTCTTCGCCGGCTACATCGCCATCCTCGTCCACTCGCATCCCGCCTTCCCGGGACAGGACTTCGACCGCGTGGTCGGCTCGACCTGGCGCATCGTCGCCGCCAGCCTCGCCGCCTTCCTCGCCTCCGAGACGGTGGACAACCTCGTCGGCGCGCCGCTGCGAGGCCG
>WNGI01002424.1_pt1 | contig 16164 bp, 14 predicted proteins | sample 5400621 | NCBI WGS metagenome assembly WNGI01 (sample SAMN13153374, study PRJNA577476) | soil metagenome | isolation source: 20 cm soil or saprolite under Garry oak tree replicate 1 | place: USA:California | collected 2016-06-15 | reverse complement strand
GACATCGCTGGTCGTGCCGAAGAACGGCTTCATCCCGGTCAGGATCCGATCGAGCATCGCCGCGAACTCCGGCCCACGGTGATTGATCATCTGGCGCGCCCCGGCTTCGCGAACCGTGGGCGGCAGGGCGGTGGGTCCGGGGATGCGGAGGTTCGGCTCGAAGCGGTCCACTGTGATCTCCAAGGGCAAAGGCAGGGATGTCCGGCCGATTCTTCCACACTCGACGGGCCTGGACCATCGCGGCATATATGACGGCATATCATGGGTCGATGACGAACCGCCGAACGACGATCCTGGCCGACGCCGACCTGCTCGACCGCCTGGACCGTTTCGCCCGCCGAACGCGGACAACCAAGACCGCCGTCATCGCGGCCGCACTCGAGGCATGGCTCGGGGCAAACACGGAAGGGACGGACCTGCCGTTCCTCGCGATCGGCCGGAGCCCGAACGGGCGGCTCTCGCTCGACGCCCGCTCGATCGTTCGCCGCGAGGCCGGCCGCCGGCCGACCGAGCCGCCTCCGAAGCCGCGCTGACCGGCGGTGGCGATCCTCCTCGACGGTAGCGCGGTCGTCGCGGCCGCCGACACGGCCGACCTCAATCATTCCGCTGCGGTCGCCTGGTTCCGACGAGCCGACGAGCCGCTCCTGCTCGGGGCGTTGACCCTCGGCGAGATCGACGTGGTCCTTCAGCGCGAGCTGGGTGCCGACGCCTCGTTGAGCGTGGTCGAGTCGATCGTGGGCGGTGCGATCCGGCTCGTGACCCCGACCGAGGTCGATCTCGCTCGCGCCGCGGAGTTGCTCCGTGAGTCGGCCGAGCATCGTCCGCGACTGGCCGACGCGATCCTGGTGGCGACGGCGGAGCGGCTCCGAGTCCGCCGCGTCGCGACATTCGACCGCCGGCCGATCGCGATCTTCCGGCCACGACACGTCAGGGCGTTCGATCTCGAGCCCTGAGATACCCTGTGGCGGCGATCGCCTGGCCGCCAAGCGGGGCGCGTGACATCGCCGACGGGCCAGACGTCGTCAGGTCGGTCGATCGGTCGCCGGCGGCCGTTCGTCGGCAGCGAAGCAAACCCGACGCGCTCACCGAGGTCCCATGCCCGGCTCAAATCGCCGCCTCAGCATTCTCCCCGTCCTCCTCATCGTCGGCCTCCTCCTGGCGGCCGGCGGGGTCGCCGCAGTCAACACCAACGCCATGGGTGCCGGCGACAAGTTCGAGCGGCTGGTCGCGAAGATCGAGCGATTCATCATCGGGCCGCCGCCGAACCTGCCGGACGAGACCGTGGAAGTGACACCCCGCCCGACCCTCGCGACGATACCGAGCCTGTCGCCGCTCCCGCCAGGCGCCACACCGGGTCCCTCTGCTCCGCCACCGGTCAGGACAGCCATGGACGTCTCGATCATCGACAACCCGAAGGGCGTCTTTGCCCACGAGCTCCGCAAGGACTGGTGCTCCCCGGCCGGCGTCCAGATCACCCTTGCAGCGCTTGGGCTGGCCGACACGTCGGAGGACTTCCAGAGCACCCTCGCCAACCGCGTCCACGAGTGGGAGAGCTACAGCGACAGCCACAACGGCGAGTGGGGACCAACGGCGATGGCCCGGGCGCTCGCAGCGTACGGTGCCCCCGGTTACAAGGTCCGCGCGTACGACACTCGTGCCGACGCTCTCTTTGATGCAGCGGTCGCCCTCGAGACGACCCATTCGCCGGTCATCCTCCTCGCCTGGCGGGGCGCTCACACGTGGGTCATGGACGGCTACCGGGCCGACGCGGATCCGGCCTTCTTCCCCGATGCAAAGATCAGCGGCACCTACATCCTCGATCCGTGGTACCCATGGAACTCATCGATCTGGGGCCAGTCGGATCCGCCGGGGACGTTCCAGGACTCGAAGGAGATGGTTCGCAACTTCCTCGCATGGCAGCGTCCTGAGGGGACGTATCCCAATCGGGACGGCAAGTTCATCGTCGTCATCCCGACCCTCCCGGCACCGAACGGCTAGCTGGTCACGAGGTCCTCGCTGGCAAGCGCGGGAATACGCCGCACCCGCGGGACCAGGAAGATCGCCAGGAGCGCGACCTTGATCGCGCTGCCGGCCGCATAGGCCAGCGGGATCGCCACGATCCCGGCGGTGGGCACGAACACCGACGCTGCCACGATGATCGTGCCGAACCCGGCGAACGAGGCGATCACCTGGAGGACCGTGTTGCGCGTCGCATAGAGGCCTCGCGACAGCGGATACGACAGGCTGTCGAACGGTACAGACAGGGCGAAGGCCGCGAGCACCAGTGAGGTTCGGGCGACGTCGGCCTCGCTGAAGCGGCCACCGCCGAGGAGCAGTCGAATCCCGAATTCGCCGAGCACGAACAGCACGAGTGCTGCCACGGTCGTCAGGACTCCGATGGTCGCGACGTTCCGGATGAGCGTCGATTGGAACGTGCCGCGGTTGCCGGCCGCGAATGCCGCGGAGAGCGTCGGGAAGACCGCCAGTGAGAAGGAAACGCCGATCAGGCTGACCGGGACCACCTGGAAGTCGGAGGCGAAGTTCAGGCTCGAGACGCTGCCCGGTCCGAGCTGCGACGCAAGGCTGGCGAAGACAGTGAACATGACCGGCTCGATCGGAAAGCTGACCATCCTCGGCAGCATCAGGCGGACGAACTCGCGGAACGCAGGCGTTCGGATTTCGAACGCGGGCCCGATCCGGAAGGTCGTCCGGGTCGTGCCGATGGCCCGGACCGCAAGGTGGCCGAGCGCGCCGGCGACGCCGCCCCAGGTCGTAGCGTGGACCCCGTACTGGGGACCGAAGAGGACCGTCGCGAGAACGATCCCACCGGTGTAGAAGATTGGCGCCAGGGCGTAGAACGCGAAGCGCCGATGAGCGACCAGGACCTAACCGAGACAGATCGAGGCCGCGAAGAAGACCTGTCCGATGCAGTTGATCCGCATGAGATCGACGTAGAGTGCACGCCCGGCCTGATCGAAGCCCGAGACGGCGCGTTCCGCCACGACCGGCGCGAGGACGAACAGCGCCGTGACGGCAGCGGCGATGACCAGCGTCGCCGCCGTCAGGACCGTCCGCCCGAACTGGTTCGCCCGGTGCTCGTCTTCACGCCGGAGGGCGCTGAAGATCGGGACGAACGGTGCCGTCAGGCCGGCTGCCACGAGGACGTCGAGAGCGATCTCCGGGACCCGGATCGCGGCGTTGTAGGCATCGAGCTCGGCGCCGGCGCCGTAGGTCTGGGCGAACACCCGGTTGCGGACGAGGCCCATCGCGAAGTAGGCGAAGCTGAGGAACGCCAGGACGAGCGCACCGCGCGGAAGGAAGCGGTCGAGGAGGAGCCGGATCCGGCGCATCACGGCCGCGCTGGCTTGTCGGTCATGGGCCCTCCCTCGCGATCCGGCGGATCGCTGCCAGACAGACGAATCCGTCTCGATCGATGCTGCGGTCGATTCTGTCGGGTGTCAGCCGAGCGCCGCGGTCAGCCGTCGCCGGCGTCCCGCTTCTCGGTGTCGGCGAGCTCCTTGCGGCTGGCCTCGCGGATCTTCTGGATCCCCTCGCCGGCGCCGCGGCTGGCCTCCGGGGTCGGGAAGGGGTTCCGCCGCGAGCGTCCGGTGGTTTTCGCCGCGGCACGGGCCTCATCCCTTGCCGCCTGGCGAGCGCTGAGAGTCGCCTCATACCCCTGGTCGGTCGGGAGGTAGTAGCGGCGATCCACGAGCTCGTCCGGGAGGTATTGCTGCTCGACGTCGGCGCCCTCGAAATCGTGGGGATAGCGATACCCGACGCCGATCCCGTGCTGCTTCATCCCGCGATGGGCGGCGTTTCGGAGGTGGAGAGGGACGGAGAGTGAACCGCGGGTCTCGACGTCGCCGGCGGCCGCCCAGTAGGCGAGCCCGGCCCGGTTCGACTTCGGTGCAGTGGCGATGTAGGTGGTTGCCTGGGCAAGCGCGTACTGCGCCTCCGGGAGCCCGATCCAGTCGAGCGCCTGGCCCGCGGCGACGGCCACTTGAAGGGCACGCGGGTCGGCATTCCCGACGTCCTCGCTGGCGCTGATGATCAGCCGCCGGGCGATGAACTTCGGATCCTCGCCGGCGGCGATCATCGCGGCCAGCCAGTACAGAGCCGCGTCCGGATCGTTGCCGCGCAGGCTCTTGATGAACGCCGAGGCCGTGTCGTAATGGCCATCTCCCGCGCGGTCGTAGCCGAGGATCCGCTGCTGAGCCGCCGTCTCGATGTCGGCGAGGCGGGGAGCGACCGCTCCCTTTGCGTCTCGGGCATCCTCGCCCTCGGCGAGGGCCACGGCTCCTTCGAGCACGTTGAGGGCGGACCGCGCGTCACCGCCCGCGAGCGATACGAGGTGGTCGAACGCATCGTCGGCGAGGGCGACTCCACCGTTCGGCCCAAAGGCACCGGCCAGGCCTCGCTCCTCGTCAGTGAGGGCTCGCCGGACGACGATGGCCACGTCCTCATCGGCCAGCGGTTCGAGACGCCAGACGCGCATTCGCGAGAGGAGCGCGGCGTTGACCTCGAAGTACGGATTTTCCGTCGTGGCCCCGATGAGGGTGATCGTGCCGTCCTCGACGTGCGGAAGGAGGGCGTCCTGCTGGGCCTTGTTGAACCGATGGATCTCGTCGAGGAACAGGACCGTTCGCGCCTGGTTCAGGGCGAGTCGCTCTTGCGCCTCGGCGATCGTCGCGCGGACCTCGACGACACCGGACATGACGGCCGACATCGTCGAGAAATGAGCCCCGATCTCGGCGGCGAGGAGACGGGCGAGGCTCGTCTTGCCCGTGCCTGGCGGACCCCACAGGAGGAGCGAGGCGAGATGGCCGCGTGCGACGCTGCGCCGGAGCGGGCCCCGCTCGCCTACGAGATGCTCCTGGCCGACGAACTCGTCGAGGCTTCGGGGACGCATCCGCGCCGCGAGCGGCTGCTGCTCGGGCGGCGGCTTGAACAGCGGCTCCGGGCGAGCGCCGGTCAGTCGGGCAGGGGAGCGCCGGGTGGGCATGGTCCGATGGTACGCGGCCGACTGGATCTCGGCCCCGACTTTCGCCAAAGGAACACAAACCGACCAGTTCGGGCCCGATTGGTACGTCTCATTCGCGTCGCGCAAGACGTCGACCGATTGGGACCGATTCGTTCGTGTGATGCAAATTCTCTACCGAATTGGGGCCGTCAGGGTCGATTGTCTGCGCGTGGCGAAAGCTCGCCCTGAAGGGCCGGAATCGGAAGGGCCGGAGTCAGCAGGGACTGCCGTCGGCGTGCGGCCGCGCCGGGCTCAAATCGCGTGGGTGACGTTCACGAGGATGTCGATGATCGCCAGAACCCCGAGCAGCCCGCCGCCGACGATGGCGATCCGGCGGACATCGCGCCGGACGTAGGCGTATTCCTCGGCGGCCCGGGTCGCGAGCGACGAGGACGAGTAGATCGCTCCCTCGACCGGGGCGCGGCCGCGACGGTCAACGTTGTTTCGCCTGCGGGCATCCTCGGCAGCCTTCTCCTCGGCAAGGATCGCCGCCTCGAGCTCGGCCGCGCGGGACTCTTCCTCTGGCGTAACGGCGTCCGGTCGGCGTGTCGGCGCGGCGGCGACTGCCGGGCGGTTCGCCGGCCGCTGGATCGGCCGTCGCTGGCCCGGTCGGGCGCCGATGCGCGATCGCTTCGCCATAAGGTTCGGGACGCCTCCTGGAGCGGCTGGGACCCGCGGAGGATAGCATTGGCCGGCGGGTCCGGGTTTCCAGCGCTACGCCACCTGCTAGTATCGGCTCGCCCAAAATCACCGCGTTCGACGCCTGTCGGAGAACCGTCACATCGACCTCAACGGCCTGGTCTCGCCGTCCATCGGAGTGATCGTCGTCGGTCTGACCGTCGTCGTTCTCGTGCTCGTCCTCGCCGTCCTCGTCCAGGCGCGCCGCCTTCGCCGACTGGGTCGCCGCCTCGACGGGATCACCCGCAATTCGGACGGTCGCAGTCTCGAGGCGATCCTCGACGCGCACCTCGACAAGGTCTACGCGGTTGCCGGCGAGCTCGACGAGCTGTCTGCCCGATCCGCGATCCTCGAGGCGAACGGGCGGCGGGCGATCCAGCGAATCGGCTTCGTCCGGTTCAACCCCTTCGAGGACACCGGCGGCAACCAGAGCTTCGCGCTTGCCATGACCGACCTCGGGGGCGACGGTTTCGTCGTCAGCAGCCTGCATTCCCGGACCGGAACGCGGCTGTACGCGAAGGCCGTCGTGGCCGGCCGATCCGACGCGGCCCTGTCGGCCGAGGAGGCCGAGGCACTGCGGCAGGCCCTCGCAACGCCGGTCGGGCAACCGACTGGCGGCTCGCCCGGCCGGCGCGACCGGGCCGGCGCCGCCTGACAGGCTAGCTGTCACAGGATCCCGACATGATGCCGGCATGGCCCCCGAGATATCACCCCCGCGAGATCATGTGACCCGTCTGCGTTCCAGGCGCGAACCGATCCCGCTCGAACAGATGCCGGTCTGGGATGGCTTCGTCGGCGCCTCCACGGAGCCACTCGGCGGGGACCCTCCCGCTGGTCTCGATGCGCTGCTGGGCGGCCTGAACCCGGAGCAGCTCCGCGCCGTCACCCATGGCGACGGGCCACTCCTCGTCGTCGCGGGAGCGGGCACGGGCAAGACGCAGGTCATCACTCGGCGGATCGCCTGGCTGATCGCCACGCGACGGGCAAAGCCGTCGGAGATCCTCGCCCTCACCTTCACGGAGAAAGCAGCTGCGGAGATGCAGCTCCGGGTCGACCAGCTGGTGCCGTACGGCTACACGGATGCCGCGATCGGGACCTTCCATGCGTTCGGCGACCGGATCATCCGCGAATACGCCCTCGAGCTGGGGCTGCCGACGGACGTCCGCGTGCTGACCCGCCCGGAGGTCGTCATCTTCCTCCGCGAGCATCTGTTCGCGTTCGATCTCGACGCCTATCGGCCGCTCGGCGACCCGACGCGCTTTCTCGGATCGCTGGCGACGCTCTTCAGCCGCTGCAAGGACGAGGACATCGCGCCCGCCGCGTACCTCGCCCACGCGGAGTCGCTCGCGGCCGCCGCACTGGCTGCCCCTGAGGAGGACGCCCTCGCCGACCAGGCCCGTCGCCAGGGCGAGCTCGCCCGAGCGTATGCCCGCTACCAGGAGCTGCTCGGCGAGAGCGGCTTCATCGACTTCGGCGACCAGGTCAGCCTCGCCCTTCGCCTCGTACGCAGCTCCGTGGCGGCCCGGGCTGAACTGCAGGGCCGTTTTCGTTACGTGCTTGTCGACGAGTTCCAGGACACGAACCGCTCCCAGTCGGAGCTGGTCTCGATCCTTGCAGAACCGCATCGCAACGTCACCGTCGTCGGCGACGACGACCAGTCCATCTACAAGTTCCGCGGCGCGGCGATCAGCAACATCCTCGGCTTTCGCGATCGCTATCGGGCCGCCAGGACCGTGGTGCTCCGTCGCAACTACCGTTCGCTGGCCCCGATCCTCGACGCCTCGTATCGCCTGGTCCGGTTCAACGACCCGGATCGGCTCGAGGTCATGGCCGGGATCTCGAAGCAGCTCCGGTCCGAGCGCACCACCGGCGAGACTGCTCCGCCGGTCAGGCTCGAGGCGTTTGCGACGCGAGCCGAGGAGTGCGACTGGATCGCGGCTGAGGTTGCCCGGCGTATCGCCGGCGGGGCACGCCCGCGTGACTTCGCCGTTCTCGTCCGGGCCAACAGCGACGCGGACGCGATCCTGCGGAGCCTGAACCTGGCGGCGGTCCCGTGGCGGTACTCGGGGACGTCCGGCCTGTACGCCCGGCCCGAGGTGCGGGTGCTGCTGGCGTTCCTGCGAGCGATTGCCGACCTGTCGTCGAGCGTCGACATCTACGGGCTGGCCAGCTCGGACATCTACGGGCTGGGCGGCGAGGACCTGACGACGATCGTGACGACGGCGCGGCGACGGAACAGGAGCCTGTGGGACATCCTCGAGGAGCTCGATCGGCAGCCCGGTATCCTCAGGGTCTCGGCGGAGACACGGGCGGCGGTCACGAGGCTCGTCGCGGACCTGCGATCGTTCACTGCCCTCGGCCACGAGCGTTCGGCGGGAGAGGTCCTCTACGCGTTCCTGCGCGGCACCGGGACCCTCGCGCGGCTGGCGGCGACGGACAGCGTCGCCGCCGAGGAGGCGCTCCGGAATATCGCCCGCTTCTTCGACATCGTGCGCTCCCAGTCGTCGCTCCTGGCCGACGATCGGGCGACATTCGTCGCGGGTCACCTCCAGACGCTCATCGAGGCCGGCGACGATCCGCCGACCGCCGACCTCGATCCGGACGCCGATGCGGTCGCGGTCCTGACCGTCCACAAGGCGAAGGGCCTCGAGTTCCCGGTTGTCTTCATGCCCGGTCTCGTCGCCGGCCGTTTCCCGACGCCGGGCCGCCGCGAGCCGCTCGGCCTGCCGCTCACCCTCGTCGACGAGACGCTGCCCGAGGGTGACTTCCAGCTCCAGGAGGAGCGCCGGCTGTTCTACGTGGCGATGACCCGCGCGCGCGACGAGCTGATCCTGTCCCACGCGGCCGACTACGGCGGGGGCGTCGCCCGGCGATTGTCGCCGTTCGTCCTCGAGGCGCTCGACCTGCCAGCCACCTCGCCGGGCGGACTGGCGGGGGCGAGCGCTCGACCCGCGCTCGATCGACTCGCGGCGTTTGCGGCGGCGGAACGACCGGCGGACCCTGGACGCGATCCAGTCGACGAGCCGCTCGTTCTGAGCTTCGGGGCGATCGATGCCTACCTGAGCTGCCCGGCCAAGTACCGCTACAGCCACGTCCTGCGGGTGCCCGTGCCGCCGCACCACGCGATGATCTATGGCTCGGCGCTGCACAAGGCAGTCCAGGAGTTTCACCGGCGGCACGCCCGCGGCGAGGTGATGAGCGCAGAGGAGCTCATCGCGTCGTTCGAGTTCGCCTGGTCGAACGAGGGGTTCCTGACCCGCGACCACGAGGAGGCGAGGCTCGTCACGGGGCGGGATGCCCTCCGCCGGTTCCGCGAGGAGCAACTGCTGCCGGGAGCGGTGATCCCTGCCTACGTCGAGCGTGAGTTCAGCTTCAGTCTCGATGGCAACCGGATCCGCGGGCGGTGGGACCGGGTCGACATCGAGCCGGCGGAGCCGTCCGCGGCACTTGACGAGCCGGCGGTTCAGCACGCGGACACGGTGTCACCGACGCTCGGGCTGACCGGTCGCGAGTTGGTCACGATCACCGATTACAAGTCGAGCGACGTTCGCGACCCGGTCAAGGCCCGCCAGCGGACGCGCGAGTCGCTCCAGCTCCAGATTTACGCGATGGGCTACGAGGCGATGACCGGCCGCCTGCCAGACCGGCTGCAGCTCCATTTCCTCGACTCGGGATTGGTCGGCCGTGTCGACGTCGATCCCAAGCGCCTGGCCAAGGCTCGCCGGACGATCGCGACAGTGACGAAGGGCATCCGGGCCAGGGAATACACGGCGACGCCGAGCCGGATGACCTGCTCGTACTGCCCGTTCCGGGCGATCTGTCCGTCAAGCGCGGCAACATGAGCCAGGTCGCCTGGGCGGAGGAGCTGCGGGCGATCACCTTCGACTTCGGCAACACCCTCGTCGCGGTCGATCGGGCGGCGCTCCACGGCGTCGTGGAGGCGACAGCCGCGGCGGTCGTCGGCCGCCTCGGGCCGTTCGAGGTCGGGCAGTTCATGGCGATCTGGGCGGACGAGCGCGAACGCCAGTTCCGCGAGGAGGTGCCGCGCTTCCGGGAAGTCGATCTCGCAGAGCGCTTCGCCCGCGTCCTTGCCCGTCTCCGCGGCATGTCGCCCCCGTCGCCGGACGACCGCTGGGACGACGCCTCCGCTACGCGGATGTCCGAGCCCGCGGAGATCGTCTGGGCCGTCGAGACCTACAGCCGGGCCTTCGTCGAGGCCCTGCCCCCGCCACCGGGGGTTGGCCCTCTGCTGGAGCGACTCGCGCGGCGGCACCGTCTCGCGATCCTCTCGAACTGGCCGCTTGCCGTGACGATCGACCGTTATGTCGAGGCGGCCGGGTGGGCGCCCTACCTGACGGCCGTTGTGATCAGCCAGCGAGTCGGCACGATCAAGCCCGATCCGGCGATCTTCGCCGCGGCCGCCGAGGCCCTCGGCGATCCGCGCCCGACGACGATCCTCCATGTCGGAGACGACTGGGCGGCCGACGTCGTCGGCGCGGCGCGGGCGGGCTGGCGGACCGCCTACCTCGATGCCCGGCCGGCCGATTCGCCGCTGCCCTCGAGTCGTCGCGATGGGTCCGTGGCCCCCGACCTCGAGCTGACCGAGCTCGCCGATCTCGGGATGCTCCTTGGGCTCGACGATCGATAGGGAATTCACCCCACTGGCTGGGCTCGATGGGGCGATGCCACGATGCGTCTCCGGTCGCCGCCAGACCGCAGATCCACCCTGCCCAGGAGGTCAACGCGTCGATGATTCGCCTCGGCCGGCGCCCGCCGCCAGCCGTTCCTCTGGCCCGCCCGGCGTGGTCGCGAAGTGCGACGTCGCTCCCCGCCGCGCCGTTGGATCGCGAGGTCCGCACGTTCCGCCCGGATCCGACCACCCGGTACGACCGATCGTCGACGCTGCCGCTCGACGCCCTAGACTCCGTCGTCATGGAGGCGCGCGACCGGCTGACGAATTTCGGCTTCTTCGCGGCCGCCACCATCGCCTGGGTCCTCGTCGCGATCGTCCTGACGACCCGCGATCCGCGCATCGACACTGGAGCCGGCTATGTCGGAGCGCTCCTGATTGGGCTGGCGATCGGCCTCACGACCGTCCCGATCTTCTGGCTGGCGGTCTTCCGGCGGCACCGCCGGATCGCCTATCGCGGTGACTGGTTGCGAGCCGTCCGCCGCGGGGCGTGGGTCTTCGTCGTCGTCGCGGTGTTCGTCGTCCTCCGCCTGCTCGGGGCCTTCCAGCCGCCGATCGCCCTGTTCATCCTCGCCCTCGTGACCGTCGCCGAGGCGACCCTTTCGGTGGAACGCTGATTTCGGAGGCGCCCATGCCCGCTTCGCTCACCCTGACCCGGCCGGCCGAACCGTTTTCGGAGGCGAAGGCTCGCCTCGCCGCGACCGTGGAGGATGCCCGGGACGAGATCCTCGACCTGTCGCACCGGATCCACGCGAACCCCGAGTTCGCGTTCGAGGAGCACCAGGCTGCGGGCTGGGTAGCTGAGGTGCTGAAGCGACACGGATTCGCCGTCGAGCAACCGGCGGGTCGGCTGGCGACGGCGATCCGGGCGACGCGACGGGGCGGTCGGGGTGGGGCGGGGCCGCGGATCGGGATCCTTGCCGAGTACGACGCCCTGCCCGGCCTCGGCCACGGCTGTGGCCACAACACGATGGCCGCGGCCGGTGTGGGGGCGGCGATCGCGCTGGCGGCGATCGCGGACGAGCTCCCCGGCGAAATCGTGTTCTTCGGCACACCAGCGGAGGAGCGGGGGAGCGGCAAGCAGTACATGATCGAGGATGGGCTCTTCGAGGGCATCGACGCCGCCCTCATGTTCCATCCGTGCGACCGCAACCATGTCGAGTTGCACCCGCTTGCCTCGGAGGATGTGGAGGTTGTCTTCCGTGGTCTCCAGGCCCACGCGGCGGCCGATCCATGGAAGGGCCTGAATGCCCTCGACGCGATGATCCTGCTGTTCAGCTCGGTCGGACTGTGGCGCCAGCAGCTCCGCCCCGACGCTCGCGTTCACGGGATCATCCAGGAGGGCGGCACCGCGGCAAACATCATCCCGGAGCGGACCACGGCATGGTTCATGCTGCGGAGCCCGGAGCAGGCCGAGTACGAGCGGATGAAGGCCCGCTTCCGTGCCATGGCCGAGGCAGCCGCGACGGCCACGGGGACCAGCGTCGAGATCGCCTTCTCCGGCGGAGCGACGTCGATGAAGCCGAACCTGGGCCTCGAGGCGCGCTGGATCGCCAACGCGGCCGCCTACGGTATCGTCGACCAGGGCACCGACCCGAACTCGGGCAGCACGGACATGGCCAACGTCAGCTGGGTCTGCCCGACGATCCACCCGGACCTGGCGATCGCCGACGAGGGCACGCCCGGCCACTCGATCCTCTTCCGGGACGCGGCCGCCACGCCGCGTGCGGACGACACGACGCTCCTTGCCGCGACGCTCGTCGCCCAGACGGCGTACGAGCTGTTCGCCGACCCGGCCCTCGTCGAGTCCGTATGGCAGGAGTTCAACGGCGAGAGCTGACGCCGGGTCGGATGCTAGGATGGCCGCGGCGCGCCCCGCTGGACGTTCGATGCGAACCGGCGGCGCCCCCAGCGAGACGATCGACGCCGCGGCGACTGACTCGCCCCGCCCCGTCTCCGGAGGTCCCGTGGCCGAGCGCCCCCACGATCCGGACCCGCCCGCCGGCGGCGGCTTTGCCGTCGCCAACGGCTGGGACCGGGAGTACGAGGTCTATACGGATTTCGAGCTCCCAACCTACGTCGGGCCAACCACGTTCATGAACCTGCCGTGGATCACGGATCCCGCGCAGCTCCATGCTCGGGCCGTCGACGTGGCGATCATCGGGGCGCCGTTCGACGACGCCGTGAGCCATCGGTCGGGGGCACGGTTCGGGCCGCGCGCCATCCGCGAGGCGCAGTACACGTCGGGCTCGGTCAACTCGCTCCAGCTCGGTGTCGAGCCGTTCGAGCTGCTGACCGTCGTCGACGCCGGCGACGCCAACATCATCCCCGCCTGGATCGAGCGGGCCCACGCGCTGATCTATCGCAAGGTCCATGAGGTCGCCCGGACCGGGGCGATCCCGATCGTCCTCGGCGGCGATCACTCGATCACCTGGCCGTCGGCGACGGCGGTTGCCGAAATTCGCCGACCGGGCAGCATCGGGATCGTTCATTTCGACGCTCACGCCGACACGGCCAACGACGACTGGGGCGTCCTCGCCGGCCACGGCACGCCGATGCGCCGGCTGATCGAATCGGGAGCCGTCGCCGGCCGCAACTTCGTCCAGGTCGGCCTGCGCGGCTACTGGCCGCCGGTCGAGACGTTCGAATGGATGAAGGAGCACGGCCTTCGCTACCACTTCATGGCCGAGATCGAGGAGCGCGGCGCCGAGGCGGTCATCGACGACGCCATCGCCCAGGCCCTCGATGGGCCCGATTCGATCTACCTCAGCGTCGACATCGACGTCGTCGACCCAGGTTCCGCGCCGGGCACCGGGACGCCCGAACCGGGCGGCATGCTGCCGCGTGAGCTCCTCCGCGCGGTCAGGCGGATCGTCGGTGCTGTCGAGCTCGCCGGGATGGACATCGTCGAGGTGTCGCCACCCTACGACCATGCCGAGACCACGTCGATGATCGCCAATCGCGTCGCCCTCGAGGCGATCAGCGCCCTCGCCGTGAAACGTCGCGACGGGGCGGCGGTCCGCTGGACACCCTGAGCGCCAGATGACGGCGGCCGACCGGCGGCGGCCCGGGACGACGACGGCAGCGAGCGAGGCGTTTGCCCGCCTCTACGATCTCGATCTCGCCGACGATCCGGGCGATCTCGACCTGTATCTCGCGCTCGCCGGCCGGACTGGCGGGCCGATCCTCGAGCTCGGCGCCGGCACGGGCCGCCTGGCGGTGCCGCTCGCGGCCGCCGGACATCGGGTGACGGCGGTCGACATCGATCCCGCGATGCTCGACAGGGCGCGGCGCCGGGCGCAGGACGAAGGTCCCGCGGTGGCGGGCCGACTCGAGCTCGTCGAGGCCGACCTGCTCGCCCTCGACCCGAGCGGCGAGCCGGCCCATCGACTCGCGTTCATCGGCCTGAACTCGCTCTTCCTCCTGGCCGACCGGGCTGCCCAGCTCGGCGCCTTCCGGGCGATGGCTCGCCACCTCGCGCCGGGCGGTCTCGCGGTCGCCGACGTCTGGCTGCCCGACGCGGACGACCTCGCGAGGTTCGATGGCCGCCTCATCCTCGAGTACGTTCGGACCGACCCGGAGACGGGGCACCTGGTCAGCAAGACCGCGGCAGCCGAGCACGATGCCACGAGCGACGGCGTCGGGCTGACGACGATCTACGAGGAAGGCCTGCCGGGCGCCGCCCCGCTGCGCTGGATCCGTCGTGATCGGCTCAGGCTCGTCTCGCCCGACGAATTGCGCGCGTTCGCCGAGGCCGCGGGACTCGTGGTCGAGACCATCGCGGGCGGCTACGACCTCCGACAGATCGGACCCGGCGACGACCGCGCGATCGTCATCGCCGGCCGCCCCTGATCGAGATCGATCGCTCGGCACCACACCCGTACGTTCAGGTGGCATGGGGCGGGGCGCCCGGCTTGGTACACTCGGCCCGATGGCATCCAGCGACAGCACGCGCATGCTGATCATCGAGGACGTCCCGCAGGTGGCCCAGTACATCCGCGGGCTTCTCAATACCCAGGGGTCGGTCAAGCTGCTCGACGTCATCACGGACGGCAGCAAGGTCATCCCCCAGATCCAGCAGCTCCGGCCGGATGTCGTCCTGGTTGACGCGCTCCTCCAGGGCAGGATCAAGGGCCTCCAGGTCGTCGAGCAGATCGCGGCGGCCAGCCTGGGTGTCCCGGTGATCGTCCTGACGGTGCCGCAGAACCCAGTTGTTGCGGATCCGTCCAACGGAATCCACGCCGTCCTGACGATGCCCTTTTCCGGCTTCGACCTGATGAACCGGATCGCCCAGGTCCGCAAGGAGTACGAGGTCCTCGCCTCGACCGGCTCGTCGCGGGTCTTCTCGGTCTTCGCCCCGAAGGGCGGTGTCGGCAAGACGACCCTCGCCTTCAACCTGGCCGTGGCCCTCGGCCAGCTCGAGCAGCGGACCGTCCTGATCGACGGCAGCCTCCAGTTTGGCGACCTGCGGGCGCTCCTGAAGGTGCCGGCCGACGCGCCGTCGATCGTCGACCTGCCGACTGATCGGGTCGCCGAGTCCGACCTTCAGGACGTCCTCTGGCGCGACCCGTCCGGCATCGACATCCTGCTCGCCCCGCCCCGGATCGAGCAGGCCGAGATGATCTCCAGCCGCGACATCGACAAGGTCCTCTCGCTCCTTCGACGGGTCTACGGCTCGATCGTGATCGACATGTCGTCGGCGCTGAGCGACATCAATCTCGGGTTCCTCGATCTGAGCGACACGATCATCGAGATCGTGACCTACGACTCGACGACGATCCACAACACGGTGTCGGTAGCCGACACGTTCCGGATGATCGGGTACCCGGCCTCGAAGGTCCGCTACCTCGTCAACCGATCCGATTCGGAGGGCGGGATCGACCCGTCCGACCTGGAGCGGGCGATCGGGCGCGTTCCGGAGCACCGTGTCGTCTCGGACGGCAAGCTCGTCGTCTCGAGCAACAACGAAGGCGTGCCGTTCGTGCTCGCCAACCCCGAGGCCCAGATCAGCAAGGATGTCATGCGCCTCGCCGGCGAGATCCTCGCGGTCCATGGCCTCGGCAGAGCCGCTGTAGCGGGCAAGCGGTAGGGTCTCTTGACTGGTGTCTGATCCGCGTCCGATCGGCGTCTTCGACTCCGGGGTTGGCGGGCTGACCGTCCTCCGCGAGATCCTCCGGCGGTCGCCCGACGAATCGACGATCTACCTCGGGGACAACGCGCGGGCACCGTACGGGACCCGCTCTGATGCGGAGGTTCGTGCCTTCTCGACGGAGGCCCTCGACGCCCTTGCCGACCGCGACGTCAAGGCGATCGTCGTCGCCTGCAATACCTCGACCGCGGTCGCCCTCGCGGATTTCCGGCGGCGCTACGACCTGCCGATCCTCGGCGTCGTCCGGCCCGGCGCCGTGACGGCGGCCCTGACGACCCGAAACCGGCGGGTCGGGGTGATCGCGACACCGGCAACGGTTCGCTCGCACGCCTACTTCGCGGCGATCAAGGACGAGAACCCGGCGGTCGAGGTCTACGAGCACGCCACGCCGGCGTTCGTGCCGCTCGTCGAAGCCGGCCAGCTCAGCGGACCGGAGGTCGAGGCGGCCGTCGCCGATGGGCTGGCGCCGCTCCTCGGCGAGCGCGATCCGCGCGGCGAGTTCGTCTTCCCGCTGCCGGCCTCGGCCAGGATCGACACGCTCCTTCTCGGCTGCACCCACTATCCGCTCATCGGGGCCGTCATCGCAGCCGTTGCCGGCGAGGGGGTCGCGATCGTCGACTCCGCGAC
>WNGI01006080.1_pt1 | contig 16166 bp, 15 predicted proteins | sample 5400621 | NCBI WGS metagenome assembly WNGI01 (sample SAMN13153374, study PRJNA577476) | soil metagenome | isolation source: 20 cm soil or saprolite under Garry oak tree replicate 1 | place: USA:California | collected 2016-06-15 | reverse complement strand
CTCTGGAAGCAGGTCGACCAGCGCGCCATCGACGGCGCCGCGGTCAATGGCGCCGCCCGAGGCGCCCGGGCACTCGGCTGGGCGAATCGCTGGCTGCAGACGGGCCAAGTCGGGATCTACGTCGCGGTGTTCGTCCTGGGCGTGCTGCTGATCATCTGGCGGGCGACGAGCTGATGTACGCGCGCTGGGTGCTCATCGCGCTGCTCGCGTGGCCGCTGCTGGCCGGCCTCATCGTCCTGCTCCTTCCCGCTCGCCTAGCGAAGTACGTCGCGCTGGCCGCGAGTCTCGTGGAGTTCGTGATCTCGGTACCGCTCTGGTGGACGTTCGTGCCGAACGGCGGGATGCAGTTCCTGTTCGATCGCGCCTGGATTCCGGCGTGGGGCATTCACGTCACAGTCGGTTTGGATGGGATCTCGCTGTTCCTCGTGCTGCTGACGACGTTCCTGATGCCACTCTCGATTCTCGGCAGCTGGAACTATATCACCAAACGCGAGGCCGGCTTCTACGCGCTCTTGCTCGTGCTCACGACGGGCATGATCGGCGTCTTTGTCGCGCTCGATCTCTTCCTCTTCTATGTGATGTGGGAAGTGATGCTCATCCCCATGTATTTCATCATCGGGGTGTGGGGCGGAGACAACCGGCTGTACGCGGCGATCAAGTTCTTCATCTATACGTTCCTGGGCTCGCTGCTCATGCTGGTCGCGATCATCGTGTTGTATCTGCACGCGGGCCGCGCGGCCGGCGTCTACTCGTTCGGCTACGCGCACCTCCTGAGCAACGCGAAGGATCTGGGACCCGCGGCCTGGTGGCTGTTCGGCGCCTTCTTCCTGGCGTTCGCGATCAAGGTGCCGATCTTCCCGCTCCACACCTGGCTGCCTGACGCGCACGTCGAGGCTCCCACGGCAGGATCGGTGATCCTGGCGGGCGTCCTGCTAAAAATGGGGACGTACGGCTTCCTGCGGTTCGCGCTGCCATTCTTCCCGGCGGTCGCGCTCAATCAGAACGTGCAGCTCGTCATCGTCGTCCTGTCGCTGATCGGAATCATCTACGGCGGGCTGGTGGCGATGGTGCAGCCCGATTTCAAGAAGCTCGTCGCCTATTCGTCCGTGGCCCACCTCGGGTTCGTGATGCTCGGCATTTGGGCGCTGACGCTGCAGAGTGTGCAGGGCGCGCTGTTGATCATGATCAATCACGGGATCTCGACGGGCGCGTTGTTCTTCCTGGTCGGCATGCTGTACGAACGACGGCACAGCCGGCTGATCGAGGCATACGGCGGCATCGCGCGGGTGGTGCCGCTCTTCGCCGCGATCCTCACGATCGTGTCGCTGTCGTCCATCGCGCTTCCGGGCACCAACGGGTTCGTGGGCGAATTCCTGGTGCTGCTGGGCTCCTTCCGCACGTACCCGATCGCAACGGCGGTCGCCACCACGGGCGTGATCATCGCGGCGGCCTACCTGCTGACCGCGTTGCAGCGGGTGATCTACAATCCCCTGCAGAACCCTGCGAACGAGAAGCTGACCGACTTGACGCCGCGGGAGCTCGCCGTGCTGATCCCGCTGCTCGTCGGCATTGTGTGGCTGGGGATCTATCCCAAGCCGTTCCTGCAGCGCATGGAGCCGGCGGCGCGCTCCCTGATCGAACAGCTGCGGCCGACCGCAGCGAGCACCGCAGGTCAGCCGTGAGCCTCGATCCCGCGGTCTATAGCGATCTCCTGCTGTCGCTCCTGCCCGAGCTCGTGCTGACCGGGTGGGCGCTCGTGCTCTTGCTCTTCGTCGCGTGGCGTCATCGCACCGCGCGTGATTTGCGGATCGCGGGGTGGCTGACCCTCGTAGCCCTGTTGTCGACCGCGATCGCCGTCTGGTGGTTGTGGTGGAACCGCGCCGCTCTGCGGGGACCGGGCACCGTGGCGATGATCGCGCTGGACGACTTCCGCTGGGTCGCCGACTGGGTCTTCCTGGGCGCCGCCGCACTCACGGTGCTGATCTCGTTCGCGTATCTGGAGCGGGAGCAGTTGCTGATACCCGAGTACTATGTGCTGTTGATCTTCGCCACGCTCGGCATGATGGTGATGGCCGCCGGCGCCGATCTGATCGTGATCTTCCTCGGACTCGAGCTGATGTCGGTCGCGGTCTACGTGCTGGCGGGTCTGGACCGGCGGCGCGCGCGGTCCGCCGAGGCCGCGCTCAAATACTTTCTGCTCGGAGCGTTCGCCTCGGGATTCCTGCTGTATGGCATCGCGCTCGCGTATGGCGCGACCGGCACGACGAACCTCGGTCTGATCGGCGGGCAGGTCAGCATCATGGGCAAGCCCAGCGTCATGTTGCTGGCCGGGCTGGCGCTCTTGATCGTGGGATTTGCATTCAAGATCGCGGCGGTGCCGTTCCACATGTGGGCACCGGACGTCTATGACGGCTCGCCCACACCGGTGACGGCGTTCATGGCGACGGGCGTAAAGGCGGCGGCGTTTGCGGCATTGTTCCGCGTCCTGAATCAAGCCTTCGCACCGGTCGCCGCCTGGCATGACATCCTCTGGTGGCTCGCCGTCGTCACGATGATCGGCGGTAACCTCTTCGCCCTCGGCCAGCGGTCGCTCAAGCGGATGCTCGCCTACTCGTCGGTCGCGCACGCGGGCTACCTGCTCGTCGCCGTGACGGCCGGCGGCGGGGCCGGCACGAGCGCATTCCTCGTCTACGTCATCGCGTACACGCTGATGTCGCTCGGGGCATTCGCCGTGCTGTCGGCGAAGGGCAGGGCAGGCGAGAGCGATGTGTTGATCGATGACCTCGCGGGGCTCGCCGGCCAGCGACCCTGGCTCGCCTTCGCGCTCGCCGTGTGCATGTTGTCGTTACTCGGCTTTCCCGGAACGGCCGGCTTCATCGGCAAGTGGTACATCCTGATCGCCGCCACCAGCGCCGGGCAGAACACCCTGGCCGCCATTCTCGTGCTGACCAGCGTCGTCTCGGCCGGGTACTATCTTCCCGTTATCATGGCGATGTACATGAAACCGCAGCCCGTCGAGGCCGCGCACGCGGATGTCTATCTCGATCGGTGGGGACGGACCGCCGTCGCGGTCGTCGTCGTCGGCCTGCTGCTCTTTGGCGTCTGGCCCAACCGGCTGTTCGATCTCGCGAAATCCGGAGGAAACAGCGTGCACGCGACAGCCGAAACAGCCGCAACCCCACCCTAAACCGTGAAGCTTCCCGCCACAATCTTCCGCCAGTACGACATTCGCGGCCTCGTGGACGAGCAGCTGACCCCCGCGGCCGCACGGGCTGTCGGACAAGCGTACACGACGTTCGCCTGGGAGCGGCTCCGCACGGGGAAGCCGCCGCGCGTCGCCGTGGGGCGCGACAACCGGCCGTCGGGCGCCGCACTCGCCCAGGGCGTGCGCGAAGGCATCGCGGCCGCGGGGGGCGCCGCCATCGACGTCGGTGAGCTGCCGACTCCGGCCCTCTACTTCGCGACCAAGACCCTGCCGGTGGATGGCGGCATTCAAGTCACCGGCTCGCATAATCCGCCCGAGTTCAACGGCTTCAAGATGGTGCTGGCCCACGACGCCGTCTTCGGCGAGGACATTCAGGTCCTCTATCGCCTGATCAATGACGGCACGCTCACCACGAAGCCCGGCGGGACGATCACGGCGCACGGCGCGCTGCTCACGGCGTACCGAGAAGCGATCGTCCAGCGCAACGCGCCACTCGCGCGCCGACTCAAAGTCGTGGTGGACTGCGGCAACGGGGTCACGAGTCTCGTCGCCATCGAGACCCTCGAGCAGCTGGGCGCTGATGTCGTTGCACTGTTCGCCGAATCGGACGGGACGTTCCCGCATCACCATCCCGATCCCACGGTGCTCGAGAACCTCCACGACCTGCAGGTCGCCGTCCAAAAGGAGCAGGCGGAGCTGGGGATCGCCTTCGACGGCGACGGCGATCGCATCGGCGCGGTGGATGAGAAGGGCGAGCCGGTGCTCGGTGATCAGCTGCTGGTGTTGTTCGGGCGCGACCTGGTGCAGCGCATGGGCAAGAACCATCCGGTGATTTTCGATGTGAAATGCTCGGAGGTGCTGCCGCAGATGCTGCAGCAGGCCGGTCTCGAGCCCGTCATGTGGAAGACGGGGCATTCGTTCATCAAGCAGAAGATGAAGGAGATGGGCGCTCCGCTCGCCGGCGAAATGAGCGGCCACATGTTCTTCGGCGGCGACTGGTACGGATTCGATGACGCACTCTTCGCCGCGGCCCGGCTCCTGGCGTATGTCGCGCGCCAAGGGGGGCCGCTCTCGCGCCTGCTCGCCGACCTGCCGGAGACCTACGCGACACCGGAAATACGCGTCGACTGTCCCGATGAGCAGAAGTTCGACGTCGTCCAGCAAGCCGCGGAGGAATTCGCCGCGCAGTATCCCATCTCGACGCTCGACGGCGTCCGCATCAGGTTCCCCGAAGGGTGGGGATTGCTCCGCGCCTCGAACACACAGCCCGTCCTGGTCATGCGGTTCGAAGCGACGAGCCCGAAGTCGCGCGACGCGTATCGCGCCGAGGTCGAGGGCTGGCTGGCGGCGCGCGGCGTGACGGCGTGACACGCGCGAACCGGCGCACGCTGTATTTGATCGGCGCCGGTCTGCTGGTGGCTGCGTTGGTCGGCGGCCGCTGGCTGGCGGTGGAGACGGCGGAACGGGCGTGGGACCGCACCTTCGCGGGAGGCGAGGCATTGATTGCCGCCCGCGATCTCGCCCGGCTGCTACAGGCGCTCGTCCTCCTCGTCGCGATCACCTGGATGGCCGGAAACCTGCTGATCGTCTACCGGGCGATCGGCTCGGTGCAGATGCCGCGCCGCCTCGGCGATCTGGAAATCGTCGAAGCCGTGCCGCGCCGCACGCTCCTCGCCGGCGCTGTCCTGCTCGCCCTGATCCTGGGCTCGTTCTTGTCTCTGGGCGCGGGGGACTGGTGGCGTCACTTCATCCTTGCGACGTCGCCACCGCACTTCGGCGTTCTCGATTCGACAAAACTGGGCCACGACGCCGGGTACTACGTCAGCGTGCTCCCCTGGCTCGCGGCACTCCAGAACCGCACGCTCATTCTGGTCGTCGGCGCCCTCGGCATCGTGGCGCTGCTCTATGGCGTGATCGGCTCGCTCCGGATTCGCCGCGGCCGCATCCGCGCCAGCGACTACGCGCGCGCCCATCTGGGCGTGTTGCTCGCGTGTCTCGGCTTCGTCATTGCGTGGGGCGCGGTGCTCGATCCCGCCGAAATCGTGGGCGGCCTGCACGGCGAGGTCGATCAGGCTGCTCTCAGCGTGCGCATGCCGGGAGCGAACGTCGTCGCCGCGGTGGCGATCGTGACGGCAATCATCTCGCTGGCCTGGGCCTGGCGGGACCGGCCCACGCTGATTCTCGCCGGCTGGGCGGCGCTGCTCGTCTCGCTCACCGCGGGCTACTTCGTGATTCCCGGGGTCGCCCGCGCGTCGTCCGGCAGTGGGCCGGAGAACGCAGACCTGGTACGGCGCCGCGCGGCGCTCGAGCGCGTCGCATTCGGGCTGGTCGACGTGGATCCCAACTCGCCGCCGCCGTACCCGTCGGGCGAAGCGGCGGTGCGGACGATCCCGCTGTGGGATCCCGCCCATGTCGGCGCGGCGCTGGGGGCTCCCGCGCACGCCGTCGCGCTGCGGCCGCCGCGCCCGGAAGACCACGGGGGCGGGCCGGTCTGGATGGTCGCTCCCACGACTGCTCCGGGTCCAGTGCGCCTCGCGGCGGAAACGGACACCGGCCTGGCGGTGTCGTCACTGCCGACCGAGAACGCCCCGTTGTTATTCGGTCCCGGATTGCCGGGAGCGGTGGTGACCTCAGAGGACAGCGCACCGCTCGCGCCCACCGGCTCCGGGGCGGTGCCCCTCACCGGCGCCTGGCGTCGCTTCGCGATCGCGTGGACGATTCAGTCCTGGGGATTGGCGCGCGGCGAATCCAACGGCAAAGTCCTGCTGTGGCGGCGCGACGTTGCCGAGCGACTCCAGCGGCTCGCTCCGTTTGCGCGGTTCGGCGCTCCGGCACCGGTCCTGCGCAACGGTGCCTTGTGGTGGGTAAGCTGGGGCTATGTGTCGCACGACGCGTTTCCGCTGGTGCGACCGCTTCCCTGGGGCGACGGTGAAGTGCGCTTCCTGCGCGCGGGTCTCGTCGGTGCGGTGCGCGTCACCACGGGCGAGACGCATCTCTGGCTGGCGCCGCGGTACGATTCGCTGACTGCGGCGTGGGCCCGACGGTTCGAGCCGTTGATCGAACCCGCGGACAGCCTGCCCAGGGATCTCCGCGCGCAGCTGGCCTATCCCGTCGAGACGTTCAGGATCGCCGTTGCCGAACTGCTGCGCGCCAGCGCGGATTCCACCGTTCAAGCCGGATGGCTCATGCGCCCACAAGAACCATATCAGCTGGGCGCACGCGACGGGACAATCTGGACCGGCGTTGCCCTCGAAACGGGACTACTCGCCCCCAAGCGGTTTGTGGGTCTGTGCGCGGCCGCCATCACACCGCGCGGCGTCGAGCTTCATCTCTGGCAGCCGTCTGCAGACGAGGCCGGCGTCGAGCGACTGCCGGGCGAGCTGGTCGGCTCGTCGTTGTTGCGACCCGGTGCACTACGTGTGTGGCCGGCCGGGAAGACTCTCATCACGGTGCAGGCGCAGATCTTCGACCCCGTAACCCCGCGGACACCACCCCCTCCGCGCGTCACGGAGGTCTACGTGACGTTCGATGGGCGCGCCGGACATGCCCTGACGGCCCGCGCCGCGCTGCTGGGCGGGGAACAGATCATCACCGACACGACGCTCGCGGCACGGTGGGAAAGGGCGCGGCGGCTGGCCGTCCGGGCCGATTCGGCGCTGGCCGCTGGCGACCTTGCGGAGTTCGGACGCCTTTGGCGGTTGCTGATCGGTGAGCTTGCTCCGATCCAGCGCCCCCGCTAGGTTGCGCCGCCGTGACGGTCCCCCCCCCTGGAACGATCGTTGTCGCGCTCGGAGGAAACGCCGTCGCGCCACCCGGTGAGCGGCCGACGATCAGCAATCAGTTCCGGCATACGCGCGCGAGTCTCGTACCCATCGTCGATCTCGCGGCGGCGGGGTGGCACATCGTCCTCGTCCACGGCAACGGACCGCAGGTCGGCGACGAGCTGGCGCGCAACGAGATCGCGGCGGATCAGGTCGAGCCGCTGCCCCTGGGGGTGTTGGTCGCCGGAACAGCAGGGTGGATGGGATACATGATCCAGCAGTCGCTGCAAAATGCGCTCGCTCGCGCGGGCGTACGGCGATCCGTCGTCACGCTGATCACGCAGACCGTGTGTCGGGCCGACGATCCCGATTTGCGCACGCCGTCCAAACCGGTCGGCCATACACTCGATCCGGTGCGGCAGGCGCGGCTCGTGGCTCGGGGGATTCCGGTTCGGGACGGGCGGCGGCTCGCGCCCAGTCCCAAGCCGGCCGGGATTGTCGAGCAGCAGATGGTGCGTGACCTGGCCGCTGCCGGCCACATCGTGATCGCCGGAGGGGGCGGGGGACCGCCTGTCTATCAGGACCCCAAGCTGGGCCTCGAAGGCATCGACGCCGTCGCCGACAAGGATCGCGTCGCCGCGATCCTCGGCCGGGAAATCGGCGCGCAGGTGTTGTTGATCCTGACGAACGTGAGTGCTGTCTACCGCGGCTTCGGCACACCGCACCAGGAAGCCATCCGGCGGCTGACGCTGGCGCAGGCGGAGCACCTGCTCGCCGGCAAGGAGCTGGGGACCGGCAGCATGCGGCCGAAGGTCGAAGCCGCCGCGGAGTTCGTTCGCACCGGGGGCGAGCGGGCCATCATCGCCGAGCTGGCCGACGGGCTTGCCGCGCTCCGCGGCGAAGCCGGAACGACGATCGCGAAGGAGCACGCGTGAATCTGCACGAGTATCAGGCGCGGGACATTTTGCGAAAGCACGGGATCCCCGTGCCGCCAGGCGACGTCGCGACGACGCCGGCCGAGGCGCGCGCGATCGCCGAGCGCTTCGGCGGCAAAGTCGTCGTCAAGGCGCAGGTGCACGCCGGCGGCCGCGGGAAAGCGGGCGGCGTCAAGCTCGCGAAATCGGCCGCCGAAGCCGAGGCGCACGCCAGGGCGATTCTCGGCATGACGATCAAGGGTCTCACCGTGCAGAAGGTCCTCGTCGCGCCGGCGGCGGAGATCGCGACGGAGAGCTACGTCGGGATCATCGTGGATCGCACCTCGCAACGGCCGGTGCTGATTGTCAGTTCCGCCGGCGGCATCGACATCGAAGAAGTCGCGGCCAAGACGCCCGAGAAAATCCACCGCCTGGCGGTGGACCCGCGATATGGCCTGCTGCCCCATCAAGCGCTGACGCTCGGCTTTGGGCTCTACAGCGACGTGAAGCAGGCGCGTGCCGCCGCGGACATCATGCAGAAGCTCTACAACGTGGTCTATGCCGTCGGTGCATCGCTCGCGGAGATCAACCCGCTCGTCACCACTCCCGACGGGAGTGTCCAGGCGCTCGACGCCAAGATCTCCATCGACGACAACGAGCTCGAGCGTCGGCCCGATATCGCCGCGCTGCGCGATGTCTCGTCCGAGGCACCGGAAGAGGTCGCGGCCCGGGAGGCCGGGCTCACGTTCATCAAGCTCGATGGCGACGTCGGCTGCTGCGTGAACGGCGCGGGGCTCGCGATGGCGACGATGGATCTGGTGAAGTACTACGGGGGCGAACCCGCCAACTTCCTGGACATCGGCGGCAGCTCGAACCCACAGAAAGTCGTCGCCGCGCTGCGGATCATGACGTCGGACCCGCGAGTCAAGGTTATCCTCTTCAACATTTTCGGCGGGATCACCCGAGGCGACGACGTCGCGAACGGCATCGTTCAGGCCACGAAGGCGTTTCCGCTCAAGGTCCCCATCGTGATCCGACTGACCGGCACGAACGAGAAGGAAGGCATTGCGATCCTCGAGCGGTCAGGGTTCAAGGCGTTGAGCGACATGGACGAGGCGGTAAAGCAGGCGGTGGCATGAGCGTCTTCATCGACAAGTCCACTCGCCTGCTGGTGCAGGGAATCACGGGCCGCGACGGATCGTTTCACGCCAAGCAAATGATCGAGTACGGCACCAACGTCGTCGCCGGTGTGACCCCGGGAAAGGGCGGCCAAAAGTTCGAGGGCACCGTCCCCGTATTCAACACGGTCGCTGAGGCCGTGCACGCAACCCAGGCCAATACATCGGTCATCTACGTTCCGGCCGCGGTCGCCGCCTCCGCCATCTTCGAAGCCGCGGACTCCGGAATCGGATTGCTCATTTGCATTACCGAAGGCATTCCCGTGTTGGATATGACGAAGGCGCTGCCGTTCGTGCACGAGCGCGGCGCGCGGCTCATCGGGCCGAACTGTCCCGGGCTGATCTCGCCGGGCAAGAGCAAGGTGGGAATCATCCCCGGCAACATCTGCACGCCCGGGAAGATCGGCGTCGTGTCGCGCAGTGGCACGCTGACCTACGAGATCATCCACCAGCTCTCGACGCACGGGATGGGGCAATCGACGTGCGTCGGGATCGGCGGTGATCCCCTGATCGGCACCAACTTCATCCACTGCCTCTCGGCCTTCGAGGCAGATCACGAGACCGCCGCGATCGTGATGATCGGCGAGATCGGCGGCACGGACGAGCAGCAGGCGGCCGAATTCGTGAAAGAAAAGGTCAAGAAGCCGGTCGTTGGATTCATCGCCGGCCAGACCGCACCGCCCGGGCGTCGCATGGGCCACGCTGGGGCGATCATCTCGGGTTCATCGGGAACGGCGGCCGAGAAGATGGCAGCCCTGGCGAAGGCAGGCATCAGCGTCATGAAACGTCCCGCCGATGTCGTCCCCCTACTGAAGGAGCGCCTGTAGCAGCATGCTGACCCTAGCCATCATCAAACCGGACGCCGTGGCGGCCCGACACACGGGCAAGATCATCGCCCACCTCGAGGCCGAGGGCTTTCACATCCGCGAGGCCCAGATGGTGCGCCTGACTCAAGAACGCGCGGAATCGTTCTACGAAGTCCATCGGGAGCGGCCATTTTTTCGGCCGCTCGTCTCGTTCATGACATCCGGACCGGCGTTGACCCTGGTGCTGGAGCGTGACGAGGCGGTCGGGCATCTGCGGAAAGTCATTGGGGCCACCGATCCAGCCCAAGCCGAGGCCGGGACCATCCGGCGACTCTACGCCCAATCGAAGGAGCGCAACGCGATTCACGCGTCCGATTCGCCGGAGAACGCTGCACGCGAAGTGGCGTTTTTCTTCCCGGCGCGGCGTACGCGCTGACGCCGTTGACGCAAGTACCACAAGGGTTTAGCTTCGCTCACCATGTTGCGAGTCGATCTGCGGGAGTTGGCCCGGGGTGGGGCCGTAGATACCCAGGGCGAGCTCAAGCAGGACGATCCGGCGCTGGAAGGCGTGGATATCAGCCTGCGGGAGCCCGTGTCGGTCACGGGTAGGCTGCAATCCATCGGTGAGGGACGATTCTACTGGCAGGGAACGGCACGCACGGTTGTCGAGGGCGAGTGCCGGCGCTGCCTGACCCCCGTGGCGACACCGTTGCAGTTGGAAATCGGGGCGTTGTTCACACAGGACCCGGAAGCAGTGGACGATCCTGATTCCTATCCGGTGGCACCGGACGCGGCGGAAATCGACGTGACGCGCGCAGTGCGCGAGGAGCTGTTACTCGCGGCGCCGCGGTACGTGCACCGACGCCCGCTGGCAGCCGTTGCAGGCGCTGAAGGACAAACTCCGATCTAACTAAAGGACGATCGTAATGGCCGTACCGAAGCGCAGAACCTCCAAGCGCAAGAAGCGCGCGCGCCGCACCCACTACAAGGCGGTGCGTCCCACGCTGCAGCCCTGCCCGCGCTGCGGCGACAGCAAACAGCCCCATCGCGTTTGCCCGACGTGCGGGTATTACAACGGCGAACAGCGAGTGACCGTCGAGGACTGATGATCCGCATCGCGTTGGACGCGATGGGAAGTGACAACGCCCCTCAAGTCGAAGTGGAGGGCGCGGCGGAGGCGCTCAAGGAGCTGCCCGGCGAATTCCAGATCCAGCTCGTCGGACGGAAGGCGGACATCGAGGCCGCGCTGGGACGCGTCGGCGGGGTGGAGCGCACACGCATCGAGGTCGTCGATGCACCCGAAGTCGTGGGGATGGGCGACAAACCGCTCGCGGCGATCCGCGGCAAGCCACGCTCGTCCATCGCGGTCGGGCTCGGGCTCCAGAAGAAGGGCAAGTCCGACGCGTTCATCTCGGCGGGGAACACCGGGGCCGTGATGGCTGCGAGCACCCTGCTGCTGCGCCTGCACCCCGGCGTGCAGCGGCCCGCCATCGGGGCGCTCTTTCCGAGCGCGGGCGAGCCGGTCCTCGTCGTCGACGCGGGCGCCAATGTCGACTGCGATGCGCGCGAGCTCGTAGGGTTCGCCCACCTCGGGTCCGTGTACGCGCGCGACGTGCTGGGCCGCTCCAATCCCACCGTCGGCTTGCTGAACATCGGCGAGGAAGACGAGAAGGGAAACGCAGTCGTCAAGGAAGCGCACCAGCTCCTCAAGCAAACTCCCGGGATCCATTACATCGGCAACGTCGAAGGCCGCGAAATTCCCGTCGGCGAAGCGCGCGGCAAGCGCCTGGACGTCGTGGCGTGTGACGGCTTCGTCGGGAATGTCGTGCTCAAGTTCTACGAATCGGCGGGGCGCGTCTTCGTGTCGCTCATCAAGCGCGAAGCGCCCGATGTGCTGCAGCGGCCCGAGATGGCGAAGGTGCTTAGTGTGCTCGATTACGCGACGTACGGTGGAGCGCCGTTGCTCGGCGTCCAGGGCGTCGTGATCATCTGCCATGGCGCCTCTCCCGCCAAAGCCATCAAGAATGCCATTCGCGTCGCGGCCCAGGCCGTGAGCAGCCATCTCTCCGATGACATCGCGGCCGAGTTCTCCGAGGGAAAGGTGCCCGCGTGAAGCGTCCCTTCGCCGAGCTGTGGGGCACGGGCAGCTACGCGCCCGCGCGCGTGATGACGAACGACGAGTTCTCGAAATTCCTCGACACGTCGGACCAGTGGATTCAGGAGCGCACCGGCATCCGTGAGCGGCGCGTGTCGAGCAAGGACGAGACGAACGCTTGCATGGGCAAGGCGGCAGCGCTCCAGGTGCTCGAGAAGACCGGGCTCACGCCGCTCGACATCGACGCCATCGTTTATGCGACCGCCTCGCCGGACCGGCTGCTCCCGTCTCAGGCGTGCGACCTGCAGGCAATCCTCGGCGCGAAGAATGCGGCGGCATTCGACGTCGGCGCCGCCTGCTCCGGGTTCATTTACGCGCTGAGCACCGCCGAGGGCATCATCGCGGCCGAGCAGGCCGAGCACGTGCTGGTGATCGCCGCCGAGAAACTCACCAGCATCATGGACTGGAGTGACCGGACGACCGCGGTGTTGTTCGGCGACGGCGCCGGCGCAACCATCGTGCGGAAGAGCACGAACGGGCGGGGCATTCTCTCCGGCTATCTGAAGACCGACGGCACGCTGGCGGAGCTGTTGTACCGGCCGGGCGGCGGGGCGACGCATCCACCCAGTGAAGAGCTGCTGAAGGATCACAGCTATTACATCAAGATGGCAGGCCGTGAAGTCTTCAAGGCCGCCGTCCTCTCGATGGCCGACGCCTGCGACCACGCGCTGCAACGCGCCGGGCTCGACGCCGGCGCCATCGATCTGCTGATTCCGCACCAGGCCAACATCCGCATCATCGAAGCCACCGCCAAGCACGCCGGCATGCCGATGGACAAGGTCTACGTCAACGTGGACCGCTTCGGCAACACGTCGGCGGCGTCCATCGCGATCGCGCTCGACGAGGCCGTCAAGACCGGCCGCCTGAAGCCCGGCATGGTCGTGATGCTGTGCGCATTCGGCGCAGGCTTCACCTGGGGCAGCCTGGTCGTGCGGTGGTAAGCACGATCTGGCTCTGCCCGGGGCAGGGCGCGCAAAAAGTGGGCATGGGCAGAGATCTGGCGGAGCGGTTTCCCGCGGCGCGCGACGTCTTCGGCGCGATCGACGAAGCACTCGGCGTCGCATTGTCGAAAGTCATGTTCGACGGCCCCGACGAGGAGCTCAGCGCGACGCAGAACACGCAGCCGGCGATTCTCGCGCACAGCGCCGCCGTGTTCGCGATCGTCGGAAAGAAGGCGGGGGAACCAGTGGCCGCGGCCGGGCATTCGCTCGGCGAGTACTCGGCGTACGTCACGGCGGCCGCGCTGGCCGCGCCCGAAGCGGCCAAGCTGGTGCGGCGGCGCGGCGAGCTGATGCAAAAGGCGGGTGAGGAGCGGCCGGGGACGATGGCTGCCGTGCTCGGGCTCGCCACCAAGGAGGTCGAGGCGGCATGCGCGGAGGCATCGCAACAGGCGAGCCTCGCGGTCGCCGCGAACATCAATGCGCCCGATCAGACGGTGATCTCGGGCGACCCCGAAGCCGTGACGCGCGCGGGGGAAGCGTGTAAGAAGCGGGGCGCCAAGCGCGTCATCGCGCTCAAGGTGAGCGGCGCGTTTCACTCGCCGTTGATGGCTCCCGCGCGGAATCACCTCCAGCTGGCTCTCGAGCGCGCCCAGTTCGCGGATCCAGCCTTCCCCGTGGTCGCCAACGCCACGGCGGAGGCGGTGAAGGACGCCGGCCGGGCGCGGCGCCTCCTCTCCGACCAACTCACGGCGGCGGTCCGTTGGGTAGAATGCATGCAGCACGCGGCGCGGCTCGGCGGCGAAGATGCGCGCTTTGTGGAAATCGGCCCGGGCGCCGTACTCGCGGGCCTCTTGAAGCGAATCGTCCCTGAGGCGAACGTGGTCAGCCTTGGCACGGCGGATGAGGTGACCAAGTTCATGGAAGCAGCGTGACTATATGACCACAGCTCGACGGGCGGTAATAGACCCCGGGGAGCAAAGCGGGAATCGGATGCAGCTCGATCTGACGGGGAAGGTCGCACTCGTCACCGGCGGGACGCGCGGGATCGGACACGACATTTGCCGCGCTTTCATCGACGCGGGAGCCAAGGTCGCGCTCTGCTCCCGCGATGGCGCGGCGGCGGAGCAGACGGCGAGCGCCTTGGGCGAGGGGACGCGCGGCTACGTCTGCGACGTCGGCGTGAGCAACCAGGTCGAAGCGTTTGCCAAGGCGGTCGAGAAGGACTTCGGTCAGATCGACGTCCTCGTCAACAATGCGGGCTTCACCAAGGACAATCTGCTCTTTCTGCTGAGCGAAGCGGATTGGGATTCGGTCGTGGACACGAACCTCAAGGGCACGTTCCTGATGACCAAGTACGCCGCGCGCGGCATGATCAAGCGGCGCTGGGGTCGCGTCATCAACATTACGAGCGTGGTGGGGCTGAACGGCAACAAGGGCCAATCGAATTACTCCGCTTCCAAAGCAGGGATCATCGGCTTCACCAAGTCCGTCGCCAAGGAGCTGGCCTCCCGCAACGTCTTGGTGAACGCCGTCGCGCCGGGCTTTGTCGAGACCGAGCTTACAGAGAGCGTCTCCCCAGAAGCCCGGAAGTACTTTCTAGACAACATTCCGCTGGGACGGCTGGGGCAAAGCTCCGAAATTGCGTCCGCCGTCCTCTTTCTCGCCTCCGACTTAGCCAGCTACATTACGGGTCAGGTTCTGGTCGTCGATGGCGGGATGGTGATGTGAGCTCCCTTACCTTCGCTGAGGGTTACCCATGGCAATGGACATGAAGCAGCTCGAAGAGAAGGTCAAAGACATTATCGTCGAAGAGCTTGGGGTCGAGCGCGACAAGCTCACTAACGACGCGAGCTTCATGGAAGACCTCGGGGCCGACAGCCTCGACACGGTCGAGCTGGTCATGGCCTTCGAGAAGGAATTCGACATCGACATCCCGGACGAAGAGGCCGAGAAGCTGCGCACTGTCGGGGCCGCGATGAACTATCTCCACGACAAGATGGGGAAAGGCAAGTAGTGACGCGCCGGGTGGCGGTCACGGGGATGGGGCTCGTGACGCCGATGGGAAACGACGTCGCGAGCACCTGGGCCGCCCTTGTCGCCGGAGAATCTGGGGCGGGTCCGATCACCCGGTTCGATTCCGAGAAACTGCCCGTGCACTTCGCCTGCGAAGTGAAGGGGTACGACCCCCTGCAGTACATCGAGAAGAAGGAAGCCCGCCGCTACGACTTGTTTTCCCAGTTCGCCATGGGCGCCGCGGTGCAGGCCGTGCGCGATTCCTGCCTCGAAACAAGTCCGCTCGATCCCAAACGGATCGGTGTGATCATCGGCACCGGCACGGGTGGTATCGCGACGTTCGAAGAGAACATGCGGATGTACATCGAGAAGGGGCCGGACCGCGTGTCGCCGTTCTTCGTGCCGATGTTCATGGCCAACGTGGCCTCGGCAATCGTCTCGATGCGCTTCGGCTTCCAGGGACCGAACTACTGCACGGTCTCGGCCTGCGCGTCTTCCGGACATGCCCTCGGCGATGCGTTCGACCTGATCCGGGAAGGGAAGGCCGACGTCATGGTCGCCGGCGGGTCGGAAGCAGCCATCACCCCGCTGTCGATCGCCAGCTTCGCCAACATGAAAGCGTTGTCCACCCGCAACGACGACCCGAAGACCGCGAGCCGGCCGTTCGACCGGGACCGCGACGGGTTTGTGATGGGCGACGGGGCCGCGGTCGTGATCCTCGAGGAGTGGGAGCGTGCCAAGGCGCGGCGCGCGAACATCGTCGCCGAGATCGTCGGCTACGGCGCGACCGCCGACGCGTATCACATCACCGCGCCGGCGCCCGATGGCTCGGGGGCGCAGGAGGCGATGCGATTGGCGATGAAGAGCGGCGGTATCCGCCCCGAGGAAGTCGGCTACATCAACGCGCACGGCACGTCCACACCGCATGGCGACGCGGCCGAGACGAACGCCGTGAAGGCGGTGTTCGGTGACCACGCGCGCAAGCTGATCTTCGGCTCGACCAAATCCATGAGCGGCCACCTGCTCGGCGCCGCCGGGGCGTTCGAGTTCGCCATCTGCGCGCTGGCGCTGCAGAACGGCGTGATCCCGCCGACGATCAATCAGTTCAATCCCGATCCCGCGTGCGATCTGGATTCGGCGCCGAATCATGCCGTCAAGCGCCAGCTCGACATCGCGCTGTCGAACTCATTCGG
>WNGI01002620.1_pt1 | contig 16166 bp, 14 predicted proteins | sample 5400621 | NCBI WGS metagenome assembly WNGI01 (sample SAMN13153374, study PRJNA577476) | soil metagenome | isolation source: 20 cm soil or saprolite under Garry oak tree replicate 1 | place: USA:California | collected 2016-06-15 | reverse complement strand
CGCACATGTCCGTCTTCGACAACATGTCGTTCGGTCTGCGCATGCAAGGCTTCACCCGGCGAGTGATCGCAGAACGCGTCGGCCGAGCCGCCGGAGCTCTCGGTCTGAGCTCGCTCTTGGGCCGGAAACCGGCGGAGCTTTCAGGCGGCCAGCAACAGCGCGTTGCGCTGGGCCGCGCCATCGTCAAAGACCCTCAGGTCTACCTTTTTGACGAGCCGCTGTCGAGTATCGACGCGAAGCTGCGAGCAGAGCTGCGTGTCGACCTCAAGCGGGTCCAGAAGGGGCTTGGCACGACCTCCCTCCTGGTCACCCATGACCAGGTTGAGGCGATGAGCATGGGCGACCGCATCGCCGTGCTGAAGGACGGCGTTCTGCAACAGTTGGCTGCGCCTCGGGACATCTACGACCGTCCGGCAAACCTGTTCGTCGCCGGGTTCATAGGCGCTCCGCCGATGAACTTCATTCCCGTGACGGTCAACGGGAGGTTCGCGAAGGGATCAACAATTGAGCTCGAGCTCCCGTACTCGGCTGCGGTCGATCACGCTGTCCTCGGGATCCGGCCGGAGGCGCTGAATGAGGATCCCTCGCCGAACATCCCGGCGGTTGAGATCCAAATCGACTCTGCGGAGAGAATCGGGCGAGATCAGTTCGTCTACGGGACGGCCGGCAGCGACGGGATCGTCGCCCGCATCGACGCCAATCTCAAGGTGTGTCGCGGTGACCGGATGCGGCTCGGTATCGACGTCCGGCAGGTCCATCTCTTCGATGTCCACAGCGGAGAGGCCTTCATGTGATGCCACCGACGGCGGGCTTTAGCCCTTGAGGCTGCCTGCGGTCACGCCCTGGATGAAGAAGCGCTGAAACATCAGGAAGAGGGCGATGATCGGCAAAACGATGAGCGTCGAAGCCGCCATGAGCAAGTTGTAAGCCACGTCATGCGACTGCCGATAGAACTGAAGCCCGATCGAAAGCGGGTATTTGGTCTCGTCCTGCAGGAACAGCAGCGGCGTCAGGAACTCGCCCCAAGCCTGCACTGCCGCAAAGATGATCACGACAGCTACCGCCGGCTTGGCGAGCGGCAGAATCACGAACAGAAACACCTGAAACTCGTTCGCCCCGTCGATCCGTGCTTGTTCAGAGATCTCCATGGGGAGGCCGAGGAAGTACTGCCTCATCAAGAAGATGAAGAACGGATTGCCGAAGAACGCCGGCACGATGAGCGGCAAGAAGGTGTCGACCCACTGCAGCTTCGCGAAGATGTCGAACAGGGCGACGATCAGCACCGGAAATGGAAGAAAGATCGACGCCATCACGATCCCAAAGACAAAATCGCGTCCTGGCCATCTGACCCGAGAGAACCCGTAGGCGATCAGCGGGTTGGAGATGGCGGCTCCGATCGTCACGCCGGTCGTGAGGATGATCGAGTTCGTCAGGAACGTGCCGAAGGGGATGTAGGTGACCGCCCTCACGAAGTTGTCCCAGGCGGGGAAATGGGGGTACAGAGTGGGCGGGATGCTGGAAAGCTCTTGGATGCCTTTGAGCGCGGAGTTGGCCATCCAGTAGAACGGCAGGACGAACATCGCCGCCGCGATGATCAGTCCGATCCGCACCCAAAGGGTCTGCGGAAGCCTGAATTGCGCCGGGCTCGGCGTGCGCTGGCGCTCCGCTGCCAGGGTCGGAGTCTTCGTCACTTCGTGGGCTACTGTCATCAAGCGCCCTCGTAGTGAACCCACTGCCTCGACCACCGCAAGATGGCAAAGGACAGCACGACGCTGATGACAAAGAGCACCCATGCCATCGCGGCTGCGTAACCCATGTCGCTGTACTGAAAGGCGCTCTTGTAGAGATAGAAGACGTAGAAGAGCAATGAATTCTCGGGTCCGGTCGTATAGGCGCCTCCGCCGCTCGTTCCGCCGGCGAGCACGAACGCCGGAGTGAAGATCTGCACTCCAAGGATGGTTCCGTAGATGAGGTCGAAGAGGATGACCGGCGTGATCAGTGGCAGCGTGATCTTGTAGAACCTGCGCAGGGGACCGGCTCCTTCGAGCCGCGCTGCCTCGTACAGCTCGGCCGGGACCGCGCGCAGCGCCGCAAGGAAGATGAGGGCAGGACCGCCGGCGCCGAGCTGTGCGAGCAGAACGATCGAAATCTTCGTCCAGCTCGCGTCGCCCAGCCAGTTGACTGCGGGAAGGCCCACCAGGCCAAGCACATAATCCACGAGCCCGAAGCCCGGGTTGAGAAGCACGATGAATATGAAGGTCAGCGCGAACAGAGGGAGAATCGAGGGCACGTAGAAGGCCGCTCGATAGATGGCGACCTCGCGAACGTTCTGATTCATCATCAGCGCGAGCGCGATCGCCACGACAACTCCCACCGGTACGGCCAGCGCCGTGTAGTACAGCGTGTTGCCAAGTGATTGCCAGAACAGGCTGTCGCTCGCCATGTGCCTGTAGTTCTCGAGCCCCGCGGGCGTGGCGTCTCCGAAACCTGAGTAATTCGTGAAGCTCAGGTACAGCGAGTAAATAATCGGATACAGGGTGAACGCGAGGAAGCCGACGATCCATGGCGCGATGAAAGGCAACGCTGTGCGCAGATTCCGCCGGTCATCCGCGCTCAGACGGAAACGAGGAGCGGCGATCACCGCCGCTCCTCTTGAACGAAACGCGGCAACGCTACCTCACGTTGCAATCGGACAGAAAGGCTGCAGTTTGGCGTTGACCGTTGCCGCGGCCTCTTTCAGCGCGACGGCCGGGTCCTTGCTGTGGTGCTCGGCCGAGCTCTGCGCGATCGTGAGCTGATCCCAGTAGAGGGCTCCCACCGGCAGTGCCGGCCGGCTGTGCGCCACGGATAGCTGCTGCACGAATAGCTTGTGATCGCCGGGGAAAAGACTGTCATCGGTCAACAGGCTCTTCCAGGTTGGCATGTGGGTGGTCTCCTTCGTGTACACCCGTTGGCCCTGCTCACCGGCGAAGTACTTCATGAACTCCCATCCACCCTTGGCGTTCTTGGCGCCTTTGGGAATGACCACCGACCATCCACCGGCCCAGGTTGCAGGCGTATCGCCCTGCTTCGGCACCGGTATGTACGTGATCCCGTAGTGCAGGTTCGGGGCGTACTTGGAAAGCCAGCCCAGGACCCAGTCACCGCTGACCACGAAACCGAGGTGGCCGGTCAGAAATGCGTCTTGCTCGGTCGGGAGGGGAGGTGTGTCCGGAGCGTAGGTGCTCTCGAATGTCTGGAGGTCGTTGACCCCTAGCTGCCCGGCCCAGTCCCAGAACATGGTCTTGAACGCCTGCACGATCTTGGGGTCGTCGGGCGTGACTTTGCACGACGATGCATCGAAGAAGCTCCCGCCGTAGGCAAAGCCCCACGTGTAGTGCCAGCCCTGGTTGAGCCTTGGGTCGAAGCCGACCACCGTGTACTTGCCGTTGACCTTCTTGTTGAGCTTGCTCGCCAGGGAGCGAATCAAGTCGACGGTTGGCGCGCCTTTTGCGATGTCGAGCTGGCTGGCGTCCACTCCGGCAGCCTGCAACATGTCCTTGTTGTAATAGAGCACGCGCGCGTCGGTGTCGTCGGGGAGGGCGTAAGGCTTGCCCTTGAACAGCGCCTCCTTCCACGCGAAGTCGAGGTAGTTGCTGGCGAGGTCCGCCGCGCCGTACTGAGTCAGGTCGGTGAGCACCCCGGCTGCGGCTCGCTCTGCGACAGTGAAGCGGTCCAGCTCGTAAACATCGGGACCGGTGCCTCCGCGGACCGCCGTGGTCAGCTTCGCGATGTCGGTCTCAGAGCCGGGAACCGCCACCATCTTCACGCAGGTGGTGTTGCTCTGCTTGTTGAAAGCGTCGACGATGTTTTTCTCGCTGTCGGTGTCGGGGGGTGTGTGCGAGGTCCAGAAGAGGGCCTGCTTGGTGCCGGAGTTGCATCCGGGCAGCGGCGGCCCGGAGGTTTGCCCTCCCGAGGAGCATGCGGCTCCCACGACAAGGAAGGCGATCAGCGAGGCTGTGATACCTCGCCCGGGAAGTAATGTCATGGCTATACCTCCGTCACTAGACGTGTCCCGTGCCTTCTTCCCGTTGGCCCAACTGACCATTCACCCGGGGCGAGAGCGCGCCGGCTCGGGGCCGCGATTTACTCCATCACGCAATATTGCCGTGTCACGCTCCGATGTCAACTGCGGCGATCGGCCGTTATGGCAGAAGCGCTGATCTCCGGGGCCTTGCGATCCTTAAGAGCGGCCTCAGCCGCGACCCAGCAGCTTGCTCCGTTCCGCGGTGTTCTCAGCGAGCAGCCTGTAGGGGTAGTCCGGTGTCGGAGGCGCACTTACCTCGTCAAGGCGTGCACGCTGCTCATCAGTCAATCTGACCTCCGACGCCATGAGGTTGTCCTGGATCTGCGCCGCGGTGCGGCCGCCGAGCAGCGGGGCGGCCACGGCAGGGCGGTCGGCCAGCCAGCGGAGGGCCACCCGAGCCGCCGGGACGCCGAGCTCCGACGCGACGGCCTGCACCGCGTCGACGATCCGCCACGTGCGCTCGATGTTGCGCCGGTCGTAGGCCTCCACGCCTCGTTGGGGGTCCTCGCCAAGACGCGTCGCGCCCCGCGGCGCCGCATCGCGCGCGTATTTGCCGGACAGCCACCCCTGGCCCAGCGGGCCCCACGGCAGGATTCCGAGGCCCTCTTCGAGGCATACCGGCACCAGCTCCCATTCGATCTCGCGGGCCAGCATGTTGTATTGCGGCTGCAGCGAAACCGGCACCGACACGCCCATGTGCCGCGCGGTCACCACCGTCCGTTCGAGCTGCCACCCGGTGAAGTTCGAGACTCCGACGTAACGAACCTTGCCTGACCTTACGAGCATCTCGAAGGCCGCGAGCGTCTCCTCGATCGGCGTTGCCGGGTCCCATTGGTGCGCCTGGTAGAGGTCGATATGGTCGGTCTGCAGCCGGCGCAGGCTCATCTCGCAGGCCCGGATGATCCAGCGCCGAGAAAGTCCCTCGGAGTTGCCCGAATCGTCCATGCGGCCGCGGCATTTGGTCGCCAGGATCACGGAATGGCGTCTTGCGGGCTGCTGCCGAAGCCAGCGTCCGATGATCTCCTCGGACGTGCCCTTCGGACCGGAGGGCGGGTAAACGTCGGCTGTGTCGATCAGGTTGCCGCCACCCTCGACGTACTGATCGAGGATCTGGCCGGCCGCCTTCTCATCCGCCTCCTGGCCGAAGGTCATCGTCCCGAGCGCGAACTCCGTCACCAGCACGCCCGTGCGGCCCAGCAGTCGTTTCCGCATGATCAGCCTCCCCATCCCAGATTCGCAGTCAACTTCGCCAGGTTCGCGTAACTGATCGCGACGCTCTCCATCGGGTCGCGTCGCGGGGCGTCTTGCTCGACCACGAGCCACTCCGTCCTCGCTTCACGACAGGCGCGCAGGATGTCCTCCCAGTCGAGGTTGCCCTCCCCGACCTCGGCGTCGACCGGGTTGCCCAGATCGACTGCCATGTCTTTCAGATGCACGAGCGGGGCGCGGCCGGCCAGGCGCCGGATCCATGCCGCGGGATTGACGCCGCCTAACTGAAGCCAGTACGTGTCGAGTTCGGCCTGCAGCATCTCGGGCGAGGATTCGAAGATCATCTCCAGCCCGGTCTTGTCGCCGTACCGCTCGAGCTCGTACGCGTGATTGTGGTACGCGAGTCGCAGCCCGTACGCCTTCAACCGCTGCGCAAGGTCGCCGGCTTCGGTCGCGAAACGGCGGAAGCCTTCGCGCGTCCTGTTCGCTTCAGGGATGCTCGGGACGACCACGTACTTGCAGCCCCAATCCTTGCACTCGCCGGCGACCGCCTCGAGATCAGCGGTCAGGCGATCGAGCGCGACGTGAGCGGCGCACGCGATCAAATCCGCGCGCCGCAGCTCTGCTCCGAACCGACCCGTCGCCGCCTGTCCCAGACCCGCGACCTCAACTGCTCGATAGCCGATCTCGCGCAGGCGGCCCAGCACGGCGCCGAGCTGCGACGGGTCTTGCAGCTGAGCCCTGACCGTGTAGAGCTGGACCGCGATCACGTCATCGCGATAAGGTCCGCGTCATGCGAAAGCAGACGCGGCCGGCTGCACGTGCTCGATACCGTGACGTGATGGCCGCTGGCGCTCGATTCGAGTATCGATAGCAGGACATCCAGGACGTGGTACGCGAGCTCGCCCGAAGCGCGAGGTGGCTCGCCCGTGGCCAGGGCTTGGGCCATCTCGATGACGCCCAGACCGCGGAAATTCTTGGCGCCATTCGTGTGTCCGTACTGAAGGCCAACCTCCCGCCACGTCGAGTTCTCATCGCCGGACCGGACCCTGACCGGACCGCCGAACGTGTTCGGATCCGGCACGCCAACGATCGCCTCGGTGCAGTACAGCTGCATGTTGGGCAGATCGTGGCCTGAGATTCCAAAGCTGGTGACCAGCGTCGCCTGGACGCCGCTTGCGAACTCGATCAAAGCCGCCACGAACGTATCCGTGGTCACTTGGAACGTCTCGCCGGCTCTGGGACCGCGCTTGGCGGTTCGTTCTGGATACAAGACGCGCGCCATCCCCGTCACGCGGCGGACCGGACCCAAAAGACAGACCAGAGTGGTCACGTAGTACGGCCCGACGTCGAGCAGCGGGCCACCACCTGGCTCATAGAAGAACCCCGGGTTGGGATGCCAGCTTTCCGGACCGCTTTGCAGCATGAAGGCGGAAGCGGCGAGCGGCTCACCGACTTCGCCCCGGTCCACCAACCCCAAACACGTCTGGATACCAGCCCCGAGGAAAGTGTCGGGTGCTCCGCCTACGCACAGGGCGTTCGCCGCGGCGACATCGAGGACACGGCGGCCGAGCTCCCGCGTCGTGGCAAGGGGCTTTTCCGAGTACACGTGCTTTCCGGCTGCGAGAGCGGCCAGGTTGATTTCCGCGTGTGCGTTCGGAACGGTCAGGTTGACCACGAGGTTCACCCCGGGATCCTCGAGCAGCTCCTCCGTTGTGGTGGCGGTCGGCACGCCGAACTCCGCGGCGCGCAGCTGGGCCGCCTCCAGTATCTGGTCGGCGCAGGCGACCACCTCCACATGCGGGGACGCGCTCAGGTTGGCGAGGTAAGGTTTGCTGACCGTTCCGCAGCCGATGACCCCGACCCGCAGCCGGTCGCTCACACGCGCTCCACCGAATGGACAGGCTAACGTTCCTGCGTGAATGTCGGGACGAAGTTGATGACCGACTTGCAGGCCAAGAGCGAACAGCTGCTGGCTGCAATCGAGCGCGAAGGTGTCGCCCTGGAGCTCTCCGCCTTTCTCGTGCGCGACGAGCCGATTCCATTCTCTGACGCGGTGGGTGGTGAGTTCAAACCATTTCGGGTCGGAGATTCATGGGGCCCGCCCTGGAGCACCACCTGGTTTCATCTGCGCGGACGAGTTCCACCCGAGTGGTCGGGACAGCGCGTGGTCGCGGTTCTTGATATCGGTTTCGAGGGCCGGCACACGGGCTTCACTTGCGAAGCGCTTGCGTGGCGGAATGGCAAACCCTGGCGGGGCGTTGACCCCAACCACCGGTGGCTTCCGATCAATTCGTCTGAAGTCGACTTTTACCTGGAGGCGGCGGCGATCGCAACCGCTGTTGTTGCCGGACCCGCCGAAGCCCCCTCGATGATTGCTCTCCGTCGGTCATCCGAACCGGCCTTTGTCTTCCGCCAGGCGGAGCTCAGGATCCAGGATCCGGCGGCGCGCAAGGTGGCGCTGGATTTCAAGGTGCTGCACGAGCTCATGACCTCGCTGCCGGACGGCGACCGGCGAACCGAGCTCACGGACGCGCTGGACCGGTTCGCGCGGAGCGACGATGCCGCCGAGCTGGAGACGGCCTTCTCGCGGCCGAGCACGGTCGGCCACATGATCACCGCGGTCGGCCACGCGCACATCGACACTGCATGGCTGTGGCCGCTGCGGGAAACCCGCCGCAAGTGCGCGCGCACGTTCTCCACCGCGCTCGCGCTGATGGACGAGTACCCGGACTACCGATTTGCATGCTCGCAGCCGGCTCAATACGCGTGGATGAAAGAGTCATATCCCGAGATCTTCGACGGCATCCGGCAAAAGGTCGCCGCCGGCCAGTGGGAGCCTGTCGGCTCGATGTGGGTCGAGGCAGACTGCAACCTTCCGTCGGGCGAGGCCCTTGTCCGTCAGTTCTTGCTGGGCAAGCGCTTCTTCATGCAGGAGTTCGGCGTCGACACCCGCGAGCTGTGGCTTCCGGATGTCTTCGGCTACCCCGCGTCCTTGCCCCAGCTCATCGCGGAGTCCGGCGGCGAATACTTCCTGACCCAGAAGCTCTCGTGGAACGACACCAACAAGCCCGCCCACCACACCTTCATGTGGGAGGGGATCGACGGCACGGCGATCTTCACTCACTTCCCGCCCGCCGACACCTACAACGGAGACTTCAGCGCCCAAGAGATCGTCAAGAGCGCCACCGACTTCAAGGACCAGGACCGGTCGTCTCGTTCGCTTTACCTCTACGGATGGGGCGACGGGGGCGGGGGACCCGAGCCGGACATGATTGAGTCGGCGCATCGCCTCCGCAGCATTGAAGGGGCGCCGCAGGTCGAGCTGGGGCGAGCATCGGAATTCTTCGCCCGCGCCAAGCGGGAAGCGCCCGACCTGACGACCTGGGTCGGCGAGCTCTACTTCGAGTTGCATCGCGGCACCTACACCTCGCAGGCCCGGACCAAGAAGCTCAACCGGCGCGCTGAGGGGGCCCTGCGCGAGGCCGAGATCTGGTCCGTCGCGGCAGGAGCTGACTATCCTGCCGACGCCCTGGGGGCGGCCTGGAAGCGCCTCCTGATCAATCAGTTTCACGACATCCTGCCCGGTTCGAGCATCGACTGGGTATACGAGGACGCCGAGCGTGAGCTCGAGGCGGTGGTCGAGGTAGCGGGAGGCATTGTCACCTCCGCTCAGTCCGTTGTGGCCGGCGCCGGTGAGAACCTTGTGGCTTTCAACCCCAACTCGCATGCCCGTCGTGAGGTGGTTGAAGTCGACGGGCATTTCTTCTGGATCGAGGCGCCCGCCTCCGGATGGGCATCGGTTGGCGAATCGCAGGCCGCCCACATCGAACCCGTCTCGATTTCCGACCGCGTCATGGAGAACGGCATGCTCCGCGTGACCTGGGACAAGGACGGGCTGCTCACCTCCATCTGGGACAAAGAGACGGGCCGAGAGGTGCTCATGTCCGGCACGCCCGGCAACCTTCTCCAGTTGCACGAAGACAATCCCAAGAACTGGGACGCATGGGATGTCGACGCGGACTATCGGCTCCGTTCGGTGGACATCAAGGCGCTCGCCGGCATGAAGGTCGAGACGCAGGGTCCATTGCGCGCGGCGGTCAGATTCATCCGCGAGTTCGGCTCGTCGAAGCTCGAGCAGCGGATGGTTCTGGACGCCGGGTCACGGGTCCTCCGGTTCGAGACGGAGGTCGACTGGCAGGAGGTCCACAAGTTCCTCAAGGTGGCGTTTCCCATCGAGGTGCGATCGCCGCGCGCCACGTACGAGATCCAGTTCGGCCACGTCGAACGCAGCACGCACACCAACACCAGTTGGGACCAGGCGCGGTTTGAGGTCTGCGCGCATCGATGGGCTGATATGGGCGAGGCAGGGTATGGAGTCGCCCTGCTCAATGACTGCAAGTACGGCTACGACATCCGCGGCTCGGTGATGCGACTATCACTCCTCCGCGCGCCCACCCACCCCGATCCGGCCGCGGACCGCGGCCGGCATCGCTTCACCTACGCTCTGATGCCGCACGCGGGAGACTTCCGCGAAGCCGGGGTGATCGCCGCCGCGGAGGATCTGAATCATCCAATCCGGGTGGTGCGGGGTGGGCTGGCGTCTGGTCAGCGGCGGTCATTGATTGAGGTCGATCAGCCGCAGGTCGTCGTCGAGGCAATCAAGCGGGCAGAAGACTCAGATGCGGTGGTCGCGCGGTTGTACGAGTCGTGGGGCGGCCGGTGCCGAGCACGTGTGCGAACGTCGCTGCCGGCGTCGCGCGCCTACCTGTGCGACCTGCTCGAGCGCGAGCGGGAGGAGGTCCCCATCCGCGACGGGACGCTGGAGGTGGACGTCGGACCCTTCAAGATCCTGACGCTGAAGCTGGTCCCGTAACGACTCGCCGCGCCGGCCACCAGGCCGCGGCGGCCAGCGCAGCCAACAGCCCAACCTCGAAGAGCGTCCAGCGGTTCAAGCGGATCGCCAAGCTCGTGCTGTTCACATACGGCACCGAGACCAGCCAGCCCGCAGCGATAGGCAGCCGCCAGGCCGGTGCCGGCCTCTCTTCCCAAACGATCCAGGCCGCGGCGCTGAACAGGCACAGGTCCGAACCATGCACGTAGGGCACCACGAGGAGCGAACCCACAGCGCCGGCGGCGATTACAAGTCCGGGCGAGTGGCGAAGCCGGTAGGCGGTAGCGAGTGCCGCGCCGGCGATGATGACCCTGAGCGCCGTGGCGGCGGTACCCGTCACGCCGAAGGCACCCTCGACCGTGAGGTTGTTGGCGCCCTCGGGCAGCTCGCCGCGAAGCTGAGCGATGTACGTGGCGACGCCATCGGGACCCATCGAGGCCAGCGCCGCCACCCCCAACAGCGTGCCCACCGCCACCCAGGAGGCGAAGGCCCTGTAGCGCCCGGCGACCAGAAGCGCGAAAGGGATGAGCAGCGCCGTGTTCGGCTTCAGGTAGAGAAGGGAGAGGGCGAGGCCGGCGGCGATTTCGTTCCGCTCCCGCGCGAATCGCGTCGCCAGCACGGCGCCGGTCGCGACCAGCGGTGCCACCTGGCCGAGATTCAGCGCGTGCACCACCCACCAGGGTGCCAGCGCCGCCGCCGCGTAGAGCCAGCGCTCGAAACCCGAGCTTTGCGATGCCCACGCCAGGGCCGCCGCCAGTGCGACGAGATTGACCGCGGTCCACGTCCAATAGGCGACCCAATAGGGAAGCGGCGTCAAGGGCGCCGTCAACCAGGCGTCGGTGGGCGGGCTGAGAAACGGCTGCGCGATCTGCTCGGGGACGAGCTGCTTCTGGGCCACCGCAACGACGCTCTGGTCGTAGATCATTGCCCATCCGTGCTGGAGCCCGACGACGGCAGCCGCGAGATAGGTGTGGAAGTCGATGCCGATGGGCTCGTAGCGATTCAAGGCGTCGAGCACCAGCGCGAGGGCCACGACGAGGAGTGCCGGCGCCGCCCACAGGCGTCTAGAGATTCTTCAGCTCCACGATCTCACTGCGTTCCGCGGATGCATACGCGGCCAGGATCAGCTTGAGCACGCTCACGCCTTCGACTTCAGTGTTGAGAGGCCGCCGTTTCTCACGCAGGCAGGCGATGAAATCGACAACCTCCAGGGCATAGGTGTCGGGTGTCGACGGACCTGCGTCCTGGACCACCACCTGCTCTCCGCCGTGCGCTTGGAAGAGCAGCTGGCGACCATCGCTCCACAGACTCCCTTTTGCGCCGGCGACAGAGAACCGTTCAGTGCAGCCTGCCGGTTCATACGCCCAGCCGGTGACGATGGATCCGATCGTGCCGTCCGCAAATTCGACCAACACGTGTGCGGTGTCCTCGCCTTCCATGAACGACAGGCGGTGCCGGCTGAGCATCGCCGCCACCTTCAGCGGCGCGCTGTCGACGAGATGCAGCAGCAAGTAGCTCGGGTGATACCCGGTGTCGATCAGCTCACCGCCACCGCTGGTCGCCCGGCTCGCACGCCAGCCAAGCGTTTCCGCGGTGACATCGAGCGCAAAAACATCTGTGGTGCGGGCCGCATAAACCTTGCCGAGCTTGCCCTGGCGAATCATTTGCCGAGCCGTCGCGACGGTCGGAAGGAACAGCTGGTTGTGGGCGCACATCAGCGTGACGCCTGCGGTCGCCACCGCCTTCGTAACCACGGCGGCTTCCTCCAACGTGAGGCACAGGGGCTTCTCGCACAGGATGTGTTTTCCTTCCGCGGCGGCCGCGACGATCGCGTCCTTGTGCAGGTGGTGCGGAAGGCATATGTCGACCGCGTCGACGTCCGCCGACGCGATCATCTCCCGATAGTCCTGGAAGACCTCGACGCTTCCCAGCCGTTCCGTGTGTTTGCGCGCGCGTTCAACGTCGACATCGGCGATGGCCGTGATCTGAGCGTGCTCGGCCGCTTGAAGGTAGCCGGTGACGTGGTGCCCGGCGATGTTGCCCGCCCCGACGATGCCTACCGAAATCCGGCCGTCCTGGTCCATATCCTTTGCAGCCGTATCTTGCACGAGCTCGCCCTTACATCTCGAGCAGCCAGGTGGCCGTTTCGATGTGACGCGATACGTAGTCACTTCCGAGCGACCACGCGACGGTTTGCGCCAGGCACCACAGCCGGCTGCGTTCTCGATCCAGGCCCAGCTCAGATGTCAGCCTGTCCAGCCGGTGTTGGACATCGCGACGGGCAGCGCCGAATTCAAACGACCGCACGATTGGCGCCAGGCCGAACTCGCGCTCGCCGACGAGCGGCTTGGGGTCGATCGCCAACCATGGTTCACGCTGGGCCCGCAAGACGTTGTCGCCATGCAGGTCCTGGTGGAGCAGAATCTGCTCGCCTTGCGATCCGGGTAGGTCGCGGAGGGCGTCGAGGGCGGCTTCGACCAGGCGCTCAGCGAATGGCCGGCCCGCACGCTCCCAGCTTTCGCGCAGGTGGGAGGCCCACCACGAGGCTTCGTCTGCCAGGCTCCGGAACGGGGGATCTGCCGCCGGCTTCCAGAGTCGTGGGAGCAGGTTTACGAGGACGACAAGCGCCAGGTCCGCTTCCACCATCGAGAGTGGCGTGCCCGGAACACATCGCTCGATCAGGAAAGCGCCAAGAACCGGGTCATTCTGCAGCAGCCTGATCGCGCCGTCGCCGTCCCAGCGCTCGAGGGCCAGCGGCTCATGCTCGCTCTCGCGGTCTGGAAAGGGGATCTTCAATACGGCGTCCATGCCGTTGGGTAGCCGCGCACGGATCGCGAGTGATGTGTAAGCCGACGGAAATGGCGCGCCGAGGCGCAGGTCCCACTTCTCGACGCAGCGGTCGACTCGATTCGGCAAGGTGGCGAGCCACGTCGATCCCGCCTCAGAAGCCTCCAGCCATGCGAGTCCCGGCGGAATCTTCAAAGGCTACCGGTGTGGTCGCTGACGGGCCACTGTTTGCGGGATGCTTTTCGAAGATCCACCGTTCCACGAATTGAGGTGAGCAGGATGGCGACGAAAATCCCTGTTGAAGTCATACCGAGTTCGTACAGCTACGTGTTCAGCCCATATCGTGAACCAATCGCACGGGTGAGTCCGGGACAGCCGGTGGTGATCCACTGCGATGACGCTTTCGAAAGTCGAATCCGATCGACGGAGGACGTACCCAGCCGGTCGCTTGCGGGCGCCAAATTCTTGAATCCGCAAACCGGACCCATTTATGTAGAGGGCGCCGAGCCCGGGGACACTCTCGCTGTCCATATTCAAGACATCACCGCCACCAGGGACTTTGCGGTCAGCTGCCTGATCCCATACTTCGGCGGGCTCACGTCAACATCGCTCACTCGCACACTTCAGCCTTCGCTCGAGGAGAAGGTCTGGATCTGGAAGCTCGAGGAGGGCGATCTACGTTGCGATGAGCTTCGATTGTCGCTGCCCTGGGAGCCCTTCATGGGAACGCTGGCCGTCGCCCCAGATCTCGAGGCGATCTCCACCCTGGCTCCGGGACCCTTCGGAGGAAACATGGACGTGCCGGACGTCCGTCCCGGCAACACAGTCTTGCTGCCGGTCTGGAACGACGGCGCGCTCTTCTACACCGGCGACACCCATGCTCGGCAGGGTCAGGGTGAGCTCTGTGGGGTTGCCCTCGAGATAACTTCGAAGGCCACCTTCGTCTTCGAGGTGGTCAAGAGCCGGCCGATATCCTGGCCGCGGATCGAATCGCCGGATCGGATCATGACTGTGGGCAGCGCCCGTCCGATGGAGGACGCCGCGCGCATCGCCTACGCCGAGCTGGTGACCTGGCTGGAAGCCGACTATGGCTGGTCCCGCCTGGACGCCTACCAGTTGCTGACCCAAGCGGGCGAGCTGTATGTCGGCAACATGGTGGACACGACCTATTCGCTTGTGGCCTCGATTTCGAAGCGGTACCTCGACCGTGGGTAGTCGCACCTGGATTTGACGGGCCTGGCGCGATCTGTGACCGCAAGGTTCAGGTTCGAGTCCCTGTCCGGAGCCAGATCCTTGATTCGAATCGATTCTGCAGGCGGTTTCAATTCCGAGGTAACGTGCACATCCTGATTCAGAGAAGCCGCCTCAGCTGAGCCGAATGGCAGAGCATTGCCAGACAGTGGCGTCGCCTCGTTTGGCACAGGCGGGTCTCGGCGCGTAGAGTCGCAATAGGGCGACCCGGTGGCTGCCCAAAGGTGCCGTCAGGCGTCACGCCACTGCGGAACGGCTGAGCCCTGTCGAGGCCCCAGCCCGAGCGACCGCTTTCGTGCCGGCAAAGATGGCGGCCGGCATCGGCGGTCGCAACAATCAGTGGCAAGTTGGCGGTGGCAATCGGACGAGACGTCCGACATTGGAGGCGAACATGACCACAGGTACTGTCAGCAAGCTGGAGGCGCGTTCCCATGACAAACCGGATGAAACGCGCAAGCCGGACAAGGCTACCGTCGAGGTGAACAACCTCGGTGACTACTCGATCGGCAGGTTGACGTTCCAGCCAGGATGGACCTGGGAGTCCTCGATCAAGCCGGTCGCAAATACCGAGCATTGCGAGAAGACCCACGTCGGCTATTGCGTCTCAGGCCAGCTGGAGACCTGGATGACCGATGGCACCCGGATCACGATTAAGACCGGCGACTCATACACGATCCCGCCGGGACACGACGCCCGTGTCGTCGGTGATGAGCCCTTCGTCGGCATCGAGTTCGCCAGCGCCGCGACGTACGCCAAGCGCTGAAGCGGGAGGCCCGCGAGCAGTTCGCGAAAGAAGAGGAGCACCCCACCGGGTGCTCCTCTTCTGCCTCTCCTCACATAATCCTGACCCCGCCCCGGCATCAGGCCGTGTCCGCCGACGGTCCTGCATCCCGTGAGCCGCTTGACATAGGAGATTCGCATGCGAGAGACGCCGGTTGCGCCCACCGACCTGGGCGAGGTGCGCGCCCTCACTTTCGACATCTTCGGCACCACCGTGGACTGGCGCACGGGCGTGGCGGCCGAGGCGCGACGCGTCGGGGCGTCGCAGGACATCGATGCTGACTGGGAGCGTCTGGCGGATGCCTGGCGCGGCCTATACGTGCCTTCGATGGACAGGGTGCGCCGCGGTCAGCTGCCGTGGACGAACTTCGACCGGCTGCAGGTTCACGGTGGCCACGCTCTCGAACGGAAACCGGGCTCAGCAGGAAGCGCTCGTCCGCCATGCTGGCTTGCCTTTCGACCGCGTGTTCTCGGCGGAGGACTTTCGACACTACAAGCCGGATCCGGAGGTTTACCTCGGCGCCGTGTCGATGCTGGGGCTGCGCGCCGGCGAGGTCATGATGGTGGCGTCGCACAAGCCCGACCTGCGTGCCGCGCAGGCTGTCGGCATGCGGGCGGCCTTCGTCGAGCGGCCCCTGGAGATGGGGCCGAACGGCCGCCCGGACCGACTTCCCGATCCATATGCCGACGTTGAGGCCACCGATTTTCTTGACCTCGCTCGCAAGCTGGACTGTTAGTCCAAAGTGGAGGGCAGTCGTGTCGGCGGTGGCTCACCTGACGACCTGTCGTCGACGATCCCGGTGATGCTCCGGTTCGCGAGCCTTTTCGACGCCGATTAGAATGGCGTCGTCGACGCCGTCGTCCGCGAAAGGTGGGTCGCTGATCATGGGGAGGTGGCGAGAATGCGACGTAGCTCGTTGATTCGTTTCGCGTTACCCGTGGCGGCTTTACTCACGTTTCTCATTGGCGGCGACGCGGTTCAAGCGGGCGGCCCGCCCGCCTATGAGCAAGCATTTGTATTCGGTAAGACCGTCACGATCAATGCGATTGAAGTGCCTCAGGTGGCGAACGACAGAGCCCTCGCGGACTTCTATCAGGTCGTCTATCCGATCGACTGGGCGGCGCGCGGTCTGAACCCACAATGTCAGCCTTGCGACCACGACGGCCAGGGGATCGATT
>WNGI01002756.1_pt1 | contig 16170 bp, 16 predicted proteins | sample 5400621 | NCBI WGS metagenome assembly WNGI01 (sample SAMN13153374, study PRJNA577476) | soil metagenome | isolation source: 20 cm soil or saprolite under Garry oak tree replicate 1 | place: USA:California | collected 2016-06-15 | reverse complement strand
GCCTTTTCGAGGCAGGCGATCGCCTCGGCGTTGCGCCGCATCGCTATGAGGCAGCGCGCTGCCGGTGCGTTGACTTCGTACGAGTCGGGATCGAGCCGCAATGCGGCGTGATGCTCGACCAGCGCTTCTTCGTAGCGTCCCTGATCACCGAGGATGCGCCCCTTCGCCGCGAACGCTTCGGCCAGATCCGGTTGCAGCGCGAGCGCCCGCTCGGCGGCATCCCACCCGGTGTCGCCGGTGCCGGCGTCCACCAGCCGTTTGTTCGACTGGCAGAGCGCGAGGAGCGCCCAGGCGCGCGCGTAGCGGGGGTCGATCTGGACTGCACGCTGGCAGAGACGCACGGTGATGTCGCGATGGCGCGAATTCCCGGTCGCGTTGTATTGCCGTGCCATCAAGTAGAGCTTGTAGGCCTCTGGGTTGGTCGTCGAGCGCTGCTCGATCGCTTTCTTTTCTGCCGGCAGCAATGTGAGCTTCAACGCGTTGACGATCGCTTCGGAGATTTCGTCCTGCAACGCGAAGATGTCGTTCAGGTCGCGATCGTAGCGCTCGGCCCAGAGATGGCTGTCGGTTGCGCCCTCGATCAACTGCGCCGTGATCCGCACGCGGTTGCCCGCTTTGCGCACGCTGCCTTCGAGGACATGCGTGACTTTGAGCTGGCGCGCGACTTGCCCGATGTCGACCCGCTTCGCCTTGAACGTGAACGCGGTATTGCGCGAGACGACCGCCAACGCGGACACTTTGCTCAAATCGGTGATGATGTCCTCGGTGACGCCGTCGCTGAAATATTCCTGCTCCGGATCGCCGCTCATGTTGACGAACGGAAGAACGCAGATGGAAAGGCGCTGACTGCGCTGCACCGATGGACAGGCGCTGACTGCGTTGCGACGGCATGCTGAACGGCGCCTTCGTCGACGCGACGTGCAATGCAAACACGTGTACAGGTCGCTCGATGTTCTTGATCGTGTGCTCGCCGAGATCCTCGAATCCGAGCGGCACTTTGCCCGCCACCTGATCACGCACGGTGCGCGATACCGCGACACCGCCGGGCGCCGCCAGCGTTTGCAGACGGGCCGCGACATTGACACCGTCGCCGTAAATGTCGTCGCCTTCGACAATGACTTCGCCAAGCGTAATGCCGATGCGGTAGCGGATTTGATCGGTTTCGGATGCAACGCTCTCCGCCTCCGTCGCTTGTTGAATATCGTGTGCACAATTGACCGCGGAAACGACGCTGCCGAATTCCACCAATGCGCCGTCGCCCATCAGCTTGACGATGCGTCCGCCATTCGCGGCAACGCGCGGATCGAAGATCGTCTTCCGGTTCCGCTTGAGCCGCTCGAGCGTGCCCGCTTCGTCGCGCTCCATCAGCGCGCTGTAGCCGACGACGTCGGCGGACACGATGACGGTCAATTTGCGTTGCACTGTCCGGGAGCCTGCACTGAAGATTTGGGAAGTGTGCCGGTCGCGGTCGCGGCGCGCAAGACTTAGCCGGATCGGCGACAAGCCCTGCTACGGGATGCGGTTGTGTACGATTGATGTCGAAAACGCCATGGATCAATTCGACACCATCGTCCTCGGCCTCGGCGCGGTCGGCAGCGCGGCTCTCTATCAGCTTGCTACGCGAAAGAACAACGTCCTCGGCATCGATCGGTTCTCGCCGCCACATCCGTTTGGATCGTCGCATGGGGACACCCGCGTGACGCGGCTTGCCATCGGCGAAGGCGCGCATTACACGCCGCTCGCGCTCCGATCGCACGAGATCTGGCGCGCCCTCGAGAAGCAAACGGGCGCATCGCTGCTGGCGACCGACGGCCTGCTGATTATCTCCAGCACCGCGAAGCGCTCGGTCACGCACGTCGAAAACTTCTTCGCCAACACGCTCGCGGCAGCAGAGCAGTTTGGGATCGAGCACGAAGTTTTGACCGCACCGGAGATCCGACACCGCTTTCCGGTCTTCAAAGTCGCTGGCGATGAGGTCGGCTATTTCGAGCCCGGCGCGGGTTTGCTGCGGCCGGAAGAATGCATTCGGACGCAGCTCGCACTGGCACAGGAGGACGGCGCAACGATTCATCGCGACGAAAAAGTCCTCGGCTTCGACGCATCGGATTCGATCGTGACCGTGACGACCGATCGCGGTACATATGGTTGTGCAAACCTGATCGTGGCGGCCGGAGCGTGGTTGCCGCAGCTGGTAGGCCGCGACTTAGCGAAGCTCTTCGTCGTCTACCGCCAGGTGCTCTACTGGTTCGATATCGACGGCGACGCGAGCCCATTTGCGCCGTCGCGCTTTCCTGTTTTCATTTGGGAGCTGCAAAAGAAGCTGCAAGGCGTCTACGGTTTTCCGGCGATCGATGGGCCGAACGGCGGAATCAAGATCGCGACGGAAACGTATGGTTCAACGACGACGGCCGAAACGGCCGACCGTCGCGTTTCCCCGGAAGAAATCAATGCCATGTACGAAAACTACGTCGCGCCGTATATCGACGGGGTCGCGAGCGCTTGTCGCAGGACCGCAACGTGCCTCTACACCGTGACGCCCGACTTCGAATTCATCATCGATCGTCACCCTCATGCGAACCGCGTGATCGTTGCATCTCCGTGCTCGGGTCACGGCTTTAAACACTCCGCGGCGATTGGCGAAGCGCTCGCCCAATGGATCGTCGACGGTCGCTCGCGCGTTGATCTCGGTGCGTTCAATCTCCGCCGATTCGGCTGATCGAGTTTGAACCGGAGGATAATGACCATCGGCACGAGCGCCGTTGCATTTTCTCCTTGCTCGAGCCGCTTGCTGCTCGCTGTCGCCATGCTCCTTTCGCGATTCATCGGTGTTCTCGCGTTCGCGTCGACGCTTGCCGTCGCTGCGCCGGCGCCCGTTTTGACGCTGTCGATCGACGGCGCAATCGGACCTGCAACCGTCGACTATGTTCATCGCGGCCTCGCACGTGCGGTGAACGACGGTGCACAGCTCGTTGTGTTGACGCTCAATACGCCTGGCGGGCTCGACACGTCGATGCGGCGCATCATCCAGGATATTCTCGCGTCCCCCGTTCCGGTCGCCGCGTACGTTGCCCCCGCCGGGGCACGCGCAGCAAGCGCCGGCGCGTTCATCTTGTATGCGTGTCATTTGGCTGCGATGGCGCCGGGCACCAATGTCGGCGCTGCATCGCCGGTGCAGATCGGCATCGGTGGCAGTGCACCCGAGCCGTCATCGGGACCAGATGCAGCCAAGAAGAAAGAACCGGGGCCGACGAACACGCACGAGCGCAAGGCGTTTTTCGATGCCGCCGCATACATCCGCAGCTTGGCGCAGCTTCGTGGCCGCAATGCCGAATGGGGCGAAAAGGCCGTCCTCGAGGCCGCGAGTATTTCCGCGAATGAAGCGCGCGATCAGAAAGTCACCGATGTGACCGCGTCCGACCTCACCGACCTGTTGCGTCAGGTCGACGGCCGCAAGGTCGCGGTGGCGAGTGGCGAACGAACGCTGCAGACCATCGGCGCGCCCGTCATTGCATTCGAGCCGGATTGGCACGATCGGCTGCTCGCGGTCATCACCGATCCGAGCATGGCGCTGATCCTGATGATGCTCGGCATTTATGGGCTATTGTTCGAGTTCGGCCATCCCGGATTGGTCTTTCCGGGCGTCGTCGGCGCTCTTTGCCTCCTGGTCGCGCTCTATTCGCTGCATATGCTGCCCGTCAACTATGCCGGTCTCGCGTTGATCGTCGTGGGGATCGCGTTCATCGTCGGCGAGGTGTTCTTTCCATCATACGGGTCGCTGGGTGTGGGCGGCGTCATCGCGTTCGCTGTCGGCGCGCTGATGTTGATCGACACCGAAATGCCGGGCTTCGGCATCCCATGGCCGCTCATCGTGACGGTTGCAATCGTTACCTTGGGCTTCGTTCTGATCGTCGGGCGGATGGCGTTACGCGCACGCCGTGCGCCGCTGGTGAGCGGCGTCCAATCACTCGTCGGCGCCGACGGCGAGATGCTCGACGACAGCGAAGAAACCGGTTGGGCCAACATCCGCGGCGAGACGTGGCAAGTGCGGACGCCGGGTCGCCTTACTCGCGGTCAGAAGATCCGGGTCGTCGCCGTCGACGGCATGCTGCCTCGCGTTGCCCCTGCCGAAGGAGCTTGATATGGCGTTTATCCCGCCGCTGATTCTGCTCGTCATCATCGTCGTGCTCGTCACGTCATCGCTGCGCATCCTGCGCGAATACGAGCGTGGCGTCGTCTTTCAGCTGGGTCGATTCTGGAAGGTCAAGGGTCCCGGATTGGTCGTCCTCGTGCCGTTCATCCAGCAAATGGTGCGTGTCGAGTTACGCACGGTCGTGCTTGACGTGCCGAGCCAGGACGTGATCACGCGCGACAACGTCTCGGTCAAGGTAAACGCTGTCGTTTATTTCCGTATCGTCGATCCGCAGAAGTCGATCATCGAAGTGCAGAATTTCATGATGGCGACGAGCCAACTCGCCCAGACGACGTTGCGCTCGGTGCTCGGCAAGCACGCGTTGGACGAAATGCTCTCGGAGCGCGAAAAGCTCAATCTCGATATCCAGCAAGCGCTGGACACGCAAACGCTGTCATGGGGCATCAAGGTTGCCAACGTCGAGATCAAGCACGTCGATATCAACGAGTCGATGATCCGAGCGATCGCGCGGCAGGCCGAGGCCGAACGAGAACGGCGCGCCAAAGTGATCCACGCCGACGGCGAGTTCCAGGCGGCGCAGAAGCTTCTCGAAGCAGCGCAGGTGCTGTCGCAGCAGCCGCTGGCGATTCAGCTCCGCTACCTGGAGACGCTGACGGTGATCGCCGCCGACAAGAATTCGACGATCGTCTTTCCGCTGCCGATGGACATCATCCAGCCGCTGCTGGATGCTCTTCCGAAGAGCCGGCGCGCTGAGTGATCGTCGCGCTCACGCAGGCCGTCATCCAACGTTCGACCGTTGCGGCAGCACGTGCCTGACCCGATGCCGCGATCGTCGGCGACCGTTCAATTTCGCCTTCGCATCAGCAAGGGTGACGACATCGCCATCGGCCCGGGGAAAGTCGATCTGCTGGAAGCGATCGCCGAGATGGGATCGATCACCGCCGCGGCGAAAAAGCTCGGGATGTCGTATCGACGCGCATGGATGCTCGTCGATACGATGAACCGCTGCTTCAAGTCGCCGATCGTCGAGGCCGAAGCCGGCGGCAAGCGCGGCGGTGGAACGCGGCTCACCCCGACCGGCCGCGATGTGGTCCGCCTTTATCGCGCGATCGAGCGAAAAGCGGCCAAGGCCGGCGTCTCGGAAATGGCGGGTCTGACCCGGCTGCTCGCCGGCTGATGTCGGGCAGCGAAGAGACGGTCTATGACGCGGGCATGGCCTGTCTTTCTGCGCTATAGTTTGGCGTGCGCAATATACGGCCGTATATGGCGAGGTCCGTCACGGCGCGGTGGGCGATTCGTCGTTTCGTCATCGTGCTCGCCACATCGCTCGGTTTCGCCACCGCGTCTCCGGCGAACGGCGCAGAACTGCTTGTCTCCGCCGCCGCGAGCTTGACGAACGCCTTTCGCGACATCGGCAAGGTATTCGAGACGGAGCATGGCGGCAGCCGCGTCACCTTTAATTTCGCGGCGACCGACGTCTTGCTCGCGCAAATTTCCAAGGGCGCTCCCGCGGACGTCTTTGCCGCGGCGGACGAGGACACGATGGATCGGGCCGAACGCGAAGGTCTGGTGCTTCCCGGATCGCGACGCGATTTTGCCGGCAATCGACTCGTCCTGATCGTCCCGACCGCTCGCCCGCCGATTTCGAGCCTCGGTGAACTCACGCAGACGCGTTTCGGTCGGATCGCGATGGGCAGTCCGCGAACCGTACCCGCAGGTCGTTATGCCAAAGCAGCGCTGGAGCGCGCGCAACTGTGGGACAGGATCGAGCCGCGATGCGTCTTCGCGCTGAACGTGCGGCAAGTGCTCGACTATGTTGCGCGTGGAGAAGTCGACGCCGGCTTCGTGTACGCGACGGACGCCGCCGTCATGCGCGACAACGTGAAGATCGCGCTCGACGTCCCCACGCCGGTGCCTGTTCATTATCCGATCGCAGTCCTGCGCGATAGTCGCCACGCGGGCGAAGCGCGTGCGTTTGTCGACCTGCTCGGCACCGAAGCGGCGAGAAGGATTCTCGCTTCCTACGGCTTTGCTGCGCCCTGACGCGATGTCCTCCGTGCTGATTCCGTTGTTGCTGACGCTCAAAGTCGCAGTTTGCGCGACGCTGATCGCCTGCCTGCTCGGCATCGGCGCCGGCTACTGGCTCGCGCGCACGCGAATGCCGGGACGCGATACCGCGGACGCATTGTTGATCCTCCCGCTGGTGCTGCCGCCCACCGTGCTCGGCTACTACCTGCTCGTCGCGTTCGGACGCCGCAGCGCGTTCGGCGCATGGCTCGAAGGGACTCTCGGCATCCAGTTGGTCTTCACGTGGGAAGGCGCCGCGCTTGCCGCCGCGATCGTCGCATTTCCACTGGTCTTCAAGGCATCGCGCGCCGCGTTCGAAGCGGTCGATCCGACGCTCGAAAAGGCGGGTCGCTCGCTCGGCTATAACCGGTGGACCGTCTTCGTCCGTGTGACGCTGCCCCTCGCCTGGCGCGGCATCATTGCGGGTGCGATGCTGGCGTTCGCCCGCGCGATGGGTGAATTCGGCGCAACGCTGATGGTCGCCGGCAACATTCCCGGACGTACGCAGACCGTGTCGATCGCGATCTACGAAGCGGTGAACGCGGGGGACGACACGCTGGCCGGTGCGCTTGTCATCATCGTTTCGCTCGTCTGCGTCACGCTGTTGATCGCGGCAAATCTGTTCGCGCGGCGCGGGCACGTGCGCGTCGTACCGGTGTAACGATGCACATCGACGTCGACATCCAAAAGCAAGTCCGCGCGGCCCGCAGGCGGTTCGATCTCGCGATCCGTTTTTCCGCCGACACGACGCACCTCGCGCTCTACGGTCCGTCAGGCGCCGGCAAGACGCTGACGCTGCAGATGCTGGCGGGGCTCGTGCGACCCGACAAAGGTCGCATCGTCGTCGACGGCCACACATGGTTCGACGCCGGTCTCGGCGTGGACGTGCCTCCGCGCGCGCGGCGCGCCGGCTATGTATTCCAGGACTACGCTTTGTTTCCCCACTGGACCGTCGCACAGAATGTGGGCGGCGCATTCGTGCGCGGTTGGCCGCGAACGTTGAGCGCGTCGCAAGCGCGTCGCGTAGAGCGCGTCCTGGTTTCGTTCGATTTGAGCGACATCCGGGACAGTTACCCGTCGCAACTTTCCGGCGGCCAGCGGCAGCGCACGGCGCTCGCGCGTGCGCTCGTCGGTCATCCACGGATTTTGATGCTCGACGAGCCTTTGGCTGCCCTCGATGGCATGCTGAAGAACCGCCTTCGGGCCGAGCTTCTGGAGATCCAGGCGCGCTACGACATTCCGATGATTCTCATCACGCACGATCCCGACGACCTCGCCGCGTGCGCGGACGTCGTGGTCTCGCTCGAGGCCGGGCGTGTCGTTGGTCTTGCACCCGTCAATCGGTCCACGCCACCGTCGCCGACTCGGGTAGCGCCGTCCGCGATCAACAGTCTCGATTCGAGCGGGCGCAATGCTGACCTGATCCGACGCGGCCGGGTAATCGGTTAGCATGTGCGCCGCAAGCGTGGGGCTCAAACACCGCGCCCCGATGGGACCGATCATCCATGGATTTTGCCTTCATCGTCGATCCGCTGCCGCATCTCAAGGCTTACAAAGACTCGAGCGTGGCGATGATGCGTGCGCTTGCCGCACGTGGTCATCGCGTCTTCGCGATCCTGCAACCCGATGTGTATTGGCAGGACGGCGTCACGAGCGCGCGCGCGACTCTGCTCACGCTCAAGAGCGACGACCACGACTGGTACGAGGCCGGCGAGGTCAAAGAGCGCGCGCTTAAGGATTACGCGGCGGTCATCATGCGCAAGGACCCGCCGTTCGACATGGAATACGTCTATTCGACCTATCTGCTCGAGGCGGCGGAACAGGAGGGCGCGCTCGTTTTCAATCGGCCACGCGCGATCCGCGATTACAACGAAAAAATGGCGATTGCGCGTTTTCGCGATTTCATCGCTCCGACGCTGGTGACGCGCGATGGGTCGCGCGTCTCGGAGTTCATCGACGAGCACGAGGACGTGATCGTCAAGCCGCTCGACGGCATGGGCGGCGTTTCGGTGTTCCGCGTCCGCGATGGCGACCCCAACCGCAACGTCATCATCGAGACCGTTTCGCATCACGGCGCCCGCACGGTGATGGCGCAGCGCTATCTACCTGAGATCGTCGACGGCGACAAACGGATCATCCTGATCGCCGGCCAGGTCGTACCGTATTGCCTGGCGCGGATTCCGAAGCCCGGCGAAACGCGCGGCAATCTTGCGGTCGGCGGGCGCGGTGTCGTTCGACCGCTGACCGCGCGTGACCGCGAAATCGGCGACGCGCTGGCGCACGAACTGTGGTCCGAAGGCATGCTCGTCGTCGGCCTAGACGTCATCGGCGATTGCCTCACCGAAGTCAACGTCACCAGCCCGACCTGCTTCGTCGAGATCGCCGAGCAGTCGGGATTCGACGTGGGCGGAATGTTCGCGGACGCGTTGGTCAACGCGATTGCCCAGCCGCGAAAGTGAGTCGTCGACAGGTTATAAGTGAATGGTCACTCTCGTGACGGATGGCGCCTGCTCTTGAAGCGCTGTGCAAATCGTTGCCGATGGCGTCTGCGGCTCGCATGCTACTATGTCAGTCGGGATCCGGCGTCGGATCCCCGGCGGATCTTTCCATGATCGGCGTTTTGATCGTTGCGCACGACACGTTGGGCGACAGCCTGATCAAGGCCGTGAGCCATGTGCTGGGTGGGCGGCCGCAACAATTCGAAGCGTTCTCGGTGAAGGCGACGGACGATCCGCTGGCGCTTCTACCGAGAGCCCGGTCAGCCGTTCAAGCGCTCGACACCGGCGATGGTGTCCTGGTGTTCTCCGATATTTTCGGCGCGACACCGTGCAACCTCGCCGTCAAGTTATTGCAGCCGGGGCGCGTCGAAGGCATTGCGGGCGTGAACCTGCCGATGCTGGTGCGTGCGTTTACCTATCGAATGAAGGGGATGGATACGCTGATCAAGAAGGCCGTCTCAGGCGGCTGCGAAGGCGTGTTGCAGTTCGAAACGGTACCCGTCTATGCACCAGCGCGAAGTTGAGATCGTCAACAAGCTCGGATTGCATGCGCGCGCGTCGGCGAAGCTGACGCAGCTCGCCGCCAAGTTTCAAAGCGATGTGCAAATCTCGCGCAGCGGCCGCAAGGTGAACGCGAAGAGCATCATGGGCGTGATGATGCTCGCCGCCGGCAAGGGATCGAAAGTGACGCTCGAGATCGACGGTCCTGACGAGGCCCAGGCGATGGACGCGATCTGCACGTTGATCGGCGATAATTTTGGCGAGGGCGAATGAGCGCTCCGGCCGAAGGCCAGGCCCGAAGGGCGCGTCGGAGCGCGATTGAGTGAGGCCGACACGCATGCCTCACGTTCCGCTGCGAACAGTCCAATGAGGCCGAGGAATTAACGCAGCGAGCGCGTTCGCGTTAACAATCCGCGCTGCATGAACTGGTGACAAGTTGTAACGACCATGGAACCATTCGATGACAAGGTCGCTCCATAAGGAACTTCGGCCACGGGGGTGTCGGGGATTTTCTTGTTACACCGGGCGGATCCGTCATCATGCAAATACGCGAAGTCGAGATTACCCATCGGCTGGGACTTCATGCGCGCGCCTGCGCCCGCATCGTGGAACTGGCCTCGCGCTTTCGCTGCAACGTCGCGCTGGTCTGCCGACGACGGCGGGCAAGCGCACGCAACATTGTCGAGATGATGCTGCTCGCGAGCGCGTTCGGCAGTACGGTGCGCGTCGAGACGGACGGCCCGGACGAATCGGCGGCAATGGCCGCGATCGTGCGTTTGTTGAAGGATGGACTTGGCGGCGCACCTGCCTAGCGCTCATTCCTAGCGCGGCGCGGAGTGCCCGGCGCGCCAGCGGGATCGCGCGCTGATGGTCAGCTTCGCGCTACACGGCGTCGGCGTTTCGGGCGGCGTCGCGATCGGGCGCGCTCAGCTCGTGTCCCACGCGACGCTCGAGGTCGCGCACTACGCGGTTTCCGCCAAGCAAATCCCCGCGGAGATCGAGCGTTTCGAGATGGCCGTCAAGGAAGTCCAGCGCGAGCTCGAAACGTTGCACAGCGCGATGACGTCCGGCGACGTGCCGGGCGAGTTTGGCGCATTTCTCGACGTCCACTGGATGATCTTGAACGATCCGACGCTCTCCGAAGCGCCGAAGAAGATCATCGCCGAGCAGCATTGCAACGCCGAATGGGCACTGACGCAGCAGATGGGCGTCCTGGTTGAGCAATTCGATCAAATCGAGGATACCTATCTGCGCGAGCGCAAGAACGATGTCGTGCAAGTGGGCGAGCGTGTCCTGAAGCGGTTGATGGGTCGGCCCGGAACGCTGCCGGTGACGAAAGCGGAAGAGCAGACCATTCTGGTCGCGCACGATCTATCGCCGGCCGATGTCATTCAGTTCAAGAGTCATCATTACGGCGCTTTTCTGACCGACTTGGGCGGCGTCACGTCGCATACGGCAATCGTCGCCCGAAGTCTTAATGTGCCGGCGGTTGTCGCGACGCACAACGCGCGACAACTGATCCGCGACGGTGAATTGCTGATTGTCGATGGCACGAACCACGTCGTCATCGTCAATCCCGACCGCGCGGTGCTGTCCGAATATCGGCTCAAGCAAAACGAGCTCGATATCGCGCGGCAGAAGCTCAAACGACTGCGGACGAAGCCGGCCGAGACGATCGACGGCATCCGCATCGAGTTGCAGGCAAACATCGAGCTTCCCGATGACATCGAGCAAGCGCTGGAAAACGGCGCCACCGGCGTGGGACTTTTTCGCTCGGAATTTCTGTTTCTCAACCGCGCTGGCCTACCTTCGGAAGACGAGCAATTCGAAGCGTATCGCGCCGTCGCAGAAGGCATGGACGGCAAGCCGGTCACGATCCGTACGTTCGATCTGGGCGCCGACAAACATAAAGAAGGATTGGACGGTCTCGCCCGCGTTGCGCCGAACCCTGCTCTAGGGTTGCGTGCCGTCCGCTTCTGTCTCGCGGAGCCGCGCCTCTTTCTCACCCAGCTTCGCGCAATTCTCCGCGCGTCGCATTACGGCAACGTGCAGATCCTGGTCCCGATGCTCGCTTCCGCGGGCGAGATCGATCAGACGCTCGCCCTGCTCGAGCAGGCGAAGGAAACGTTGCGCGAGCAAGGCGTTCCATTCAATTCGCGCGTCGCCGTCGGCGGCATGATCGAGATTCCGGCGGCGGTGCTCGCGATGGACGCGTTCCTGAAGAAACTGGATTTCTTGTCGATCGGCACCAACGACCTTATCCAGTACACGCTCGCCGTCGACCGCGCCGACGAGGCCGTGTCGCATCTCTATGATCCATTGCATCCGGCAGTCATGCGGCTGATCTCGCTTGCGATCAGTGCGGCGACAAAAGCGAAAGTGTCGATTGCCGTCTGCGGCGAGATGGCAGGCGACCCGCTTTTGACGCGCCTGCTGCTTGGCATGGGCCTCACGAACTTCTCGATGCATCCGGCACATCTGCTGAACATCAAGCAGCGCGTTCTGCAAAGCGATGTGAGCGCCGCGAAGGTGGCGGTCGATCGGATTCGGCGCGCCGACGATCCGCGCAAAGTGTTGGCGCTGCTTGAAAAGCTAAACGTGTGAACCGGAATACGGCGCGCCGTGCGAGCTCGACCTCAGTCGAGGTGGCGAAGACGTTCTGATCGCACCTTTACTTCGGCCATTGAATCAGCGGAGAAGCCGGCGTTTTATCGGCCGGCACATACGCTGGCGTCGGTTCGCCGGGGGCGCCCAGGCTCCGCACGTACTTGTAGAACGCGCGCAGGTCCGCGTCGGTCCACTGATTGAGGTTGAACCACGGCATGGGCGGGCGCGTCTTCAACTCCTTCGCGTGTCGCACCCATTGGGCTTCCGTCATCGCTGCCAGCACGAGGCGAAGATTCGATCCGTAGGTCGTTCCCCAAGGGCCGCTGAAGCCGACTTTCCCACTTCCCTTCAGCCATTCCCTTTCGGGAACGTCGCCCGAGCGCGCGGCGAAGTCGGCGGTATGGCAATCATTGCAACCGCCGACGATGAGCATGTATTTGCCGCGGTCGATCGCGTTGAGGCTGGTCGACGCCGCAGGCTTCTTGGCGGGCGCTGTCTCCGCCGCCGTTCCGGCGCGGGACGCCGTGATGAGCGCAACCGCAGCAGCGGTTATCACGAAGAGGCGATTCATGGTGATGGCAATTGTACGTCGGCGGCGGTGCAGGGCTGGCGCACCGCGCTTGCCGCTGTCGCCGCTGCGCTGTGCCCGGCGGCATTTCCCAACGGCGCGGTATCCGAGCTAAAATTCTTCCTGCGCCGATTTGAGCCAGCTTGCGGGCGCGTTACAAATACGGCTAAAGCGGTGTGGTCGAGGATAAAACCCTGCCAACCCGATTAGCCAGCCGCTGGTCGGGTTTTTTGTTGCCGATTGCTGTCCCACGATGCCGTCGTTTTCCGCCACCACCGTCGCCTCCGATACCCCGTTGTCCGAAGCCTCGCCTGCGCACAGCGTTGGCGTCGCGCGCCCGCAAAGCGCTCGATTCGAAACACCGCTGCCGCTTGCCTGCGGCCGCTCGCTTTCGCAGTACGAGCTCGCCTATGAGACCTACGGTGAGTTGAACGCCGCGCGCAGCAACGCTGTGCTCGTCTGCCATGCGCTGAATGCGTCGCATCACGTGGCCGGTTACTACGCCGACGACCCGAGCAACATTGGGTGGTGGGACAACATGATCGGCCCGGGCAAGCCGCTCGACACCGCGCGTTTTTTCGTAGTCGGCGTCAACAATCTCGGCAGTTGCTTCGGTTCAACCGGTCCTCAATCGATCGATCCGCAAACCGGACAGCCGTATGGCGCCGATTTTCCGCTCGTCACCGTCGAGGATTGGGTCGACTCCCAAGCCCGCCTCGCCGAGCGTCTCGGGATCGAGCGCTGGGCCGCCGTCATGGGCGGCAGTCTGGGCGGAATGCAAGCGCTGGCCTGGGCCACGCGATTTCCATCGCGCATTCGCCACGCGCTGGTCATCGCGGCTGCGCCCAACTTGTCGGCGGAGAACATCGCTTTTAATGAAGTCGCGCGCCAAGCGATCATGACCGATCCCGATTTCCACGGCGGCGACTATTACGCGCATCGCGCGACGCCGCGCCGGGGCTTGCGCGTTGCCCGCATGATCGGGCACATCACGTACCTGTCCGATGAGCAAATGGAAGCGAAGTTCGGCCGACAACTCCGCGACGGCATCAAGTTTTCGTTCGCGCCCGAATTCCAGATTGAATCGTATCTCCGTTATCAGGGCGAGAAGTTTGCCGACTATTACGATGCGAACACGTACTTGCGCATCACCAAGGCACTCGATTACTTCGATCCGGCGAGCGCGCACGGCGGCGATCTGGCGCTTTCTCTGTCAACGGCGACTTGCGAATTTCTGGTTGCCGCATTCACGACCGATTGGCGGTTCCCTGCTGCGCGGTCGCGCGAAATCGTGAAAGCGCTCGTCCGCAACAAGCGTCGCATTTCGTACGCGGAGATCGTCGCGCCGCATGGTCATGACGCATTCCTGCTCGACGATTCTCACTATCACGCCGTCGTGGGCGCCTATTTCGACCGGATTGCCGCCGAGAACGAACCGGCCGCGGCGAAGCCGCGCCGGCTGTCGCGATCGATTGAGACCAATGGCGTTGCCCGTGCTGACTACGCGACGATCGCGCAGTGGATCGGCTCGGGTGCCCGCGTGCTGGACCTCGGGTGCGGCGACGGCAGCCTTCTTGCGTACCTTCGCCAGGCGCGCGGCGTGACGGGCTACGGGATCGAAATCGCGAACGGCGGCGTGCTGGCGAGCCTCGAAAACGGCATCGACGTTATCCAGAGCGACCTGGAGCGCGGGCTTGCCGGCTTCGACGATGCGTCGTTCGATTGCGTGATCCTGTCGCAGACGCTGCAGGCGATGCGGCATATCGAGGTCATCGTCGCGGAAATGCTGCGCGTCGGGCGCGAAGCGATCGTGACCTTTCCCAATTTCGGGCATTGGGCGCATCGCTCGCAAATCATGCGTGGCCGGATGCCGGTATCGAAATCGTTGCCGTATCAGTGGTACGACACGCCGAACATCCACTTGTGCACCGTCGCGGACTTCGATGCATTCCTCGCGGGGCGCAAGTACGTCGTGCAGGATCGTGTCATTCTCGCCGGCCGCAAGCGCGTGCGCACGCTGCCCAATCTGTTGGGCGAGCTCGCAATCTACCGTTTCCGCCGCGGTTGAACCTAAGACGTGCGTCGCGTTGCCGCGGACAACCGGCGCTAATGCGTTTCGATCCGCGGCTACAATGACGCCATGCCAGCGCCGCCCGCCGCGTCCGCAACCGATACGTCGCTTCAGCGCCATGCCCCTGTAACCGCCGCGCCGCGCATCGCGCCCGATACGACATCATGGCGCGACGCGATCTTCAACCGGCGGATGCTGATCTGCGTGTTCACCGGTTTTTCTTCCGGGCTCCCGCTGTGGCTCCTCATCAATCTTCTGCCGGCGTGGCTTCGCTCCGAGCAAGTCGATCTGACGTCGATCGGCCTCTTCACGCTGATGCAGCTGCCGTACACGTGGAAATTTCTGTGGTCGCCGCTGATGGACCGCTATGCGTTGCCGGTGCTGGGACGCCGGCGCGGGTGGATGCTGATTACGCAAATCGCGTTGCTCGTGTGCATTCCGATGTTCGGTGCGCTCGATCCGCGCATCGATTTGTGGACGATCGCATGGCTGACGGCGGCGATCGCGTTCCTTTCCGCGAGCCAGGACATCGTGCTCGATGCCTATCGCCGCGAGCTTCTGCCCGATGCCGAGCTCGGGCTCGGCAACTCGATTCATGTGCAGGCGTATCGGGTGTCGAGCCTCGTCCCCGGCGCGCTCGCACTGATCCTCGCCGACCATATCGCATGGCAAAGCGTGTTCACGATCACGGCGCTTTTCATGCTGCCCGGCATCGTCAACACACTCGTCGTGGACGAGCCGAAACTTGCGCGGAGTGCGCCTCGAACGCTTGCCGAGGCTGTCGTCGAGCCGTTTCACGAATTCATCACGCGCGCAGGATGGCGTCAGGCCTTGTTGATTCTGACTTTCATTTTCCTGTACAACTTGGGTGCGAGCATGGCGACGGCGTTGGCGACGCCGTTCTATCTCGACACCGGTTTCACGAAATCGGAAATTGGTCTGATCGCGAAGAATGCCGGCCTCTGGGCGAGCGTCGCCGGCGGATTGCTGGGCGGTCTCTGGATGATCCGTATCGGCATCAATCGCGGGTTGTGGTTATTCGGCGCCGTGCAACTCGTGTCGATTCTCGGCTTTGCAGTGCTTGCGCATGAACATCGCGCCGATCGCGTGCTGCTCGCGCTCGTCATCGGCTTCGAGGCGCTCGGTGTGGGCCTCGCCACTGCCGCGTTTATCGCTTTTATCGCGCGCACGACCGATCCGCGCTACACGGCGACGCAGTTCGCGCTGTTCACCAGCCTCGCCGTCGTTCCCCGCACTTTGATCAACTCAACGACGGGCTGGATCGTCGAGCGTATCGGCTGGTTCGACTTTTATCTGCTGTGCGCGATGTTGGCGCTTCCTGGAATGGCGTTGCTGTGGCGAGTGGCGCCGTGGAGAGAACCCTTGGCGAAAATCGAACGATGAATCGACAAAAATTCAGTGCGATCGCGCATCGCGACCACGATTATTGCAATCCGATTTCCGCTGCGAAGGTCGAACGCTTGCTGGACTTGCTGCCACTCGACGCTACCTCCCGCGTGCTCGACCTTGGCTGCGGCCGCGCGGAGCTGTCGTTGCGCATCATCGAGCGCTTCGGCTCGACGGTTATCGCGGTGGACAATTCGTCGATGATGCTCGACGCTGCGCGCGAGCGGGCGGAGTGGACGGGCGCGCTCGGCAAGCTGCACCTGGACGATATCGACATTCGGGAGTTCCGCGCCGACCCCGA
>WNGI01003595.1_pt1 | contig 16179 bp, 14 predicted proteins | sample 5400621 | NCBI WGS metagenome assembly WNGI01 (sample SAMN13153374, study PRJNA577476) | soil metagenome | isolation source: 20 cm soil or saprolite under Garry oak tree replicate 1 | place: USA:California | collected 2016-06-15 | reverse complement strand
CTCGGCTTTCTGCTGTGGCAGGTCGGGTTCATGTCGATCGCAGGCGAATGGTTCGGCATGTGGCAGTCGCAGCAGTGGAACGGAGTGCCGAGCGCGTTCCGCTTCGTCATCACCATCATTGCCGTGCTCATCTTCGTGGCGCTGCCCGACCACGATATCGATCGAGGCGCGGCATGATCCGAGGCAGCCTCACACGTCCACCTTCAGCGCGGCGATGAAAGCCTCCTGCGGGATTTCTACTTTGCCGAACTGGCGCATGCGCTTCTTTCCTGCCTTTTGCTTCTCCAGGAGCTTGCGCTTGCGCGTCACATCGCCGCCGTAGCATTTGGCGGTGACGTCCTTGCGCAGCGCGCGCACGGTCTCGCGCGCGATGATCTTGCCGCCGATCGCCGCCTGGATCGGCACCTGAAACATGTGCGGGGGAATGAGCTCCTTGAGCTTTTCCGCCATGGCACGGCCGCGGCTCTCCGCGCGCGTGCGGTGGACCAGCATGGCGAGCGCATCGACCGGTTCGCCGTTGACCAGAATTTGCATCTTAACCAGGTCCGCCAACCGGAAATCGGTGAGGTGATAGTCGAACGAGGCGTATCCCTTCGACACCGATTTCAGGCGGTCGTAGAAGTCGAACACCACCTCGTTGAGCGGCAAGTCGTATTTCACCATCGCGCGATTGCCCACGTAGGTCAGCTCGATCTGCGCGCCGCGCCGGTCCTGGCAGAGCTTGAGCACGCTGCCGAGATATTCGTCCGGAGTCATGATGGTGGCGCGGATCCAGGGCTCTTCCATCTCCTTGATGCGCACCGGATCCGGCATGTCCACCGGATTGTGGATCTCGAGCTGATCCCCGTTGGTCAATGTGATCTTGTAGATCACCGACGGGGCGGTGGCGATCAGGTCGAGATTGAATTCGCGCGCGAGCCGCTCCTGGATGACCTCGAGGTGCAGCAGCCCCAGGAAGCCGCAGCGGAAGCCGAAGCCGAGCGCGGCGGAAGTCTCCATCTCGTAGGTGAAGCTTGCGTCGTTGAGCCGCAGCTTGCCCATGGCCGCGCGCAAATCCTCGAACTGTGCGGCGTCGACCGGAAACAATCCGCAGAACACGACGGGAATGGCCGGCCGAAAGCCTGGTAGCGGTGTGGTCACCGGTTTGCGGTCGTCGGTGATGGTGTCGCCCACGCGGGTGTCTGCGACCTGCTTGATCGAGGCGGTGAGAAAGCCGATTTCGCCGGGACCGAGCTCTTCGACGTCCACCATTTTCGGCGTGAATACGCCGACACGATCGACTTCGTAGGCGGCGCCGGTTCCCATCATGCGGATACGCTGGCCGCGCCGGAGCACGCCGTCGACGACGCGCAGCAGCACGACGACGCCGAGGTAGCTGTCGTACCAGCTGTCGACCAGCAGGGCCTTGAGCACCGCGTCGCGGTCGCCCTTGGGCGGCGGCAGGCGCGTGACAATACCCTCGAGCACCTCGGGGACATTCAGGCCCGTCTTCGCCGAGATCAGAATCGCATTCGAGGCGTCGAGCCCGATCACGTCCTCGATCTGTTGCCTCACCTTTTCGGGCTCGGCCGCCGGCAGGTCGACCTTGTTGAGGACGGGCACGACCTCGTGGTTGTTGTCGATCGCCTGGTAGACATTGGCGAGCGTCTGCGCCTCCACGCCCTGCGACGCGTCGACGACCAAAAGCGAACCTTCGCAGGCCGCGAGCGACCGGTTGACCTCGTAGGCAAAATCGACATGCCCCGGCGTATCGATCAGGTTGAGCACGTAATCTTTACCGTCGCGCGCGCGATAATTGAGCCGCACGGTCTGCGCCTTGATGGTGATGCCGCGCTCACGCTCGATGTCCATGGAATCGAGAACTTGCTCCACCATCTCGCGCTCGGCGAGACCGCCGGTCGCTTGGATCAGCCGATCGGCCAAGGTCGACTTGCCGTGGTCGATGTGCGCGATGATGGCGAAGTTACGGATGTTATCGATGGCCGCATTCATGGCGCGCGGATTACCACTCGCGTCCGCAAGCAGCAAGGACTCGGCTTCTCGCCTGTCGGGGTTGGCCCGCGGTTCACTCCGCCGCGACCCGGTGCTCCGCCAGGAACGGCTCGACCGCCACCCGTTCCCCCTCGCGCGCCACGATCGCATGCCCGGGCGGCACCGGCTTCCAATGCGCGCGGTCCGCATCGAGCGGTTCCGACACGATCACCACGTTGCCGCCGGACACCCGGTAATAGAGCGAGTTGGCCTGGTCGTTGGCGGCGTAGCGGAAAGCGTAGAGATCGCGCCCGTTGGTGAGCGCCGCCGTGAAACGCAGCGACTCGTGATAGCCGTCGCTGCTGACCATCTCGGTCAAGGTGGCGAGCACGCGCGCGGTCGCGCCAACCGGGTCCTTGTCGCCGCCGGCGCCAAGGATGGCGAGAAAGACCGCCTCGGAATCAGTTGTGCCGATGCGTGAGCCGTAGAACGCGTCGGGAATGAGCGCCTCGACCTTCCTGCGCAAGCGCCCCCAGGTGCCGATGATGCCGTTGTGCATGAACAGCCAGCGTCCGCAGGCGAAGGGATGGCAGTTCGGCCGCGTGATCGGCGTGCCGGTCGCCGCGCGCACATGGGCAAAATAGAGGTGCGACTGAATGTGGCGGCAGAGGTAGCGCAAATTCTCGTCCGACCACGCCGGACGGACCTCGCGATAGAGCCCTGGCTCAGGGTGTTCGCCATACCAACCCATGCCGAAACCGTCGCCGTTGGTCGCGGCGGTCGATTCCAGTGCACGCTGACTCTGCACCACCAGCGAGTGGGCAGGAGCGGTGACGTATTGTTCCAGCGGGATCGTTTCACCGCGATAGGCAATCCAGCGGCACATGAGGTGTTCCCTGGGGTCGCTCCGATGCAACGCCTTTAGCATCGCCGACGGATGCGGCAAAGCAATGGCGACCCTTGATATGGACCTCGGTTGCACGTCATGCCATAGGCTGCCGCCCGAATAGGGGTAAACCGGGTGCTTGCAATGTCGGCCGTCACGGAGGGCCGCCGCGGCCTCGCGGTCATCGGGCGGCTGCTCGATGCGCTCGCCGACGCCGCCCGGCGCGAGCGCACGATCCTCGCGGTGCTCCTCGGTTATGTGGTGCTCTGGACGCTTTACGGGGTCCTCGCCAAAGGCAGCCAGGACATTCACGCCGACATGTCGGAGCAGTTCGCGCTCGGGCGCGAACTTGAGCTGGGTTATCCCAAGCATCCGCCGCTGGCGATGGTCGTGGTGCGCGCCTGGTTCAGCATTTTTCCCACCGCGGACTGGGCCTACTACCTGCTTGCGATGGCAAACGTCGGCCTCGCCCTGTGGATCGCCTGGCGGCTCTCGGCGCGGTTTCTCGACGGCGAAAAGCGGGTGGTAGGGATTGCGCTTCTCACGCTGGTGCCGTTTTTCAATTTCCACGGACTCAAGTTCAATGTGAACACCATCCTGCTGCCGCTGTGGGCGGCCACCACGCTTTGGTTTTTGCGCTCCTTCGAGAGCCGGCGCGTGCTCGATGCCGCGCTCGCCGGGCTGTTCGCGGCGGCGGCGATGTACGGCAAGTACTGGTCGATCGTCCTGCTGCTCGGGCTCGGCATTGCTGCGCTCGTCGATCGGCGGCGGGCGGCTTATTTCCGCTCGTCGGCGCCCTGGGTGACGATCGCGGTGGGAGCGGCGGCACTCGCCCCGCATGCCGTTTGGCTGATTGCGAACGACTTTGTCCCGTTCTCCTACGCGGTCGTCCTGCACGGAGCGGGCTCGCTCGCATCCACGGTCGGCGCCTCGCTCGGCTATCTGGCGGGCAGCCTCGCTTACGTGGCGGTCCCGCTCTTGGTCCTGTTCGTCATCGCCCGGCCAAGCCGGGCGGCTGTCAAAGACATGGCTTGGCCGTCGTCGCCCGCCCGCCGCCTCGCCGCCGCCGCGTTCTGGGCGGTGCTGCTGGCGCCGGCGCTGATTGCGCCTTTGACGGGCGTCCGCTTGGTCTCGCTCTGGTCCATGTCGGCCTTCACGCTCTTACCGGTGATGCTGCTGTCATCGCCGCTTGTTGCAATCACGCGACGCGATGCAATCGGCGTGCTCACGCTCGCAGTTGCGTTTCCCCTGGTCATGGTGGCGATCGCACCGGCGATCGCGTTTGTCATCCATCGCGCGGGTCCGCCGCCGGGCTCCGCCCATACCTCGGTGCTGGCGGAACCCGTCGAACGCTTGTGGCGCGAGACCACCGACCGGCCGCTGCGAATTTTCAGCGGCTTTGACGAGTTCACGGACGGCGTCACCTTCTACATGCGCAGCCACCCGCTCGCGGTGCATGTGCTCGACGGCAAGGCCACCCCTGCGATCCAGGAACGTATCGACCGCGACGGCATCGCATTGCTCTGTCCCGCCCGATCATCCGCTGCCGACGCGGATTGGTGCGCCGACGCCGCGCTTGCGCGGGCGCGCTGCTCTCCTCCCGGCAAGCAAATTGAGGTGGAGGTTTCCCGCCGCTACCTCGGCGTGGACGGCAAGCCGGCACGCTATCTGCTGATCACCATTCCGCCGCGGCAGTCGCAAACACCCGAGGTGCCCGCCGAATGCGCGCCGCGCCATCTCAGGGCGCAGTGACCGCGGCTTTGATCAGGGCGACGGCATTGCGAAGCGGCGACTGCCCGCTCGCGACCGAGCGCTCGAATTCGGCAGAGCGGCGCTCGAAGCGCTCGAGCTGATCGCGCTTTTCCCTCTCGTCGAGGAAGGAATAGCGCAATGCGTTGCGGGCGATCGCTTTAAGCTCCCGGTAACCGAGGCCATAGTCGCGCGCGGCGCGGAAATATTCATTGGTGAGATCGATGCGCAAGACGCCGGCATCGTCGGAGGACAACACGACCGGCACGCCGGCTGCGAGATAGGCGGGCAGCGGGTGGTCCTTGCCGCGCACGCCCAGGATGAGGTCGTTGCTGGTGAGGTTGATCTCGACGACGACGGACCGCGCGCGCATCTCGGCGAGCAGGCCCGCCGCCTCGCGCTCGAAGCCAATCGTGACGCCATGGCCGATGCGGCGAGCTCCGCCGATCTCGACGGCTTGGCGGATGTGAAAGGTGAGGTCAGGGGGTGGAACCAGGCCGAGCCAGAGTTCGCCAGCGTGCAGCGCGACCGGCACGTCGTTGGCGAGAAAGTGGATGATCTGCATGTGGCGCGTGTAATCGCGTCGTGCCACCAGGTTGTCTTCAGCTCCGACCAGATTGAGTGCGACCAGCCGCGGTTCTGCGCGGACCAGCGCGGCGGCGGTGGCGGCCTGAACGAACACCTCGTCGGGAGAATTGTTGCGATAGACCTGAACGATGTAGCGGAAAGTGACGCCGCAGCCGGGTTGCGTATTGCTCGTCTCGCATCCCAGCATGGCCGTGATCTTGCCGATCGCGGCCGCGAGGTCGTTGCGCTTTGCCGCGACGCAATCGGCAAGCCCGTTCGCTTGCAGCGCGGCAAGCTTGGAAGCATTGTCGCTCGCCTCGCCGACGGCCTTGGTGAACCGCCCGCGATCGTTCGGGCACCACGACGACACCATGAACTCGACGTATTGCACGTTCTCTCCGTCGTAGAGCTTGAGCTGGTCGAGGGTCATGTCGACGAAATGCGAGCCGGAGACCGTTCCGAATCGATCGAAGGTCGCGAAAAATTCGTCATGTCCCGTTGGCGCGGCGGGCGTCGGCAGGAAATCACGGATCGAGAATGCATTGATCAGGCGGTCGTAGAGCTTCTGATCGCGCATGGCGTCGGAAACCGGCCGCACTCCCGTGCGGTCGCATTGTGCCGTCGGCAGCACGACGTTCTCTAGGTCGATGCAAAAATCTTCCTGCGCGGCCCAGGCGATGAACCGCTCCGCATAAACCGCGCCGGAGAGGTGGGTGTGAAGGTCGCCGCCCTTCGGCATGCGATAAAGAAATGCGCGCAGCGCGGCGTGATCATCGCGCGCCGTTTCGAAGTTGGCTGCCGTGATGACGGTGTCGAATTCGCCGGCGAGCAGGGCAATACGCAACAAGAGAACGAAGGCGGCCAGGAAGATGACGGCAAGGACGATCCGGCGTCGCAAGGCCTCCCCCCGGTCTGCTCTTTGCAGCGCGAAGCTAGCGGGCATTTCGGTGAAATGGAATCAGGGCGAGCGACGCGCTCGGTCTTCTCCCTCCCCCGCTTGCGGGGGAGGGTTGGGGAGGGGGTGACTGGCAATGCCCTGCCTTATTGCGTCCCCCTCCCTGTCCCTCCAGCCGAAGGCGGATATATCCGACTTCGGCCAATTTGTTAGTGGCCGAACTCGGGTAAATCCGAGTTCGGCTGCAAGCGGGGGAGGGGACGATGTGGCGCTCGCTCTCAATACCGGTAATGGTCGGGCTTGTACGGCCCCTCGGCCGGCACGCCAATATAGGTCGCTTGCTTGTCGGACATTCTCGTCAGCTTGGCGCCGACCTTGGCGAGGTGGAGACGGGCGACCTTCTCGTCGAGGTGCTTCGGCAGGGTGTAAACCTTTTTCTCGTATTTGTGGGGATTGGTCCAAAGCTCGATCTGCGCCAGCGTCTGGTTGGTGAAGGAAGACGACATGACGAAACTCGGATGGCCCATCGCGTTGCCGAGGTTCACCAAACGCCCCTCGGACAACAGGATGATGCGCTTGCCGTCCGGAAATTCGATCTCGTCGACCTGCGGCTTGACGTTATGCCACTTGAAGTTTCGCAGCGCCGACACTTGGATTTCGCTGTCGAAATGACCGATATTGGCAACGATCGCCCGGTCCTTCATCTTGCGCATGTGCTCGATGGTGATGACGTCGACGTTGCCGGTCGCGGTGACGAAAATGTCGGCACGCGCTGCCGCGTCCTCCATGGTCGTGACCTCGTAGCCTTCCATCGCCGCCTGCAACGCGCAGATCGGATCGATCTCCGCGACCAGCACGCGGCAGCCGGCCTGGCGCAGCGAGGCGGCCGAGCCCTTGCCGACGTCGCCGAAGCCCGCGACCATGGCCACCTTGCCCGCCATCATCACGTCGGTGCCGCGGCGAATGCCGTCGACCAGCGACTCGCGGCAGCCGTAAAGGTTGTCGAACTTTGATTTGGTGACGCTGTCGTTGACGTTGATCGCCGGCCACAGCAGCGTGCCTTTCTTCTGCATGTCGTAGAGCCGGTGAACGCCGGTCGTGGTTTCTTCGGTCACGCCGCAGATTGCGTCAGCGTTGCGCTTGTACCAGCCGGGCCTGTCCTTCAGCCGCTGCTTGATGGCGGCGAACAGGATTTCCTCTTCCTCATTGGCCGGCTTGCTGATCAATCCCGTCTCACCTTGTTCGGCGCGCAGGCCGAGGTGAATCAAAAGCGTGGCATCGCCGCCGTCGTCGAGGATCATGTTGGGTGTGCCGCCGTCGCTCCATTCGAAGATGCGGTGCTGATAGTCCCAATAGTCCTTCAGGCTCTCCCCTTTGACGGCGAAGACCGGCGTGCCGGAAGCTGCCACGGCGGCCGCGGCGTGGTCCTGGGTCGAATAAATGTTGCATGAGGCCCAGCGCACGTCGGCGCCCAGCGCTTTGAGCGTCTCGATCAGCACCGCGGTCTGGATGGTCATATGCAGCGAGCCGCAGATGCGCGCGCCGCGCAGCGGTCGCTCGGGCCCGTATTCCTCGCGGATGGCCATGAGGCCGGGCATCTCCGTCTCGGCGATGGCGATTTCCTTGCGGCCCCAGTCGGCAAGGCTCACGTCCTTGATCGCATAGTCGGCGGCTGGCTGGGTGGGGGCAGCACGATTGGCGGCTTTCGATGCAGCACTCATGTCGGTCCTTGCATGGTTGGAAATTCGGACGCGCCAGCCGGCACGCCGGTCGGCGCTGCCTATAGCAGGGCCCGCCGGCTCCTGCAACGAAGATATAAAGATTTCTTTATGTCCTTTCCGGCGGCGGCCACTCGCGCCCTCGGTGAACTGCCGCCGCGCCTGGGCGTTACCCGTGCGGCGGCGGCTGGTGAGGAGCGCCCATGCCAGAGAAGACGCAGCTCGATCTCGAGCTTCCTCCCGCGATCAACTCGCTTTCCGAGCTTGCCAAGGCCGAGAACGAATGCACGCGCTGCCCGCTCTACAAGCACGCAACGCAGGCGGTGCCGGGCGAGGGGCGCAGATCGGCCCATGTCATGCTGGTCGGCGAGCAGCCCGGCGACAAGGAAGACCTCGCCGGCAAGCCGTTCGTCGGCCCCGCCGGGCGAGTTCTCGACCGGGCGCTGGCGGAGGCGGGAATTCCCCGCACGGAGGTTTTCGTCACCAATGCGGTGAAGCACTTCAAGCACGAGATGCGCGGCAAGCGGCGGCTGCACAAGCGGCCCAATGTCTATGAAATCGAGCGCTGCAAGATCTGGCTCGAGGTCGAACGCGCGCTCGTGAAACCGGTGGCCATTGTCGCGCTCGGGGCCACGGCGGCGCGCAGCCTGTTCGGACGCTCGGTCACCATCAGCAAGATGCGCGGCCAGACGTTGCACCTCGCCGACGGCACCGCCGCCTTCGTCACCATCCACCCGTCGTGGCTACTGCGGATGGAGGACGAGGCGGACAAAGAACGCGAGTACAAGAATTTTGTCGCCGACCTGCGGCCGGCGGCAAAGGTCTTGGCAAAAAAGGTGGCCTGAGCGGCGCTATTCTTCTTCCGTGAAGCGGCCGCTCACGAGCGCTGTCAGCGCATTGACGACCTCGGCCGCTTCTCGGCCGCTCGCTTCGACGGTGATCGTCGTGCCGGGGCCGGCCGCGAGCATCATCAGCCCCATGATCGAGGTGCCGCCGACGACCTCGTTACCGCGCCTGACCTTCACCTCGGCGTCGAATTTCTCCACGGTCTGCACGAACTTCGCCGAAGCGCGTGCATGCAAGCCCTTCTTGTTGCAGATTTCGAGCACGCGGACGATCGGCGCGTCCGGCGAATGACTGGCCGAGGAGAACTCGCCGCCAGGTTCGCTCATTTCCCGGTAAGAACGCGGCTGGCGATGGTGATGTATTTGCGGCCGGAGTCCTGAGCCGCCGCCACCGCCTCGGTCAGCGGACATTCGTCGCGCACCTTGGCGAGTTTCACCAGCATCGGCAGATTGATGCCGGCGAGAACCTCGACCTTCGGGCGTCCCATCACCGAGATTGCGAGATTGGACGGTGTGCCGCCGAACATATCGGTGAGAATAGCCACCCCTTCGCCGCTGTCCACGCGCTTGACCGCCTCGATGATGTCTTTGCGCCGCTGCTCGACGTCGTCGTCGGGGCCGATGGTCACCGCCTCGATCTGCTTCTGTGGGCCGACCACATGCTCCAGGGCCGAGCGGAACTCGGCGGCAAGGCGCCCGTGGGTGACGAGTACGAGGCCGATCATGGAGTTCCCCACCGGCGCGGCCCGGTTGCACCGCACGAAAGGCCGCCCATCATGACCATCCGAAACCCTTGTGCAAGGGCCTTTCCGGCGATTTGGGGAGGGTGTTGCATTGCGGTAGGGGCGCTCTCCGGCGGCCCGGTCGGACAGGAAATTACCGTCGCCCAGTTACTTTTGTACCACCGGACCGGCCCGCAAGGATCATGACCGAGGTTTAATCTCGGTTATTCCGCCATGCAGGAGGGCGAGCACCGGGGGGAGGGGGGCTGTGCCCGCCGCCAACGCCAAGCGCCGTATCGGCACGCCGAGCAGCACCGTCTCGCCGGCCGCAGGCATGCGCTCGGCGTCCTCGGCGGCCAAATCGACCACCAGACCGACGACCGCCACCGGCTCATAGTCGAGCCGCCGAATGCCGACCCCGCGTATTTCGATCAGCCCCGCAAGCGCGGCTGCGGGCCGCACCAGCAGCCGCCCGTGGTGCACTTCGAGGTGCAGGCGATCGTCGCCGATCAGGCGAGCGAAGCGCAGCAGCCCCGTGTCCGCAGCTTGAATGAGCGCGAGCGCAAGCTGCGATTTGCCCGCTCCCGCCGGTCCGCGGATGAGCACGGCGCGTGCGCCAGCCAACACGGCGGAGGCATGCACGGTCGGAGTCTCAGCCGCCATCACATGGCCGGCAGCCGCACGATGAAGCGCGCCCCGATCACGACGGGCGTCTCGCCCGCGACCGCCGGGCGTTGGCGATTCTCGGCCCGGATGCGGCCGCCATGGGCCTCGACGATATGCTTGGAGATGGAGAGGCCGAGGCCCGAATTCTGTCCGAAGGGCTGGTGCGGTCTGTGCGTATAGAAGCGCTCGAAGATCTTCTCCATCGCTTCGGCCGGGATGCCGGGGCCGTCGTCGTCAACGATGATCTCGATCTGATTTTTCAATCGCCGGGCCGTGACGCGCACTGTGCCGCCGGGGGGCGAGAACGAGCGAGCATTGTCGATCAGGTTGTTGACCACCTGCCCGAGCCGCGAATCGTTCCCCAGCACCATGAAGGCGCCGGGCCGGCCTCCTTCGAAATTCACCCTGACGGTGACCCCGTCGTCGTGCCGCTCGTTGGCCACGCTGATGACGGTGGTGAGCAGCTTTGCGATGTTGACCGGCTGTGCTTCGTGCCGTTGCATCTCGGCGTCGAGCCGGCTCGCGTCGGAAATGTCGGAGATCAGTCGATCGAGCCGCTTCACGTCGTGCTGGATGACGGAAAGAAGCCGGTTGCGGCTTTCCTCGGTTTTGGCGAGCGGCAGGGTCTCGACCGCCGAACGCAGCGAGGTGAGGGGATTCTTGAGCTCGTGCGACACGTCGGCGGCAAAGCTTTCGATCGCCTCGATGCGGTTGTAGAGCGCGTCCGTCATGTCGCGCAGCGATCCCGAGAGATGTCCGATCTCGTCGCGGCGATGGCTCAGATCGGGAATCTCCACGCGCGAGCGGATGCGTCGGCGCACGAGTTGGGCGCTTTCCGCGAGCCGCCGGACCGGGCCGGCGATGGTTCCGGCCAGCAGGAACGACAGCACCACCATCACCCCCGCGGCGATGAGAAAGACTTTGAAGATGGCGAGCCGCTCGGCGCCCACCATATTGTCGATGTCGGCGCCTTGGGTGGAAAGCATGAGGGAGCCGCGCACCGCGCGGAAGCGCTGCACCGGCACCGCGACCGACACGATCACCTCGCCGCGCTCGTTGATGCGCACCATGCTGGACTTGAAGCCCTGCAGCGCATTGGCGACCTCGCCGTAGCCCTTGCCGTTCTGCGGTTCGAACTCGCGATAGAGCGGCAGCGTGCCGCGGCTGACCCAGGTGCGGATGGTGATATAGGCCCGCTCGAGAACGCCGGGTTTTCGCGTCGGGGGCGGCAGGTCGAAGCGCAGTACGTCGTAGAGATTTTGGCTGTCGAGAATGAGGACGCCGGCACGGTCGTACAAGCGCGCGCGCGTATTGGTGGGCGAGACGAGACGGCGAAGCACCGGCGCGACGCGCTCGGGATTGATCGGAAATTCCAGCCCCGACAGCGCCTCCTCCGAGGGGCCGTAGCTCTGGCGGGCCTGCAACTCGAGCAGCCGCTCGGGTTCGATGGGGATGGTATCCGTCTCCACCGTTGCCGAGGCGGCAACCGCGCCGGCAATGATCTCGCCTTGCACCAGCAAGCTCTGGATGCGTGCATCGATCAGGCCGGCACGGAATTGCGAGAGGTAGAGCACGCCGATGACCAGCGCGAGCAAGCCGGTCACGTTGAGGAAGATGATGCGGCGGCTGAGACTCGAAAAGGCAACGCGGACGAAGAGCTGCCAGCCTTGCAGCAACAGGGCTGCGAACCGCCGTCGCCCGCTCTTCGCGCGCGGTGCGCCGTCATCGCGCTGCTCCAGCTCGACCTTGAGCGTCTCCAGCGTTCGATCGAGTTGGCTCAGGTTCGAAGCGACGACGCGGGCGAAGCGATTCCAGCGCTCAAATGACAGGTCGGCGAACCGCCGCAGTGTCGCTTTTGTGCGTGCTAATGGATTATCGGAACGCTGCAGTTCGGCGTCGGTCGCGAAGCGCTCCGGGGTCCGACTGCGTCGGCTTGTTCGCCACCGCTCGAGCAACAGCCCGCCGATCCTTCGGCCTTGAGCGAGCAGCGACGCGCCGTCGTCGGGCCGTTCCGCCGCGACGTCGGTCTTGAAACTCTCCGGCGTTCGGTTGAGCACAGTCGGTCTGCCGGTTGCGCGCCCCCACCCCCAGGCCCCGCCGGCGCCGATTCTAGGCGGTCGAACCTGGTCGCCAAGCCGCCACTCGTGTGGTGGATCTGAAGTTCCCGCGGCCTTTCAGCAAGCTTCGCATGGGAACGTCAAATCCAAAAACGAGAGACAAGGCCTGCTGGTGTCCCGATTCCGAAGGTCGCACGATAGCCTGCTGCAAGGGCTTGCGAACTTCGGAATCGGGACACCAGCGTCACATTTCTTTGAACCGATAGCCGACGCCATAGAGCGTTTCGATCATGTCGAAATCGTCATCGGTTCCCTTGAACTTCTTGCGCAACCGTTTGATGTGGCTGTCGATCGTGCGATCGTCCACGTACACCTGATCGTCATAGGCCGCATCCATCAACGCGTTGCGGCTCTTGACCACGCCGGGCCGGCTCGCGAGCGCCTGCAGGATCAGGAACTCGGTGACTGTCAGCGTCACGGGCTCGTTCTTCCACGTGCAGGTGTGGCGCTCCGGGTCCATGCGCAGCAGGCCGCGTTCGAGCACCTTGGCGGCATCGGTTTCCTTCGGCGCGCTGCCGTCCTTCGGTGCCGAGCGGCGTAGGATCGCCTTGACGCGCTCGACCAGGAGGCGCTGCGAGAATGGTTTGCGGATGAAATCGTCGGCGCCCATTTTCAGACCGAACAGCTCGTCGATCTCCTCGTCCTTGGAGGTGAGGAAGATCACCGGCATGTCGGACTTCTGGCGCAGCCGCCGCAAAGTCTCCATCCCGTCCATACGCGGCATCTTGATGTCGAGAATGGCGAGATCGGGCGGCGACGTCTTGAAGCCGTCGAGCGCGGACGCGCCGTCGGTGTAGGTCATGATTCGGTAACCTTCGGCCTCGAGCGCGATCGAGACCGAGGTCAAGATGTTGCGGTCGTCGTCGACGAGAGCGATGGTCGGCATGAGCCCCTATCCCTGCATTCGCCCTGGCGACTCTGAGCCCCCAAAGCACGGCCGAAATGTGGCGATTCCCTGACAAACGCGTGATTCGTCAAAGGGCTTATTAGCATAGCTCGCATCGACGCTCATGCCCAAGCTGAAGCTTGGCGCGCCAGAGACCGAGCTCTCCCCCCGGCTTCGCTGCGCCGGGGCCGCTTGGTAACATCATTTGCCGGAGACGCCAAATGCAACCGAGCCTGGACTTCGACGCCGCCCTCGCCGCCAAGAAGCTCTTGCGCGAGGGCCGCTCGGAGGCCTTGGCGACCCTAATGGCGGGCTCGGGCGATCCTTATTGCTCGTTGGTCAATGTCGCGACCGCGGCCGACGGGGCGCCCCTCTTGCTGATTTCGCGCCTTGCCGTGCATACCAAGAATATTCTCGCCGACCCGCGCGTCTCCCTCATGATCGACGAGCGCAAGGCAGGCGACCCGCTGCAAGGGGCCCGCGTCATGCTCATGGGAACCGCCGCCGCGACGGATGACCCGGACGCACGCCGGCGCTATCTCGAGCGCCAGCCGGAGGCGGAAATGTTCGCCGGCTTTGCCGATTTCGCCTTCTATCGGATCACGCTCAAGGCCGCCCATCTCAGCTTGTCGCGGCCGAGCCCGAGATTGTTGCCCACATGAACGACGACCATGCGGACGCGGTGCGGCTTTATGCGACCAAGCTGCTCGGCGCTCCCGACGGGGATTGGCGTTGCGTGGGTTGCGATCCCGAAGGTCTCGAACTGCAGCTCGACCGCACCGCGTTACGGCTACCTTTCCCACAGCGGGTGCGCGCGCCGGGAGTGTTGCGCCACGTGCTCAAGCAGATGGCCGAGGAGGCGCGCCGCGCGGCATGATCGCGCCGCACAGTTGCGCAGTTCAAAAAAAGGAGGGCGTGATGCGCCGTGCAAGCATCGTCTTGATACTCGGCTTGGCCGCAGGTTCGGCCTTGGCCCAGAGCAAGGAACCCATTCTCTTACGCGAAATGGGTTCGTTTCATATCGGCGGCCGTATCATCGAAGTTACCGGTCAGCCGATCAAAGAGGTCGTGTTCACTGCCGGCGGCGTTCCCGCGAAGATGGACCCCAATGGCAAGTATCAAGTCGAGCAGATGTACGTGCAGTACTTCCTGCCGCAAAACCGCAAGAGCAAGCTGCCGCTGCTGTTGTGGCACGGCGGCGGATTGACGGGCGTGACCTACGAGACCAAGCCCAATGGCGGCGAGGGCTGGCTCGCCTATTTCATCCGCCAGGGCTGGGACACTTATATCTCCGATGCCGTCGAGCGCGGCCGCGCCGGCTGGACCAATACCTTCAAGGGCGAGGCGATGGCATTGCCGCTGGGCGATCCGTGGGAGCGCTTCCGCATCGGTCCGCCCGGTTCGTGGAATGACGATAAAGCGAAACGCGCGATCTATCCGGGCGTCCAATTTCCGATCGAGGCGTACGAGCAGTTCATGAAGCAGGGCGTGCCGCGTTGGCTCACCACCGACGATCAGATCGTCGCCGCCTACATCGAGCTCGTGGACAAAATCTGCCCGTGCGTGGTGCTGGTGCACAGCCAGTCGGGGTCGTTCGGCTACAAGGTGCTCGAGGCGCGACCCGACAAGGTCAAGGCGCTCGTTGCTGTCGAGCCGACGGTCGGCGGCGACCGCAACAAAGTGCAGTCCATAAAGACGACGCCGATTCTGGTTCTTTACGGCGACAACGCCAAAGACCATCCCCGGTGGTCGAAGATCCGCCAGGGCGGCATCGACTACGCCGCGGTTTTCAAGGCCGCGGGCGGCAGCATCGATGTCGTCGACCTGCCGGATGCGGGCCTCAATGGCAATTCGCACATGGTTATGATGGACAAGAACAGCGATCAGGTCGCCGAGCTGATCCAGAAATGGCTCGCCGGCAAAGGACTGGTGGAATGATGCCGGTTGTCGTGAACCCGTCATGCGCGGGCATCTTCCGACGCCTAGGCCCGGCAATGACGAGGGACGGGTGGTATGGCCATCCGTATGATGCGTGCTGCTGCGGCGCAGCATTGACAGCTGGCCGCCGCCATTTATAGGTCGCGGGATTGGGCGGCGGGCGCTATCATTGACGCTCACATCGTGGCGACGGGGAGTAGGTCCGGCAGCAGCCGACTGCGTCGTGGAGGTCTTTCGTGCAGGAAACGGGTTTGCGGAACAGCGCGTGCGGCGCCGACCGATTTGGCTTTAAGGACCTCAAGGCGATCCACTGGAATCACACCGCACCGGTGCTCTACGAGCACGCGGTCGCGGCGCACGAGGCCTCGGTCGTGGAAGGCGGTGCGCTGTGCGCGGAAACCGGTGCCCACACCGGCCGATCCCCCAAAGACAAGCATACCGTCGTCGATGCGCTGACCGAAAACACGGTCTGGTGGGGCGGCAACCGCAAGATCACGCCGGAAAACTTCCAGCGGCTCTACGACGACTTCATCGCCCATGCGCGCGGCAAGACGCTTTACGCGCAGGACCTCTATGGCGGCGCAGATCCGAAGTACCGGATCAAAACGCGCGTCTTCACCGAGCTTGCCTGGCACTCACTTTTCATTCGCCAATTGCTGATACGCCCCGAGCGCTCCGAGCTTGCCGATTTCGTCCCCGAACTCACCATCGTCGATCTGCCCTCGTTCAAGGCCGATCCCAAGCGCCATGGGGTGCGCACCGAGACCGTCATCGCCATCGATTTCAGCAAGAAGATCGTTCTGATCGGCAACTCGTCCTATGCCGGCGAGATGAAGAAGTCGGTGTTCACCACGCTCAACTTCTATCTGCCGGCGCACGGCGTGATGCCGATGCACTGCTCGGCCAATGTCGGCCAGGACGGCGACGTCGCGCTGTTCTTCGGCCTCTCCGGGACCGGCAAGACCACGCTATCCGCCGACCCCAACCGCATTCTCATCGGCGACGACGAGCATGGCTGGGGCCCCGACGGCGTGTTCAATTTCGAGGGCGGTTGCTACGCCAAATGCATCAAGCTCTGCGAGGAGGCGGAGCCCGAAATCTACGCCGCGACCAACCGCTTCGGCGCGGTGCTCGAAAACGTAGTGTTCGATCCGCAGACGCGGATCCCGGATTTCGACGATGAAAGCAAGACCGAGAACACGCGCTCGGCTTATCCGCT
>WNGI01005886.1_pt1 | contig 16180 bp, 17 predicted proteins | sample 5400621 | NCBI WGS metagenome assembly WNGI01 (sample SAMN13153374, study PRJNA577476) | soil metagenome | isolation source: 20 cm soil or saprolite under Garry oak tree replicate 1 | place: USA:California | collected 2016-06-15 | reverse complement strand
TTGTTTGAGTCCGTGATAAACTCAAGATGGTTCCTTCGTACATCAATCATTCTATTTCTTAACAAAACCGACGTTTTCAAACACAAACTACAGAAGGTATGACTCGGCACTTGTGAAATTGCAGCCACAGCGCTGACTCGTTTGATAGGTCCCATTAGAGCGTCACTTTCCGGAATACACGGGTGGTAAGGATGTGAATAAGGCTGCAAAATACATCCTGTGGCGGTTCATGCAAGTGAATCGAGCGAGGCTGAGCGTGTACCCACAGTAAGTTTAGTTCATCTTTGCGCGATCTTTGCTGATTCTCGTTAGTCTTACGCAAGCCACAGATACGACTAATATAAGATTAGTCTTCGCGGCCGTTAAGGAAACAATCCTTCAAAATGCCCTCAAGGATTCCGGCATCCTATGATATCTCACTCCGGTCTTTAAGCCTTTGTAATATATCATGGTAAGCAACGTTTATCCATGGTTCCTTTTGCGCTCCCCGTCTAATTCTGTCTTATTTTATCAGACTCTCACGTCTCCTCGTTCTCCTCATCTGAAGATCATATCTATATAATCTCGCCGATATCGCCGCCTATAATCCTTTTATTCATTCTGGAGCCCCTACTCGGTCTCCGAACTATTCCCCGGTTTCACGGTGCTCCTCGCCATACGGCCCTTCTCAGAAAGATCCCTGTCGCTCCTTGCCTTCCTTCGACTGTCCAACTGGGCACTGTGCTCAGCTTAGGCTGTTCTGGCTTCTATCTTTGTCACCAAGGCTGGTCTCCTAAAGGCATGATTGACGCATGCCTTAATCATTCCTATATCCAACACCGCATGCGGCCCTTCCTGTGAACTGTCCTATCATTGTACATCTATAGATGCGCCTCTCTGGACTATGAATCCTGCGACAGTTGCGACCACTTTTATTCCCGTTGTATATCATCGCATTATCCCCAAGTATTGTTCGACTACAAGCAGAGCATAGGCACCAGTCATGACGCTGTCATCTATTTCTTTTCCATCTGGACCTTACGATATATCACCACTGGACGTTGAATGTATAATATGCAACTGTGTGCAACATCCTCGTGGATAATAAACGATATGGTTTTACGTAGTGCTGGTGCCTTCATTTTGGATTTATGCGGTTAATGCTCCATTCAGTCATCCCTCATGCGGTAACTGGGTGGAAGGTTTTCCATAGCTCAGGCAAGGATTTCGTTCTGATGCAGACCAGCTGACGCGGCCAGTGGACGGATCTTAAGAACAAAGAGCCCGGGTAAGGTCGAAGATCACGTCAAGTTGGCATTCGCCTGGGGTCGACCGTGTTCGATCACGGTTGTACCAGTAACAAGTCCGAGGTGCGCTTGCGCACTACCTGATTGCTGTTCGAATGTAGCAGAAGTACCTTCGGTGGAAGGATTGCGTGTCGAAAAACTATTGCAAAAAAACAAATTAAAAACACGCGCCTACTCCACTGTAATGATATTTGTTGATGTCATGTCGAGTCATGAGAGTCCATCTAAACATATAGGGTATGTTGACGACCCTGTCAAAGTTGGATGGATGGACAGCGTAAATTTGATTGTCAACTTTGCTAAGTAATGGTGTCTTCAGGAACCGTGGCGGTTCTGTTGGGAGGTGTGTTTGTTGAGGCTAAGGTGGGGCTGTTTAAGCTGTTGGATCGAGGTGGAAAAGTACGATGCTCAAGTGCTGTTCCTCTCAGAAGTGCTGACAAGTCGAGTTTGCTCTGCGGCACCGGACTTAAGTTAGAGTAATATCAGATTGTTTGACAGGTTCCATTTGTATGATATGTGTGATGTGTCTAGGACGATTACGGATGTGACTCTGAGATGGGAAAAGAGTTGTGGGTCCTCCCAGTCAAAGTCGATTCTTTGAGCTTCGCCCGAGTGGGGTGTAGCTTTCAATTTTCAAGAACGGTGTGCGCAATTGAAGTGGATGAGAATATATATGGACATGGCATGGCTACCGAAGCAGTTACTGACAAAGTGACCCTGAACGTCCGGGCGAACCAGCTTGAGTTGATCATTTTTGGTAGCACACGGTCGTCAACGTCACCGTGGTCGGAACTAGCAACGTCTAAGCTCAGCGCTCAGCCTCGTCACCTCTCGCTTTCATTGCCTTGTGGGCTTGGTGAAACCAACCTTTCGCACGATGCGCGTCGCCATAGCGACGTCAGGTTTCTTCTACTTCAATTATTGCTAGTCTACCGTTTCTGGTCCGTTCACTATCTTTTGCTTAGGATGGACTTGCGTCACTACACTTTTTGAAGACGTTCGAATGGAACCCAAATGAGTTCAACGTCAATGCGAGTATTGACAAAGTTGATAATTCAAGATCAGCGGAACAATTTGAAGCTTGATCATCTTTGACGATTTTTTTATCGATGGGCTGATGCCTCTTCTGCGAAGCATGATCGAAGAACGACGGGATGGGGATCAACTACTTTCCGCCACTCAGCGATAAGTACACCTCGCCATTGGCGGCATCCATACGGCCAGCAACGATTTCCAGCCTTTTCCCTTTTCTTTTAGTGGCAGCCCCCATCGGCGTACTCTTGGGTCCCCACCTCTTCATGATCAAATTATTCCAGGAACCGACATACCGCTAGCCTATGATTATGATGATCACTCCGAAGATATCAAATGACGCCTTTCACGTGCCTAGCGACCAAAGAGTAGAAATTCGCGCAGTTTGGGGAACCATGCCAGAGCTGGTCTCCACACAGTCGACATTCTTTGCCCATGCAGTTATTTTCCTACTTGTTGCTTTTCTTTGCTCTTGGCGTTTCGGTGGCGGCAGCTCCCTTCAAAGACGATAGCAAAGCACACTCTCCCTTGGAACATCTCCACGACGCCGACGACGAATCAGGAAGACGTCAGTCCTTCAGTGGCCTCCCGCCTTACGAACCTCCATCACCTCCTCCCTCACCTCCCCTTCCCCCTGGTCGCCCATCGACTCCCGTCCACGTTAACCACCCCACTAACCACGGCGATCGGTCGTCCCATCTGGCTCGACGGGGTTGCTCTCCGTTTGGCGAACTCTCTCATAGCACAAAGGTCAACCTCGACCGCTGGAGCCGGATGTATTTACCGGAAGGCTGGGTTCGCAATCTTTTTCTTGCCTGTTTGCAAGCATCTTACAGATACATTTTTTCAGCCCGGAACTGTAACGGCATCGGACGCAAATATTGCAATCTTTCAAATTTGTACGCATCTCACATGTATGAGAGAAATATAAAGGGTGGGGAGTGGCCCGTTGCGAGTAGTCGCCCTCAACCTCCCGCAGCTGAATGAGGTGTAAGTATTGCGGCTTTTCGATAGTATGTATCTCACGTGCTTGACAGAACACCGGAACCTTATTCACTATTGACGAAAGAGGCGGGGAGATCGCCAATTTGTTAACAATTAGGCCAGTCTCCCAAGTGGTCTGTCATACCTATCAGTTTATTAGTAGACATTTTTAGAATTGTATTTTCGTCGTATTTGGTTCTCCGAATGTGGCCAGTGGTATCCTTTGAACATAATGAAGAGTTGAACGACCTGTAGTTTACAGGATGAGATGGAAAATACTACTAGTCCGATTCGATCATGCATGTAAAAAGAGAAAGCTGAACCATTATTCTGCTGCCACGCCAAGCGTAGGATCACACTGTTCTCTAAAGCTTCTGGCCTTGATGTGCATGCTGGTATGGATCTAGATTCTAGGAGCGCTAGCTCCTTTCGCCAGTGCCCGCTTCCCATTGATGGACTTATCTAGTGATATCATTATCTGGGATATGTTGTGCCTTGATCGACTGACCACTCAGGTCATATTTGGTGCCAGTCTGATTTAGCGGATTGTTTTCGTTATCAAATCTCGCATGTTCAGCCACCCATGATGCATAATGGATGGCCTCATCCGCGCTACAGTTGATGTTTCGGAGCTGTTGATCTGAGCGCATGTCAAGATGAATGCTATAGCGGGTCAGCCCAGACGAGACCAAGCCCTCAAACACAATTCCAAGTATATCTTTCTCCTGATCGATAATTTTGATATCCACAGAACCAGCAACATTCTCTTGGTCTTCACCCGCTTTCCATGATGCCATCAAAGTATGTGAATCCAGAGTTCGTATTAGTTGAGTTGAAAGAGCGGTGTTTACTGACATTAAGTATTACTTTTCGCCAGCGATCTATTACCCGTTCGGGCTTGATTGGCGGTGGGTCGGGAAGCGAGCAGGGGCGCTCTGTATCCCCGCGCCCTGGCTTAATTTAGATGGGACTCGGCATCGCCATGACCGAAGTTCCAAGGATAGAGAAAAGTAGCACGTGAAAGAATAGCAAGTGAGTGATTAGTGCCTGATGGATAATATGAGAGGTGCGTTGATTAGCAGTGGGTGGACGATGAGAACGAACGGGGATGGAGATTAGCCTGAGGATACTACGCAGAGACCAGCTCTGGGTGAGGGAGACCAGCTGAGGTTTGGCGTGCCAATCGAGCGGGCTTTTATGGTGGATCGCTGCGCATGTTGGAGTCTCATCTCAGCTCGGCCTGCTCGTTTCGGAACGATTCGTTCAATGCTGAACGGTAACAGAATTCGGCAAACAGTAGTGCCGCATATGGAAAAGCTATGCGGGTGATTCGGAATCCATTGCCATACGCTGTATCAATCAAATCTTCAAACTAGTACGTCATCATATGATGCTGATGCTGATGCTGTGGGGTGGTGCAGGGTGGTGCATGCGTACACACATCCTCTGCTGAAAATTGCAGTATAAAATCCGTGTGATCCCTAACGCACCTTAGAGCTGGTCTCCGCCGCTTCACATCGAAAAAAACTGCTCCCATATCCGTCTTGTTGTCCTTTACCCTCGTTATCTATGAAGATCAGCACCTTGTTGTTCTTGTACATGTTACCGTTGTTTCTCCTGATCACTTCCGCAGCGTCCGCTCCGTGTGGCCTTTTTTGCGGGAAGAAAACTCCCCCCCCTGCTACTGGAAAACGGGAAAGGGCTCGGAAGTGTTTGTTCTTCTTGTACATGTTACCGTTGTTTCTCCTGATCACTTCTGCAGTGTTCAATCGGTTTGGTTTTTGAAACTATGCTCATATGATTTCGCATTCGTAACAGGCGCCTGAAGAAAGGCCTCTAGAAAGTGAAGAAGAGCTATGTGGTACTAGGTGGAAAAGGGAACCGCCTGAGGGTCATAGAGGACCTCTTTTAGTCAGCTGGTTTTTTGTTTTTTAAGCTGTGTTCATTTATCACGCACTTGACAGAAACCGGTGAATATGGTGACTTTCAACTCACGCCGCTTGCACTCACTTACCTGAACAGGGCTATAAGCTATTGCCCGCGGATACAGTTGCCGTCTTCGAGTGCAACGGGAAATCCATTCATGCCGTGGAACTTTCGGTCGGTCCCGACAAGAAGGCTAAACGACACTACGAGATTTCTCAATTTCCACCTCTTGATGCAGAAGCCCGGTGGCTCCGGATACCAAAGGATGAAAAAGATGTCAGTCCGATCCCAGGATTTACGAATTTTAATTGTGTCTCATATGTAATGAACTTTCTTACAGAAGACTATTCTAAATGATATGCATATCATCTTGGATGTCGATGGCAAATGGCTCATGATACCCGGCCAGAAAACACTTCCGTGAATTCGATCCCGCCCTGTTGGACCGGAGATGGCAGAGAGGAGCAGGAAATTTCTATTAATCAGCAGAAAGTGGAGAAATGGGTGAGCGAGATGCGAATCCCTAGCATGTCGAGTAGACCTTCTTTCTTAAACGGGATATCGTTCATACCTGTAACGAGCGCGTCAGAAAGGTATAGGCAAGTCGGAAGCGATACTCGCCATATGAACATTCAAAATCTCATTCGGCTTCGAATTTAATACTCGCCATGGAAATAATTTATGTCATATAATCAAACTTGCGAGTCAACGAAGTGGCCGAAACGCCGCCCAACATGGGCATCACGTTATGCTTTGCGCCGTTAGCAGGCTTTTCCTCTCCGGACCCAGAAGAAAAGGAATACCCACCAACACCAAATGGTCTTATTCACCGTACTCGCGCCTGATCCACAGCAACATCGATCGTAAAACACTAGCAAAAACTTGCTGCTCAGCTTCCTCGTGGTCGAGGAGCACGAGAGGGGGGACGGCCCAACTGGGCACGAACGTCGACCATCTAACGCAGAGTATGCGGGAAGCCGTCGTAGTAGGTTCGAAGGAATGTATGGCTTGGTTAGACGAAAGCCGAACAACCCTTTCCCGCCGTTGCAATCGCTCGAATCACCACTCTGCCGTACTAGCCCCTGCCCAGAATAGGAAAAGCTGAACTAGTCCGGTTGCCTTGGCTGCTGTTGACAGTGATGACGCGCCTCAGGCCCGATTTAGGTAATGCGCACTACGTCGTATGTTCATGATCAGTCCTGTCGGCTTCTGAGCTCACAGAAAGCGAGGAACGTACGAAAAAGTTGGAAGTCTTGTGGACTCTAACGTCCGATTCACGTGAAGATAGGGTCAGTGACACAGTGATATCCTCCCATTTTTTAAAAAAGTCTTGACGTGCTTCATTCACTTTGTGAAATCAATCTTTTACAGCCTAACCTCCCGACCGCAATGATTCGAATTTCACGCAATAACCGTGTCGGCGGATGGTTCATACGCATGAGGACAGCCTGAGCGCGGCGAAGTGTCAATTCCGCTGTGGATATGCCATACTCACTTCTGATTTCACATTCCACTTCTCCCGCCTTGGTTCGTTGAACCGTTTAATCTACCACCAAAACGACGGCAAGTCCATTTAGTTTACATCCATCCTCTTTGTTAGTAATATACATTTCTGTCAGCCTCCATGCCTGACATTGTTCTTAGCGAAAAGTGTATTCTTGTGAATCCACGGAATATATATAGAAAGTCAAGATATCTAAATTGAGTCATTCCATGGCCAATTGGTGGGCTCGTGGATTCTGATATCAGAAGGAAAGGCCGGTGGTACCCGTGATTTAACGTGCACTGAACTTACAATATAGAGTTTGCTTGGAGACACGGCGGACGATTGGTCGTCTTACCGCCATCAAATCCCGAGTAACGCTTGGTTTAGAGCTAGATTGTGAAGTGCCAGGTATCATGCATTAATCTAGCGTAGATTATGGTAAGTTAACTTACGGAATGAGCACAACCACATCATCTGACTTTAAGAAAAGGGACGATAATGAAGATCATCTCGCCTCTGGATTCGGATGAGAACGCGGCGCTACAGGAGTGAATCTGATGAAGGGGGTGAGGGTATGAGAGGTGAAGAACGATGATGGAATGCGAAGCGATAGCTAATCAGTTCTATTGGTGGCCAGTCTAGTGCTCCCGGAGAGTTGCACTTTACCGTTTTGTGCATGATTCGGCGGTAACTCGATGTGAGAAAGGATTTCATCAGCACAGGTGGTGGTGAGCGTTGTGTGCCTGCAATGGTGGGAAGGCAGCTAGGTTGTTATGTGGTCGCCGATTTGATCGCGCGTTGAGTCAATACGGATCGGTGGCGGTGCGATTGCCTCTTTTTTTTTACTTCTACGGTAACAGAGACGATTGCGACGAAAAGTTGAAACGTCGTGCTCTGCAACAAGGTATGTCGAACGTGCTTGGAAACAAAGGATATAACTCCTAACGCGCCTCAGATCTGGTCTCTGTAAAGCCTTCCCTTACCTCAGCGTCATCAAGACCCATGATATGAAAACCATTACCACCGTGTTCTCATTTGCTTGTATTCTTGCTTAGCACCGTTATGGCTGGCCGCTCCCTCTCGTATTTTTTGCCTAGGAGTCTGTTGACTCGGGTTGGTGGGTTTGCTAATTTTTAAAACTGGGCTGTGAGATCTCACATACTTAACACGCTCAGGTGGCTGGTCTGGAAGACGCAGGCGTGTGGTCCAATACTATGTGGGAAAAAAGGGCACGTTGAGTCCTCACCTACGATCATATATAGTATTTCATCAGGACAAACAGACTTACGACACGAATATCTGAACGGACGACGACAGTCTTGTTTTCACACTGGCTTTTCGGGGCCCTGGTCGTGAAAAGGCGAAAGTCTTGTTGATTTCCGAAGTTAATGACGCAGCCAGTGGATTTCAACATCGATCAAGGTCAGGATCCTTGACGTTTCTCGAGACGGACTTTATACAGCCTGAACTCCCGACTTCTCACTGGCATGGAACGATGCGGGAATATGGATGATCTCCGTCTTAAACTTTTGTCGATTCCCACGCGGCGGAGATCTTGGCGTCGTGTTGAATTCTGTCCTGTACTTAAGTAGTTTGGTGCGCATTCCCACGTTGTAGTTGGATATATAAAGGTGCCTGTTCTTTAAACCCATTTTGCTCCGAGCGATCATGTTGTTCAACGCCAACCTTCTTGCTCTTGCTGCTCTCCTCGCTGCTGGCGTCCACGCCCAGACTCCTTCCAGCGCCTCTAGTGCTGCCGTTCCCACCAGTACCAGCCAGATCCCCCCGTGTGTTCTGAGCTGCGTGGAGTCTGCTCTCAAGAGCACCAACGGTGCTTGCACGTCCATGTTCGTCCTTTCACTCTCTGCCAATTAATCTGGGGTAATGACACTTGTGTTTGCAGCACCAGTCCTTGCGTTTGCACCGACACCACGTTCCAAAAGTCTGCTCAGACGTGCTTGGCGTCCAAGTGCACGGCGTCTGACGCGGCCGCCGCTGCTCAACTCGAACAGACCGTTTGCGGTGAGTAACGCGACTAAACATGGCGACTTTCGCGTTGCTGATTCGGACGCGTCACAGGCTCTGCATCTGCCAGCGGTAGTGCCACTGCCACCGGCACTGGTACCGCCAGCGGTTCAAGCGCGCCCTCTGCTTCCTCCAGTGGTGCTCCTGCTGCTGCTGGAACTAGCACTTCAACTACGTCTGCAGGTGACAAAATTACATTTGGTCATGCTAATCTGTTTGCTCTCGCCGTTGGTGTCGTTGGTACTGTTTTTGGTGGATTGATGGCTTAGTTGATGTGTACGATGATACCCTTGTGACGTAAACTAATATATACCGTTGTTGTTTGGCAATCGGCAAGTGCCGGATACAAATCGACGAGGATGAGAATAACAAACGATCGTTCCACATATGGAGGCTCTAGTTCCTCCGGAAATCACTGCAGAGCTCACCCAAATCCTCTCGAATCTCGTTCTCGGCGACAATGACATCCGCCAGAAGTAATGTTTGACTACTCGCTTCCCGTGTCTCGCTCACTCTTTTAACCTAGCGCCGAAAACGCCGTCAATGACCGCCTCGCACACTCTCCGGAGCTTTATCTGCTCGCTCTTGCCCAGTTTGCGCTAGTGGCAGACACGGAGGTCGTAAGTCGCTTCCCCGATCTCCGTTAGTCGTTCCCTGATCGCATCTAGATGCGTTCCTTTTCGCTCGTCCTCCTCAGGCGTCTACTCTTCCGTCCCTCTTTGCAAGCCTACAACCCAAACTCTTCGTCCTCCCACAATGCCATAGTCGCACCCCGTCTTACCCTCTACGACCACCTCTCCAACGCTACTCTCGCAAAACTTGAACGCATCCTGCTCCATTCTCTCGAACACGAGCCTGCCAAGGGCGTTAGACACAAGGCCGTCGACACCGTGTGCGATGTCGCGAACGAGGGTATGAAGAGAGGAAGGCCATGGCACGCCCTTCAAGTCGTCATCTTTTCCATCGCCAATGCTGCCGGCGTCGGAGAAGGGCACGCCCCGGCACCGGATCCTGGTGTTCCACCTAGTCGATATGTACGCGAGAGCGCGTTCAGGGTGTTTGCTGGCTGTCCAAATCTCGTCGTTGATCTGCAAACGGACGCCGTCCTCGCCGTGTTTCAGAGGGGATTGCAGGACGCGTTTAGCATCGAGGTGCGTCTGATTCAATCGGAGGTCACGCTCATTTACGTATATGTACGTTTTTAGGTTAGACATGCCGCTTTGCTCGCTTCCGTTGCGTATATCACCGCTGCAGATGCTCCGCACCAATTATCTCAGCTCTTGTACCCGATGCTCGAAACGCTTCCCGCTCTCGCTCAGCATACCAGTCTCTCAATACCCGCAACGACTCCTTCCCCCCCACTTTCGCCGGACGATGATTCATCGTATTACTCCAACTTGTCGGAATTCTTAGCCACCTTGACTCCGCTATGCTCTTCTCACCCATACCTATTCCAACCACATTTACCGGCACTCTTGACCTTCCTTCCGCCATTGATACTACCCACTGTCGATGCGGGTCCAACACCAACTGTTGGCAGACCCTTCCCTTCTCACTCGTCTGCGGGTGCAACCGAAAATGGCAAGTCTGTGTTTGTATTTCCCCCCTCCTCCGCATCTAGGAGCGCAGAGGCGGACGCAGATGCAGGACGCGTAGATGAGGGAGAGGATGAAAAATCGACGTTACGGTTAAGCGCTCTGGAGTTTATGGTTAGCTTGTCGGAAGCGAAAGCAAGTATGGTGAAAAAAGTGCATGGGTGGACAGACGTGATTGTGCGAGCGTGCTTGGAGGGGATGGGTGAATTGGACGATGACACATTGGATGTGTGGTTGAGGGAGGATGTAAGTCGATGTTTCAGGCTTTCTTTACCGCATTGCTGACGAATGTAGCCGTCCGTAGGATCTGGTTCGGCTGAGGCAGAGTCCCCTCCTGCGCTTTACGAACAGTCTTTAGATAGACTGGCGTGCGCGCTGGGCGGGAGGGCCGTGTTGCCACCTGCGTTTCAGGTGAGAACCTCTCTATCTATGCTTCCCTCCACATCTCAGCTTGTGCCTCAACAGTATATTCCGTCCATGTTAGCGAGTTTTGACTGGAGAGTGCGGCATGCTGGGTTGATGGCGATAGCCGCCATCGGAGAAGGTACGGGAAGGGTGAGACGCCAGAGCTTTTGCTTTGTCGTGTCTTGACGCTGGTCACAGGTTATGCAACATGAATTGGGAAAAATTGTCGAGTATGTCTTTATGCGGTCTACTTATTCGAATTAATGTGTTTTTTGACAGAATGGTCGTTCCTATGTTCCGTGATTCACATCCGCGGGTGCGGTATGCAGCTTGTCAGTGCATGTAAGCGTATAATGTCATTGGTGGTGCGCTCGAAGCTGACCGATCGTAATAGAGGGCAGTTATGTACAGATCTTGAGGTATGTCTGCTTGTTCGGTACGAAACCAGACTTGTGACGTTCCGCACCAGGAAATCATCCAAGAGAGACATAGTCAACAGCTCTTTTCAGTTCTCATCCCCGCGCTGGAGGACACTGAGCCAAGGTGAGAATCGTCTATCGATCCCTGATATTTGCCAATTCTTGATACAGAGTTCATTCTCACGCAGCGGCCGCCCTTATCAACTTTTGCGAGGGCGTCGAACGGGATACACTCGTTCCCTACCTTGACCCCATTGTCGAGCGTCTGCTTAAACTCCTCAATCCAGGGCAAGGACGACATGTGCACCGTTATGTCCAGGAACAGGTTATTACTACACTTGCCATGGTTGCCGATGCGAGTGAGGTTACCTTTGCCAAAGTACGTACGGGGTGTATTTCGTAATACGTCCCACTGAGCGTGAGTTGTTTAGCATTATTCGACTATCATGCCTCTTCTTTTGGATATTCTTCGAAATGCGGATGGGCCAGAGTATCACAAACTACGGGTCAAGGCCATGGAGTGTGCTGGTCTCATTGGTACCTTTTATGTTGACTTGGTAGAACGGATTTACCTGACACAGCACTTTAAGCCATTGCTGTTGGACGAGACGTGTTCTTACCGGATTCTACAGTACTCATTGAGCTGCTGATGCGGATACAAAGTAGGTTTGATGTATCTTTGTCGTCATGCCATGCTGATGTCAGTATCTAGAGAGCCCTATCGATCCTTCCGACACGCAGCTGCAGCATTACCTTATTGGAACGTGGGCAAAGGTCTGTCAAGCTATGGGACCCAATTTTGAACCTTACCTTCCCATTGTCATGCCGACGTTGCTCGACACGGCAGGTGTCAAGGCTGACATCTCGGTTTTCGGTATGTCGGTGTGTCGCATTGTGTGTGGGCCGGATTGACCAACGACCGATGTAGACGGCGACGGAAACGAAGAGCGAAAAGGTTGGGAGACGATCAACGTCGATGGACAGTCGCTCGGTATTCGAACGTCCGTGATTGAAGAGAAATGCCAGGCGTTCGAGACGCTCATTATTTATTGCTCAACGTTGGGTGCTCAGTTTGCGCCGTATTTAGCGCAGACCTTGGAAGTAACGCTGCCTGGTCTGAAGTTTTACTTCCATGAAGGTGTTCGGGAGGCGTGTGCTATGTAAGTTTTCATCATGTCGTCAAGTCCGTTTGGCTGTATTCATCAGGGATTAATGATTATTTAGGCTGACTCCGCTATTGCTAGTGGCTGGGAAAAATAGTGGGACGCTGACGGCTCAGATGGTATCCGCGACGCTGAATCAGCTTGTCAATTGCATCAACACCGAGCAAGATGCATCGTTCCTAGCGTCACTCTATAAGGCATTTGCAGACTGTGTACGCGTGATCGGTGGGGTTGGCGCGCTTGCGCAAGAGTATCACACTGGTATCATTGAAGCGACACAACGGCAACTGCAGGGGTTCGCCGATAGGCGGAAGAGCCGTGCCAATCAGGTTGGGTCCGACCCGGAAACAGACAAGGAAGATATGGCGTTGGTAGAGGAATTTGAGGACTTTGCATTGGACGATATGGCCAAGCTTTTGGCGATGTTTGATTCAAGTCATCCCTTGTTAGTTGCTGTGTCGAGTGTGAGGGATCTGGGATTAAATAGTTGGGATAGCGAGGACGATGGGGATGAGGAAGGGTAGCTGTGCTCACGTTGGTTGCTTTAAAAATGTAGGCTCAAAGAGGGAGCTCTTAGGCTCCTTGATGACATTGCCCAGATCACATCAAATATCATGATCTCTGGCGTCTGGGTCCGGCGTGGGACGTGTTCGGCAACAAATCCGCATCAGTTACCATCCAGTCGGTCTTCGTAACTACACATGCGTATCCTTGTTGTGAATCAAGTTCACTCCTCAGTTAACATCACCATGTTGTTCTCATTTTCTCTCCTTTCATTCCTGCTTTGCACTCCTGTGGCGGCGACTTCTCATCACAGTCCTGAGCCGGCTTCTGACTCCAAGTACGACGAGAATATGAAGCTGCCTTTTCCACATCTAAACATTCCTCTTGCCACTGAGATCCGACTATCTGATTCCTCGTACAAACCAGTCGATCGTCAACCTGTCAGTTCCTGGTTTCGTTTTTTTAAGTAGACTAAGCTCATACCGTTTCAACATATCAAACTTCTCTCATTCCACGGCGACCGGCATTCCCTTAACACAATCACAGTCAAAACTACTACTGACCCCGAGGCGAAGAATTTTCGTGTATCTGAGCTGACCAAAGGTAATTCACCGTGGTTGACTGGCAAGTGGGAAAGAGACGCGAAAGGTACCCGTGTGAGTGGTATTCCAAATTTAAGGCTCTTGACGTATCTCACGCGGAATCATTTTAGTCTAGCATCCCCGGGCTCGAACCTCCGATGGAGATAAGCATTATTTGGAAAGAAAAGAACAAACAGGGATTTTTTGTGGTAAAGGACGAAACTCCAGCTTTCACGCTAGGAAGAAAACAGTCTACTTTGCCTGTCGTGAAGGAAAAATACCCACTGAAAACAGGTGTTCGTCTCAGCATAGCATCGACTACTATGATACCATCCGGTACTTCCTATTTATCATTCCGTCATGGCGATGGTTTCGTCAGTCCCCCATTTCTTTGTTGTTTAAAAATTACACTCATGCTTCAACGTTGTCAAGCGAAAATACCTTATATTTAAGAAGAATTTGATTGAAACTTACATTGTCGGTGAAAGAGAAAGGACAATGAAGAAGCTTCCCGTATCTACATTGACTGTGGCGTGATTGAAAGGCAAATGGAAACGGGAAGTCAGTGACATCTTGAGTCTGATATTAGTGTTGATCTCATGCTCAATTGTTTTCATACAGTCTGGGAGTGCAGCACTGCCAAAGATGTTGAGAATCTACGAAACCAACCACGACTCGCAACTCTACGTCAATGAAATGATTCCGAGTAACCGTAAGTAGAGGAAACGGCCCGGTGGACGTGCTGCAGCAGTATTATAGTGTAGTACGTCGATCATATGTTGTTGGCACAAGTTTGTGTTTGACGTTGTCATTTTACATAATTTTGCGTGCCAGCATCATCGCTAGTACAAGTGATTAGTATTATGTTCCCAGTACACCCGAGCCCAAAAGAAAATGTATTAAAAGCGTACAGACAGGTGGTAGTAAACTACGGGTACGGAACGAGCGATAATGTGATTGTAGGCATCTTGGACAGGGAAAAATGAGCAGACGACAGGAGCGTCGGCTTTGCATAGAGATAAATAAGCGACGCTTTGCGTGGTGCGTCGAAACTGAAATGGTGCAGAAGGAAAGTTGACGGTACTTTGATCCTTCATGAGAGTCGGCAGAGGCGTAGATGGTGAGACGGCGGGGGTTGAGACTTGAGATGGCGCGTCTAACACAGTGTGAGCATTGTTACAGCGAAGCAAAGAGTAGAAACAAAGCGCCTACCGCTTCAAACTACTCCGAATCGGATGCCACGATGAACTTGATTCTAGGTTCTTCTATAATTTCAACTTCTTTTACTCTCGCGGCCTTCTGGTTCTTCGCAGCCTTTGTCTAAATGTTATCGTCGAACTTGGCTTCGATCGTGTCCATGAAGAGCGTGGTACGATGTTCAACAACTCGTTTGTGAATCTTGCGTCTTGAATGGGGATCTACCACTGTGACGATGTCTTCTTTATTACCGTTTTCCCCAGAGAATCGCTTAGTCCCCTTGACGCATTCACCTGACGTCCATTGTCCAAGAACGTGCTGAACCTGCGCGAGCGAAATAAGATTGAAAACAAGGAAGATAGAAGCCGCATGCCGCTTGCATCGCAAGTATGAGTGCGCCAACGGGCCGCTCTTCATCAAAATTGGTCAAAACCTTTGAGAATTTTGTGGTATGTGCCGTGCTGAGCGTTCGAGTAATGGGATGCGAGTATAGGAAATTCTAGACAAGAGATTAGTCGTTATTCATCGGGCAATGGATGGTACCTTTTTTTTCCTGTTTCGGGGTTCACATGCCTCCGCTGGTAGACCACCGTCGCTCCGTCCTTTGTCTTCGACATGTAATACTGTATTACCTGAGCGGTCCTGATGGTGCTTGCATGGTCTTTCAAAAGCTTGGAAACGCTGCCTCCCGCTGCAGTGACAAAGCTACGGCGCCAAGAATGCAAACAACAACCAATCTCAACCCAAGAGTCAGGCGAGTTTAAAGTTAACGCAAGTCACGTACCAGACCATAAAACGGCCCGTCTTCGGTGACCGTATACTTCTTTCCGCCATAGACGACACCCACAAATGCCTGGATTTCATCAATTTCGAGCGCTTTCCATGGGTCACTGAGAGCCCTGGCCTTGAGGCGTACAAGTGGTGCAATGACATTTTCGAAATCGTCTTGTGCTTCTGCGGGTATGTGTTTCAATTGCCAGTTCTCGCTTCCTTGCTTCTCGACGTGAGTGGTCTTGGATGTTACTGGATTTGGCTCAAATTTGACAAGCCACAAACTCCGTGCATCGGATTATATCAGTAGAATCGGCGGCATTGACCGAACCTTATCATCGCTGACACGTTTCATCCGCGCCGCTTTCTTTTCTACATCATCCATTTCATCGTCACCAACGAATCCTGCGCAGCTATTAATGATACCATCGCTTGGACGTCATCGTCGTCTTGATTGTCCTTCTTATTGTTGTTCCATCCTTCGCGCAAGGCTGGTTTATCATCACTTTTCTTCTTCCTATTACAAGGGATCAGGAGTTGTGCTCAATATAAAGATAATTAATATAAAATGTTACTTTTGAGTTTGCGACGCCTCTTCGCTCTTCCTCATCATCAGAAAGTCTCCGCCTATGACCGATGTCAGGCGCTCCTGAAGAAGCAGTTTTCCTGAGGCGCTTGCATCTTTTTCGCTAGATGCCTTTGTATCTAGTGTATGCGGCAGTAAGCATGTTCTGAGTATAATGGACATAAGTACTTCAATATTTGTGCTTCTTGTATATCAATTTCCGAATCTTCGCTAGTAGCAT
>WNGI01002422.1_pt1 | contig 16180 bp, 13 predicted proteins | sample 5400621 | NCBI WGS metagenome assembly WNGI01 (sample SAMN13153374, study PRJNA577476) | soil metagenome | isolation source: 20 cm soil or saprolite under Garry oak tree replicate 1 | place: USA:California | collected 2016-06-15 | reverse complement strand
CGCTCGCCCTTACCACCAACTCGGCAAATTAGAATGGCGAGACAGATCAGACCGTTCAGCGGACCCGACGGGACGAACTGGGGAGTGGAAGTGCAGGTGCCCGGGGCGAGCAACGCCATGATCGTGTTCCATCATCCCGGTGGCAAGACCGCGCGTCTTGATCGCTACGCGTGGGATATCTGGAACGGACCTGAATCCCGGAGCGTGACGTCGAGGGTGCCGGCCGACAAGATCATGCAGTCGCTGACCGAGGAGAAATTGCAGCTTCTTTTCCGGCGGTCGATGCCCGTGTCGAACGACCTCACTCGCGTCGATCGAGCTTCCTGACTCGTTTGATTTGAGATCGTAGCGCCGGTCAGTCGGACGAGATCCCCTTCGGCGCTACGCTCGCTTGGTCGGAGCCGCTAACTACGCTCGTTCGCTCCGCTCACTCGCGCGTCTCCTTCTCGCGCTCGCTTTGCAAAGCGCCTACGGGGACCCCGTCCTCCTTCCCTGTCTGATCTCTAATCAGCGGGCGCGGATTCGAACGGGACGTCGATCTCCATTCCGTCGCGGGCGATGATCGTCGCGGGGAATACCTCGCGGGCTTCTCGCTCAAGCTCGCTGGTGTCGCGCGAGTAGCGCGCGGAGACGTGAGTCAGGATCAGCTTCTTTACGCCGGCCTTCGCTGCGACTTCGGCTGCTTCGCGCGCAGTTGAATGGCCGGTTTCCAGGGCACGGGGCCCTTCTTCGGTGGCGAAAGTCGCTTCGTGGATGAGGACGTCGGCGCCGGTGGCGGCGGTGACGGTTCCTTCGGACGGGCGGGAGTCGCCGGTGAGCACGATTCGTCGTCCCGGACGGCTGGGGCCGACGAGCTCTGATGGCTTGATCGTGCGTCCGTCGGCGAGAGTCACCGTTTCACCTTTATGGATTTTCCCCCACAGCGGGCCTTCGGGAATTCCCATCTCGCGCGCTTTGTCGGGATTGAATCTGCCGAGCCTCGTTTCTTCGGCGATGTGGTAGCCGATTGCCATCCTGTCGCCGTGCTCGACGGGGAAGGGAATGATGGAGTAGCCGTGTCGCTTGAGCGGAGTCTCCGGCGTCAGCTCGAAGACCTTGATCTCGAAGTGCTGCTTTTCGCTGCCGAGTGTGATCGCCCGCCACAGCTGCTTCTCGGAGCCGACGGGTCCGTAGAGGTTCATCGGCTCGGTGCGGCCCTGGAGCGCCAGCGTGCGCAACAATCCGGTGACGCCCAGCATGTGGTCGGCATGCATGTGCGTGAAGAAAATGTCGGTCAACGCGAAAGTAATTCCGTAGCGCATCATCTGCCGCTGCGTTCCTTCGCCGCAATCGAACATCAGCGTCTCACCCTCACGGATTACCGCGATGGACGAGACGTTGCGCTCAACAGTGGGGCGCGAGGCTGAAGTGCCGAGGAAGCGGAGGGAGAGCGACATGGGGGCGAAATATATCGTGACCCTGTGGAGGTCGGGGAACGCGCTTTGCCTCTCTGGTCCTCAATAAAATCATCAGCAGAGAGAGTGACGATGGCCACGAAAACGAGAAGAAAATCACGCAAGCGCAGCACTTCCGGAGGCCGCAAGGACAGCATCCGCAACGCCGAGCTCGCACGCCTCGAGTCGCACCCGCAGCCGCCAATGCCAAAGCAACATCAGGAATATCCCGGTCTCGAGAAAAAGCTTCGCCCCCGCCCACAGTACATCGCGCCACTCTACAAGGGCGCCGACAAATTGAAGGGCAAAGTGGCGCTGATTTCCGGCGGCGATTCCGGAATCGGGCGCGCGGTGGCGGTGTTCTTCGCGCGTGAAGGGGCGGATGTCGCGATCATGTTTCTACCGGAAGAAGCGCCCGACGCGAATGAGACCCGGGATGCGATCGAAGCCGAGGGTCGACGTGCGCTGCTGCTGCCTGGCGACGTGACTGATCCAGCGTACTGCGAGGATTGCGTCGAGAAGACTTTCACCGAGTTCGGCTCGCTCGACATCCTCGTCAACAACGCGGCATTCCAGAAGAATCAGGATTCGATCGAGGATATCGAGTACGAGCAGCTCGAGCGAACATTCCGCACCAATTTCTTCGGCTACTTCTATCTGGCGAAGGCAGCGCTCAAGAGAATGAAGAAGGGCGCCTGCATCATCAACACCGGCTCGATCACCGGACTGGAGGGCGAGAAGACGCTGATCGATTATGCGTCGACGAAGGGAGCCATCCACGCCTTCACGAAATCGCTGGCGCAGAATCTGGTGGAGAAGGGGATTCGCGTGAACGCCGTTGCCCCAGGTCCGGTATGGACTCCGCTCAACGTGCAGTCCGGCGATCCGGAGCATGTGAAGAAGTTTGGAGAGGATGCGGCGATGGAGCGTCCCGCGCAGCCCGAAGAGCTCGCGCCGGCATACGTTTTCTTGGCGTCGAACATCGATTCGAGCTACATCTCGGGGGAGATACTGCCGGTGCTTGGGGGAGATACCATCGCTGGCTAAGTTCGATGTTACTGCTGCCAATCTCGGTCGTCTTAACCCTGGTACGTCTGGTTGTATCGTGAAGCCAGGCAAAGAGTTACAGAGCCGAGATTGAAGTTGGGTCTTGACTTTGAGGGTGGATCCGCTAGGTTCAATTGAGAGCGGCCCCGCCCAAGTCTGCGGGGCTTTTGCTTGATCCGGTGCGACGGATCAGCTCGAGCGGTTCGAGGACAGTCCGTCGCGTTCGACGCGGGGCTGTAGCTCAGCTGGGAGAGCGCTGCAATCGCACTGCAGAGGTCAGGGGTTCGATCCCCCTCAGCTCCATCTGCTTTTTTGAAATTTCATTAGCTGCCCGCCGCCGCTCGGTAGGACGTATAGTTCCAATGACGGCGTGCGTGGCACGATTGGGCGGGCGACCGCCAAAATAGATTCGCCGCAGACTCTCAGAGCCTGCGGCGTTTGTGTTTCTATGGGGCCCGGGTAGCGAGCTGACAACGGTCACCTGCGCTTCTCGCTCCCCGCACTCCGTTCGGTCGCCGTTGCTTTACTTCACCTCGACGTCTTTCGTCCCGGCCGACAGTCCGTTGAGGACTACTTCGACCGTGTACTTGCCCTTCGGCCATGCCGTCTTCTTGTTGATGTGGAATTCGGTGGCGTTCGTGCCGCCAGTCGGCGAGATCATTTTACTCGATGTGTCGACGACCTTGGTACCGTTGTACATCCACTTCGTCGAGATCTTGGCGTCCTTCGCTGCGCCGTCGGTGATCACCGCGACGTACATCGTGTCGCGCACGCCGAACGTCGTCGTCTGGTTGGCGACCTTGCTGTCGGTGCCGACGCTCTTGCCGACCTGGATGTCGCTGACGCGAATCGGCGTAGTGTCGACTGATACCGTCGCTGTCTGTGTTCCGGCGGCGGTCGTGTCGACGACGCTACCTTCATTTTTCTTGTTGCAGGCTGCCACCACTGCGGAAAAAATCAGCACACTGGCGAGAGCCGCGGCTCGTCTGGTCGTTGGCATTTTTTCTCCTCAGGCGTCTGGAATTGTGAGCTGCAGACCCGGGTGGATCAGGTCCGGATTAGGAATCTTGTCGGCGTTGGCCGCGTGAATCTTCTTCCATTTGCCGGCGTCGCCGTAGAACTGCTTGGCGATCTTGCTCAGGCTGTCACCCGATTTGACGGTGTAGGTCTTTCCACCCGTCGGCGCCGTTGTCGATCCGCCGGATCTTACGTCGGAGAAGTCAGCCGCTCCGCCTGTGTTGCCCGGGCTCGCGCTGCTCGAGCCGCCGACGTCGGAGAAGTCGGCGTTTGGGTTGTCATTGAGGGTCATTTTCGTACCTCACTCGAAAGGGCGACCTAAGGATCGCGCCGTCGACATGGGCAGAAATTATGCCCTAGGCTTTGAGCCTCAAGGCGGGCCGTAGGTTTTGGCGCTAAGTGCCCCATCGAATACTAAAGCAGGGAGCTTTAAGCGTAGTCAGCGTCTCAGCTCCGAGCTTTCATATAGGCGTTCTAGAAAAGCTCGCCGCTAGAAAGCTGACAAAGCTTACAGCTCCCCGCTTTAGTTTTGTGGATTTAGTTGAGCTGCTAAATCAACGGCCCGGGGCTAGACCCACCAGGGATCGAAGCAGTCGTAGTTGTGCTGGCGGCAGATCTTCCCATCCCTGAACTCGAGGAAGATCGCGACGTGCGCTCTCAGCTCCGAATCCGCGGGAAGGCTATCGACGGGTTGAGCGAGCAACCCGCACCACAGGACTTCCAGCGCCACGTTATCGCCGTCCACGATCGAATTCAGGATGTCGAATTTCTGGGCGCGGATGGTCTGCTTGCCCTTCCGCGCGGAGGCAAGCAATGCCTTGAGATCGCGATGCGTCCCGATCGGCGAGAGGCGATTGGGGAACTCTTCCTGGACTACGTCCTGGGCAAAGAACTCCGCCAGCGCTCCACCCTCGGCGCCATTCTCGATGGCTTCCAGGTATCGCAGTGCGATTGCGAGGTTGTCGGTCGCGGTGATCGTCATGACGTGACCTTCGGCTACGGGTGCATCGTGCAACAGTCCGATTGACGGGGCGAAGCTGGATTGCGTCACAAACTCGCCCACCGAGAATCTCTAGTAGGGATTCGGACGGCCGGTACAGCTGAGCTTTGTGGTCATCGCCCCTGCTCCCAAAGCCGGCGTCTCTCTTGTTGAGCTGCGGTCGCGTCTGGAATTGGGACAACCCGGGCACGAACCCGACTGTATCCCGTGACGGTCACCGTCACTCGCTTCGGAGCGCCAGCCTCGACGATGTCTACGGGCACCGCCTGACCAAGGCGGACCGTGCGGAAGGCGAGGCGAAAATCCGGAAAGGAGTCGATCGCAGCGTTGTTGAACGCAACCAGATCCTGTCCGGTGTGGAGACCCGCACGCGCCCAGATGCTGGCGGGATCATGGATCCACACCCTCATTTTTCCATCGCTCCGCCGCGGATAAGCCCAAACGCGAGTATCGGGCAGAGGCGAGCCAGCACTGTCGGTAGCGGGAATCGTGTCGACTATCGCGCGCAATCCTATCGACGGCAGATAGCGATTGAAATCGAGCGGTCGCGCGTTGCGCACATGATCGTCGAAAAAGCGGCGCGCGTTGCAACCGCACACGGTGGATGCGGTGCGTTCGACGTCGTCGGTGGTGAAGCCGCGCTTCACTGCGAATCTTGCGTAAAGCGCGCGCATCAAGTCGTCGAGACCGCGCTCGCCTCTCGTCGAATCGCGGATGATCAAGTCGAGCGCGGTGCCGATCAAGCGACCCTGAGTGTAATAGTTGGCTTCGTAATCGCCGTTGATGCCGGTGGTGTCGACGGCGCGAGAGCTCGCGACTTCAGGCGAGATGCGCGTGTTGCCGGGCGCGGCGTAATACGACTCGAGCTCCTCGGCCAGCAGATCCGAGCGCGTCATGTTCCGCTCCGGGAATCCAGCGCGACGAGTGAGTGCCTCGGCGTAAAACATCGTCACACCTTCGCTGAGCCAGAGTCCGGTCGTGTGGGCCGGAGAGTCGGCGCTTAGCACACCGCGACCCTCCGGGTAGAGTCGCATCAGGTTCCAGGTGTGAAAGAATTCGTGCGCCAGCTCGGGCAAATACGCGCGCGGATCCCTGGCGAGATCTCTGCTCGGCATGCCGATGGTGACGGAGTTCTTGTGCTCGAGGGCGCCCCACGCGCCATCTTCGAGCAGGAATGCGTAGTACGGATAAGCTGGCTTGCCGAAAACCGCGACCGCTTCGCGTGCAACCTTCTCTATAGCGTCGACGAATTGCGCTGTGTCGAAAGGCGTCGCGTTTGGCAATGGCCAGTACGCGATCGTATGCGCAATGCCGTCGATGGCGAAATTCCAGAAGCGGAGTGAATCTCCGTACAGAATTGGGGTATCCAGGAGCGTCTCCGCATCCGTGTGCGCCTCCGTTGTCGGGGAAAAACGGGGCAACTTGGCGCCGGGCTCTACCAGGACCCCCATGCTGGCGAAGGATCGCATCGTATTCGGCACGTTCCAAATGATTTTGCCAGGAACGTTGAGACGAACCGTAATTTCCGCGTCAGGGATATCCGGCAGGTAAAGAAAGGTGTCAATCGGATTAATCGATCCGCCGTCGGCGCGAATCACAGTGTGCCAGACCGGGTGGTACAGCGGGTTCTCTCGCGGCAGTTGGATGCTGTAGTACAACTGCGCGTAACCTGCGTGACTGATGACGCGCCAGACGTTGTCGCGATCGAGCTGAAGTAGCGCCTTCTTGTCGAAGCCCGAGACGCGCCAATTAGTCAGGTAGCGCCAGAATCGATCGTTGTATTCCGGATGCACCGCCATGGCCACCCGCGCCGATCGCGGCCCCGCCTCGATCTGCATGCTGACGCTGATCGACGACGGGTTGTCGGGATCAATGCCAAGACCATAGTAGACGTGGATTTTCGGCTTGTGGCTCGCGGTGACACTCAGCGCGAGGGCAAGTAATGCAACAGAGCGAACCTTGGCGGGAATCAACGGTCCTCCTCGAGCACCGATCGGTCGGATCTAAAGATGCCGATCGACTCAATGAGGTTTGAATTACTGGAACAAGGCTGCAACATCCAGCCGCAGTGCCCTGAACGTGTCAGCGTTGAACCGGTTCGCCTCCCGCTCCGACGCGCCCAGAAAATCTCCGACCGCTGTCCCGCTCAATCGGTTCAGAAAACGAAGGATTCCGCTTTCCTGAACGACGAGAGTGAAGCGGCGATTGAGAATCGTCTGTGATCCGGGGTTGTCGCGGATCGAGACGCGAATTGGAATCCCCTGTCCCTGGAAGGGACGGCGCAGCGGAGACTTGAGGAGTGTTCCAACGGTGATCGGCAAATGCCAGTTCGGCTCCTTTGCGAATCGCATCGACCAGCCGCGCTCGTGGGGCGTGTTGATCAGCTCGAAGTCGCCCATCATCTCCGTCCAGCCGACGGTGAAGATCATGATCTTCATCGACATGTCGAGCTGGATCGTAAGATTTTCCGGCATCGGGCGAACGGCGCCTTCCATGGGGGCGAAGTGTCCGTTCTTGCTGCGCAGCTTGAAGTGCATGTAATAGTTGGCCGCCCAGGCGTCGAACCAGTGCGCGCCTGTCTTGTCAGTGAGGGTGATTCGATACTTGCCCTTGCTGATGTACTTGTCGATGTACGCCGCGTAGTGCGGCATCGATTCCTTCAGGATGATCGGCGTCAGCTTGATGGCGATCTCGAAAGTCGTCGCACCTTCGTTATCTGTTGTTGTGCGCAGCGTGTCGATGGTGAACAATCTGCCGAGGGCCGCCGCCGTGCGCGGGAAGCTGCTGGTGTAATTGGCGCGGATCGCGGCTGATGATTTTCCTTCACCGGCGGCGAGCGCGGCGGCGAGGACGTCGGCGATGTTCCTGGCGCCGATTCTGCCGAGTGCGACTTCGACGTTAGTGAACCACTCGTACTCGTTGTCGCTGAGTCTTCTCAACCGAACAGTCTCGCGCGATTCCGTCAGCGCATCCGGCGGAGCCATACCCAGCGCGGTGTTGACGATGTAGCGATCGACCGAGAAATGTCCCTCGTCGCCGAAGAGCCGGGCGCTGTCGGGCCCGATCGACAACCATATAGTCGTGTCGTTGTAGACGCCCGACGGTGTCAGCGCGTAGTGTCCGAACTGCTGCCTGGCGCGGAGGATCCGTTGCGGGCGCTGGATGTTGGTGAAGCGCGAGCCGACCGAATAAAAAAATTCATCCGCGTTCTGTTTGGCGAACGGGATGTTGGGACCGAACGCAGGTGCGACCTCACGGCAGGCCGGCGCCACAAAAACCAATGCCATCGCCAGCGTAAGGAATCGAACAATCTTTTGGATTTTCACCCGCGAAAGTTCAACGGTTGTGCTGGATGAGGGAAGGAGCACAGGCCAAGGACGAGCTTCCAAAAACTGGCTCTGGCGCCCTCTATGTAAACGATTACATATTTCCGTCGCTTCCCTGCCGGCGACGTCGGTCTTCAGGGATTGCACGCAGTCCTCGGCTGTTGCGATGGCGATCATGCCTTCGCTCCAGACGTAGATCGGCCAACGTTTGAGCTGTCTCCCCGTCCGACTCGCTCACCGCCTCTGTGAGACGACAGGACATATCGATGCGAGGAGAATGGTCACGATCAAGGATGTTGCCCGTGAAGCCAACGTGTCCGTCGCTACCGTATCACGTGTGTTGAACGGCAGCGGACCCGTGAGCGACGAGACCAGGCGAATCATTCGTGAAGTCGCCGGCAGGTTGCGCTACGTCCCCCACAGCGGCGCGCGCAGTCTCATCACGAGCAAGACGGAGACGCTCGGCGTGCTGCTGCCCGATCTCTACGGCGAGTTCTTCTCCGAAGTGATTCGCGGCATGGACGACACCGCGCAGAAGACCGGGTTTCATCTGCTGATCTCGCGCGCCTACGCCGACCGTCACGGCATCGAGACGGCGATTCGTGCCATGCGCGGGCGCGTCGATGGTGTCGTCGTGATGTCACCCGATCTCGACGAGAAGTCGCTGCTCAATCTGCCGAGCACGATTCCAGTGGTGCTTTTGTGCTCGGTGCCGAGGGGCGCCGAGATCGATTCCCTGACGATCCAGAACTGTCGTGGCGCGCGGGAGATGGTGGCCCACCTGGTCTCTCGCGGCCATCGACGCGTCGCGATCATCAAGGGCTCGGCGCGCAACTATGATGCAGCCGAGCGGCTGCGCGGATATCGAATGGCGCTGCGCGAGGCGGGCATCGCGCCGGATCCTTCTCTGGAGCGGGAGGGCGATTTTACGGAGGCAGCCGGCTACACGGCTGCCCTCAAGCTTCTTGCGCTCCAGAGTCGTCCGACGGCGATCTTTGCGGCGAACGACTCGATGGCGATCGGCGCGCTGAGCGCGCTCCGTGAGTCGGGGGTGCAAGTGCCGGAAGAGATGGCCGTCGCCGGTTTCGACGACATTCCCCTCGCCCGCTACATGGATCCGCCTCTCTCCTCGGTCCATGTGCCGATCTGCGAGCTCGGTGCGAGAGCGGTGCAGCTGCTCCTCCACGGCATCACGCACAAGAACGATCACGCCCGACGTCGCGAGCGCGTTCCGACGGAACTCGTCATTCGCCGCTCCACGAGTGCGGAACCGGCCGAGCGTCCGCCACCAACCTCAACCCTCGACAAAGTGATGGCTGCAATTTGAACGTTGGAAAATCTGTCAGTGGAACAACAACAACGGAGATGTAAATGAAGATCACGGAGAAGTATGGCTTCAAACATTTCGCTTGGGCGATCGGCTTCCTCATCGCGCTGGTGAGTCTTGCGGCGACGAGCGTGTTGGCGCAAACCACCAGTGGCACGATCAGGGGAACCATCACCGGTGCCAACGGTGCGCCCATACCGAGCGCGCAGATCGTCGCTCGAAATGTCAGCACAGGAGTTACGCGAAACGCGTTATCTAACGATGCCGGCGCGTATACACTCGTCGGCCTCATTCCCGGCACGTACGAAGTCAACGTTCGCAGGATCGGAAACACGCCGCAGACGCGTACGATCGTCGTGCAGATAGGCGCGACGCAGGTTCAGGATTTTGCTCTGGCGACGCAGGCGGCAGTGCTCGAGACGCAGGTGGTCACGGCAGCAACTGGAAAGGAGACGCGAACCTCGGAAAGCGCGACCAACGTGACCCAGGCCCAGATAGCGAAGCTTCCGACCCCGAGCAGGAACTTTCTGGATCTCGCTCAGCTCGCACCGGGTGTGAGCGTCACCGAGGACCGCGTCAACGGTCAGTTCAGAACCGTTAGTGCCGGCGGCCAGGCGCCCTCGAGCGTGAATCTGTTCGTCGATGGTACCAGCTTCAAGAACGATCTCACCCAGGGCGGTATCGTGGGCCAGGATGCCAGTCGCGGCAACCCGTTCCCGCGAAATGCCGTAGACCAGTACCGTGTCATCGCTCAGAACTTCAAGGCCGAGTATCAGAAGGCGACGAGCGCTGTGATAACCGCGACGACCAAATCGGGAGGCAATGTTTGGAGCGGAAACGCTCTGGTTGGCTATCAGAACGCGTCGATGGTTGCACTCGATTCATTCCAGCGCAAGGACAATAACGCGGGGAATTTCATCAGGCCGAAATACAATCGCACACTTTCAGCGTTGAGCATCGGCGGCCCGATCGTAAAGGACAAGATACATATCTTCGGCTCGTACGAGGGCAATATCCAGAATCGAGCAAATCGAGTGAACATCCCCGCCCCGGGCGATCCCAGATACCCGACGGGATTCCCGGCGCTGGACTCGGTCAATCTCGCTCAGTACAACGGCAACTTTACGTCGCCGTTCAAAGAATCGCTCTGGTTCGGAAAACTGAGCGATGAGATCAGCGACAAACAATCAGCCGAACTGACCTTCAGCAATCGACACGAGACCGACGTTCGAGACTTTGGTGGGAACAACGCTTTGTTGACGGCCAACAACGTCCACAACTACAACACAGCCGTCCAACTCAAACACAGTTTCTTCACCGGTCCGTGGCTGAACGAAGCGTTACTTAGCTATACGCACTTCCACCGCGGATTCAATCCCGCGACTCCGGGAACCGCACATCGGGTTTTTGTATTGCCCACTGCGTGCTGCTTCGAGATCGGTAGCGGACGCTCAACCCAGGAATACATCCAGAAAGGCCCCGCATTCCGCGATGACATTACGTACACGGGATTCCAGCTCGCTGGCGAGCATGTAATCAAGGGTGGGTTTAGCCTGGACTTCCCGACGTACGACATCAACAAGGACAACGACGGGACGCCTGTTTTCACCTATGCGCGGACTCAAGACACCGGCAACGGCAATCAGACATACAACTTTGCCTCCCCGTTCCGGCTCCAGTACGGCACCGGGAATCCGTTCCTCAAGACGAGTAACAAGCAATTTGGAACGTACCTGCAGGACGACTGGACCCCGATCAAGCAGTTGACGCTCAATGTAGGAATTCGATGGGATTACGAGACCAACATGCTGAATACAGATCACGTGACGGACCCGAACGGGGCCGACACGTTAAGAAGGTATGCCAGCAACTTGTTGGTGCCTCTCGATCTCAATCGTTACATCGCCACCGGCAATAACCGTCACACCTTTAAGAAAGCATTCCAACCGCGACTCGGCTTCTCGTACTCGGTTGATCAAGCCGGCCGCACCACGGTCTTCGGCGGATGGGGTGTGTACTACGATCGAATTCCATTCGACGTAGCGGTCGACGAGGTGCAGAAGATCACTCACCCGACATTCTTCACTCAGTTCGCGCCGAGGGGTGTCGCACCGGCGAATGGTCAGGTAGCCTGGAACGACTCATACCTCACCGCCAGCAGGGCTACTCTAGACGCTTTTTCACGCGCGACTGGTGTTCCCGAGCTCTGGGTGTACGACAATCAGTACAAGATTCCGCGCTCGACGCAGTGGAGCGTCGGAGTCAGGCAGCTATTGCCCGCTGGCGTGTCCGCCTCGCTCAGCTACAACAACCAGCGCAGCAAGGATCTGTTCACGCAGGGATTGGCGAACGTTAGGCTGAATGCTGATGGGAGCTGCTGTTTTGGATTCGGACCGCCGGCATTCCTGTGGAATCAGCATGGGTATGCGAACATCATTTATTCCTCGAACGATGCTCAGACGTGGTATAGCGCGGTCAGCGCCACTCTGGATCGTGCTTACAGCCGGCCGTCGCTCGACGCCTTTGGCTGGGGCGCCGGCCTGGCGTTCAACATCGCCAGCCGCTGGTTGCAAGGAATCGACAACCAGGGCGACACCTTTGCTTTCCCCAACACGTCCTCAATTCCAAAGCACCCGTCAAACGACGAGAAGTATCGCTTGGTTGGGAACTGGATCGCTGACATCCCGAATCTGTGGGGCATTCAGTGGTCGGGCCTGGCGACGTTCGGTGGCAAGCAAAGGGTCGACGTCGGTTGCACTCGGTTTTGTCCAGGCTTCCAGGCGGGTGGATACACGATACCGGGCACGTTCCCGTACCAAAGCATCGACATGAGGCTGCGCAAGGATTTCCCGCGTTTTGGACGCAGCGCGACGGCCGTTGGCCTCACGCTCGACGTCTTCAACGCGCTCAATCACAACAATCTGGGATGCTACGACACCGGCGTCACCAATGCGGCGTTGGCGCATGTTGCAACCTTCGGCAACGCCAACTGCGTCGTATCGGACGCGCGCAGATATCAGTTTGGTGCTGAGTTGAACTTCTAGTCCAGCGCGATGGCCTGACGAATAGGCAATCGAGCTGGCCGTTGCGTGAGACCGGCGCTGGTTGCGATGGATGCAGCCAGCGCCGGTTCGCTTCAGACGGCGGCGATTTTGCAGGTTTGCTTTTAACCTCCTCGAAACGACCAGGATCTCTGTGAGACGGATCTACCGGCGGGTACGTCGCGCTTCGCTAGGCTCGTTCATCATCGTGTCGGCGTGCACGAGCGCGACATCGATCACCGGAATCACCGGCCCGACCCCGCCGCCGGTGCTCACCGTACGACAAACTGCCTTTCTCGACACGCTCGAGCGCCGCACGTTCAACTGGTTCTGGGAGAGAAGCGATCCGAACAACGGACTAACTCCCGATCGCTGGCCAACGAAAAGTTTCTCGAGCGTCGCGGCGGTGGGTTTTGCGTTGACAGCCTATCCGGTTGGTGTAGAGCGCGGATATGTCTCTCGTGCGGACGCGGCGCAGCGCACGCTGAACAGTTTGCGCTTTCTCTACAACGCGCCCCAGGGCGCGCAAGCGACCAATGTCACCGGCTATCACGGATTCTTCTACCATTTCCTCGACATGCAGACCGGTTACCGGTTCGAGCAGGTCGAGCTCTCCACCATCGACACCTCGCTGCTGCTCGGCGGCATTCTGTTCTGTCAATCGTACTACACGGGCGCCGATCCAATGGAGAGCGCGATTCGCGCTTACGCGGATTCGATCTATCTGCGTGTGGACTGGGCGTGGGCAGTGCGCAACTCCAAAGTCGTCAGCATGGGCTGGAAGCCGGAAGACGGGTGGATCGCCGCGGATTGGCGCGGCTACGACGAGGGGATGATCGTGTACGTGCTTGGCTTGGGGTCGCCGACTCATCCGATCGATCCGGCGGGATGGGCCGAATGGACCAGCACCTACAAGTGGGCGGATTTCTATGGACAGACCCACGTCAACTTCCCGCCGCTTTTCGGTCACCAGTACTCGCACATTTGGATCGATTTCCGCGGCATCCAGGACGCGTACATGCGCGGCAAGGGAATCGACTACTTCGAGAACTCGCGGCGGGCAACGATGTCGCAGCGCTCCTACGCAATCGCCAATCCGGCTGGGTGGAAAGACTACGGTTCCAACATCTGGGGTTTGACGGCGGGGGATGGTCCTTTCGATACGACGCTGGTGATAAATGGACGGTCGAGGCAGTTCTTTACATATAGGGCGCGTGGCGCTGCCGCGGATGGAATCGAAGACGATGGGACGATCGCACCGACGGCTGTTGGTGGCTCTGTGCCTTTCGCTCCGGAGATCACCGTTCCGGCGTTGATCGCCATGCGCGAGAAGTACGGCGATAATCTCTTCACGACCTACGGCTTCGTGGATGATTTTAATCCGACGCTCGTTTCAGGAACGGCAAAGTACGGACACATTATTCCCGGAGTGGGCTGGTTCGATACCGACTATCTGGGGATCGATCAGGGACCGATCATCGCGATGATCGAGAACTATCGATCGGATCTTATCTGGAAGACGATGCGGAAGAACCCGTACATCGTCGCGGGGTTAAAGAAGGCGGGCTTCACTGGCGGGTGGTTGAGGAACTGATCGCGAATGACGCAGCTGGTTTAGTGGGTCGCCGATACCTGGAAGTTGTAAACCTGAAATGCGTAGCCGGGAGGAAAGACAACCTGGATCCGCAGCCCGTTGTCGAGAATCTGGCCGTTTGGAGGGGCAACGCAGTTCGCGTTGATCGGGCAGGGCACCTGAAAGGCGAAGTTTATGCTGGAATTGTTGATGGTATAGGTGTAGTGGTTCGTCACGTTGTAGTGCGTTCCGTCGGCGGCGATTCGATCTTCAGATAAAACCGCAGTTCCACCGAGGTCGAGTACCATGGTGCCGGACACTATCGTTTGACCAGGGGTGCCGACACTTGACTGAGCAGTCGCGGGGAGCGGATGTCCGTCGACGTCGAGCAGAACGAATTGTGCGGAGATAGACGGCGGACTGCTTGGATCCGTACAAGCAGTGATCGCGAGGCCGAAGAGGAGAAACGCTTTCTGACAACGCAGGTGCATGCGAGCCTCAGCTTGAACAGTGCAGCGCGAGACTAACCAGCATATGACGAGCCAATTCTGGCGGCGCGCCGGTGTGGGGTTGCTCATCGTCGCCGCTGCGAGTTGTTCCTCGGCCTCGGCGGGCAACAAGACTACTCTACGCATCTGGGCAATGGGGCGCGAGGGGGAAGTGCTGTCCCAGCTCATGCCGGCGTTCGAGAAGGCGCATCCCGACATACACGTCGAGGTTCAGCAGATACCCTGGACGGCGGCCCATGAAAAGCTGCTCACCGCCTACGTTGGTGAAGCAACCCCCGACATCGCGATGCTCGGCAATACGTGGGTGCCGGAGTTCGTCGCACTCAACGCGCTGGCGCCACTCGACAGCTTCACGGCGCGCTCGAGAGTGATCAGCCGCGACGATTTCTTCGACGGCATCTGGAAGACGAACGTCGTCAACGGAAAGACTTACGGCATTCCGTGGTACGTCGACACGCGGCTGATCTTCTACCGGACGGACCTGCTCGCCAAGGCGGGATACAAGGAATTTCCAAAGACGTGGGCAGAGTGGGTCGCGGCGATGAAGCGCATCAAGTCGCAGATGGGGCCGAATCAGTTTCCGCTCCTCATGCCGACCAATGAATGGCCGCAACCGGTGATCTTCGCGCTCAATGTCGGCTCGCCGATTTTGCGCGACGGCGGTCGATACGGGGCGTTCGAGGGGCCGGAATTCAGGCGCGGATTCGATTTCTACATGAGTCTCTACCGCCAGGGGCTCGCGTCGCCCGTCTCGACGTCGCAGGTCTCGAACCTGTTCCAGGAATTCGAGCGCGGGAACATCGCGATGTTCATCTCCGGACCGTGGTACATCGGCGAGATGAAAACTCGTCTCGACTCGGCGACTCAGAACAAGTGGATGACGGCGCCGATACCGGGGCCGAACGGGCCGGGCGTCTCCCTCGCTGGAGGATCGAGCCTGTCACTCTTCGCGGCATCGAAGCACCAACATGAAGCGTGGACGCTGATGGAGTATCTCTCGCAGCCATCGGTGCAGACCGAGTTCTACCGGTTGACCGGAGATTTGCCGCCGAGGAAATCTGCCTGGGGAGATACGACACTCGCCAACAACAGGTACGCGCGCGCGTATCGCGATCAACTCGAGCGCGTCGTACCGACCCCGCAGGTTCCTGAGTGGGAGGAGATTGCGACGACCATCTACGAGCACGGCGAGCAGGCGATACGTAAAGCGAAGACGGTCGACCAGACGCTCGCATCGCTGGATCAGGATGTTAATGCGATGCTGGAGAAAAGAAGGTATTTGCTCTCTCAGAATAAATGAACGGGATGGCTAGCAGCTTTGAGCTTACGACTTTTATAGACGCTGGCCGCTGCCAGCTTGAGGCGCATCGATGAGCGCGCAGAGTCCGGCGGATGTTGGTAAGGCTGCGTGGTGGTTCCTGGCGCCGGCGCTGGTTCTGATCTTCGTCTTCTTTTTTCTCCCAGTACTCGCGTCGCTCGTTCTCAGCGTCACTGATTTCGACATCTACGCAATCGCCAATCCACCAACGACGCGCTTCGTCGGGTTGGCCAACTACACGAAGCTGTTGCACACGCCGGAGTTCTGGCAGGCGCTGAGGAATACCTTCTACTTCGCGCTCGTCGGTGGGCCGCTCACCATCGCCGTCTCACTGGCGACGGCTCTGCTGCTCAACGCCAAGCTCGTTCGCTTCAAGAGCTTCTTCCGGACTATCTACTTCACGCCGTTCGTGACGACGCTCGTCGCCGTCGCGATTGTCTGGCGCTACCTGTATCACACTCGGTACGGGCTCCTCAATTACGCGCTCGGACATATCGGCATCGGGCCGATCGACTGGCTCGGCGATCCACACTGGGCGATGCCGGCGATAATTCTGCTGGCGATCTGGAAGCAGTTCGGATACAACATG
>WNGI01002420.1_pt1 | contig 16181 bp, 19 predicted proteins | sample 5400621 | NCBI WGS metagenome assembly WNGI01 (sample SAMN13153374, study PRJNA577476) | soil metagenome | isolation source: 20 cm soil or saprolite under Garry oak tree replicate 1 | place: USA:California | collected 2016-06-15 | reverse complement strand
ATTCAGGAACCGGGCACGGATGATGCAGCCGCCGCGCCAGATCCGGGCGATCGCTCCCAGCTGCAGGTCCCATCGATTCTCGGTAGAGGCGGCCTGCATCTCCTCGAATCCCTGCGCGTAGGCAACGATTTTCGAGGCATACAGCGCGTTGCGCACATCGTCGATCAGCGAGGCCGGCGCCGGCGCCTTGCCTCCACCATTGGGACCGATCAGCGTGCGCGCCGCGACCTGGCGATCCGCCTTCAGCGCGGACAGCGATCGGGCGAAGACCGCCTCGGTGATCGCGGTCACCGGGATGCCAAGGTCCAGCGCGGACTGCGAGGCCCACTTGCCAGTTCCCTTCTGTTCCGCCTCATCGACGATGACGTCGACCAGAGGCCGGCCGGTCGCGCGATCGCGCTTGGCCAGGACCTCGGACGTGATCTGAATCAAGTAGGACTCGAGGTCGCCCTTGTTCCATTCCGAAAAGATGCGCGACAGGTCCTCGGCACCGAGGTTGAGAGCGTGACTCAGCAGGTCATAGGCTTCGGCGATCAGCTGGATGTCCGCGTACTCGATCCCGTTGTGGACCATCTTCACGTAGTGGCCGGCACCACCGGGGCCGATGTAGGTGCAGCACGGTTCGCCGTCGACGTGGGCGCTGATCTTCGTCAGCATGGGCTCCACTTGCTGATACGCGTCGCGGTCGCCGCCGGGCATGATGCTCGGACCGAGCAGAGCGCCCTCCTCACCGCCGGACACGCCAGTCCCGATAAAGCGGAGGCCACGTGCCTCCAGCGCCTTGCCTCGCCGCACGGTGTCGAGGAAGTAGGAGTTGCCGCCGTCGATCAGGATGTCACCGGCCTCCAGATGCGGCGCGAGGTGATCGATGGTCTCATCGACCGGCGGCCCGGCCTTGACCATCATCAGGATCCGGCGCGGCGTATCCAGTTGCCGCACCAGCTCCTCCGGCGAGTGCGCCGGTGTGAGGGCGCCCTCTTTCCCGTACTGCTTCATGAAGTCGTCGACGCGTGACGTGGTGCGGTTATAGATCGACACCCCAAACCCATTTCGGGCCAGGTTGCGGGCCAGGTTCATGCCCATGGTGGCCAGCCCGACGACGGCGATCACGCTCATCGCCGAGCGCTCGTTCGCTGCACGCTGATACCGGTCATGACGATGACGATGATCGGGATCAGCCACCAGCCAACGATGTGGTTGGCATTGAGGATGCCCGTCACGGCCAGCCCGATCAAAGCGGCCACCGCCACGGTCCAATCATCGCCGACGATGAAGCTGTACCAGAATCGACCGAAGGCGACGATCCATGACCAGATGCGCGCCATCAGGCCGCCACCCGCATTTGAGGCGCCCGACGTCGCAGGACCGCGATGTAGGTCAAGGCCGTGGCCGCATAGAGGATCAAGAGCACCACAATGGTGGCGTCGCTCGCCGGCCAGTTGACGCCGAGGCCTTCGACCGACCAGAAGGTACCGAACGAGGTCAGCAGCGTGCCGACGATCAGCTGCAAGAAGCTGCGCGGAATCCGGCGAACGGACCGGTGGACGATGAACCCGATGCCCAGAAAGATCACGATGGCCGCGGCTCCGCCGATGATCGCCACGCCGTAGTTGTTGGCGGCGGCGCCGAAGGAGACGACGATGAACGCCACCTCCAGGCCCTCGAGCACGACGCCCTTGAAGGCCAGGAGCCAGGCGGTCCAATCGATGCCGGGACCCGTCCATTGTTCCGCCGCCTCGTGCGGATCCTCGCCGGCCATTCCGGCAAGGCCCCGGGCGGCAACCCGGGTGATGCCTTTACGGAACCACTGCAGCCCGAACACGAGCAGCAGGAAGCCGACGATCAGCCGCAAGGGCCCAATCGGAATCCGGCTGAGCGCGGCACCAAGCACCACGACAATCACGGCGAGCACCCCGAAGCCCGAGACCGCTCCGATGATCGTCGAGCGCCAGCCTCGCGTCGCACCCACGCCAACAACGATCGTGACCATCTCGGTCGCCTCGACCGCCGAGGCCAGGAAGGTCGTGATCAGGACCGGGAGGAGGCCGGTTGAGATCATCCGTTGACTTTAGCGAGTTGGGCCATCGACGGCATATTCACAGGGTGCGCCGATCAGCGCCCCAAAAGATCGCCTGAATGGCATCAGGGCCACCCTACTTTCTGGTGAGGCGCGCTCATGACCCGCCATGGAGGTGTACGAATGATGGATGAGCGCTAAAGACACGGTCGTCGCCACCAAGGAGGTCCCGGCGCCACCGAGACAGCCGCGCTTTTCACTCAGGGCCCCGCGTGATCCCGGCTTCGCGGCCCTGCGCCGCGCGGCCCGCGCCGCTATCGTCATTCCGCTGGCCTTCGCGCTTGGCACGTTCGTGCTGCACCTCGGCCAGAACGTCATTTTCATCGTCTTCGGATGCTTCGCCTTGCTCGTCATCACGGACTTCGGCGGGCTCCGTCCCGCCCGCGCTCGCGCCTACCTCACCGCCACCGCGGTTGGGGCGGGGCTCGTGGCCCTGGGCAGCTTCGTCTCCCTGACCATCGCGGCCGCCGCAGCCGTCACCTTCGTGGTGGCGCTCGTGATTTCGTTCGCCCGTGTGTTCGGCGGGTATTTCGTGGCCGGGCAGACCGGCATGCTGCTGGCCTACATCGTCGCCACGGCCGTGCCGGCGCCCTCGTCCAGCATTCCAACCAGGGTGGGCGCCTTCGCCCTGGCCGGCGTGATCTCGACCCTCGCGGGCGTGTTCATGTGGCCGCGTTTCGAGCGGGTGACGTTATGCAAGCAAGCGGCGAAGGCATGTCTGCGCATGGCCGACCTCGTCGAAGCGCTCAATGCCGGCGGCGATGCGACCGAGCTGCAGCGGCGGATCGATGCCGCTCGCGCCGCCGAACAGGCCGCGCGTCGCGAGTATGTCGCGACGGCGAAGCGTCCCGCCGGACCGGCGCGACGCGACCGCGCCCTCGCGCAGCTGCTGATCGAGCTGCAGCGGATCGTCGACATCGTGGAGCATCCCTTTTATCAGTACCGCGCCTCGGTGGTGCCGCGCATCGCCGAGCGTGACCGCCTGGCCGCGTCGACCGTTGCCGCCCTGCGCGCCAGCGCCGACGTGCTCACCGGTGGCACGCCCCCAGACCTTCGCGCGGTCGAGGATGCTCGCCTCGCCCATCGCGCCGCCCTCGACCGCTGGGCGGGCGAGGAGCTCAAGGCCGGGCGCCCGGCGGACCAGGTCCTCGATGGGCTGGACGTCGACCACACCCTGCGGGTCATTGCTTACCTGACGATCGCGCTCGGCAGCAACGCCATCATTACGGCGGGCGGACGGCCGGAGGTGAACGTGGGGCGCTCCGTATCGGCGCGCGCAGGCCGGGACGGCGTCATGCTTCGCGTTCTCGGGACGATCCGCACGCACCTCGACCCCTCTTCCACGGTGGTCCAATCAAGTCTGCGCGTCGCTATCGGCCTGGCCATTGCCGTGGTGCTGGCGAATCGCCTGGGACTACAGCACGGATTCTGGGTCGTCCTGGGAACGCTCCAGGTGCTGCGATCGAACGCGCTGGGCACCGGACGCACGACGGTGCAGGCGATCGGCGGCAACCTGCTGGGCGTCGTCCTTGGTGGGCTCTTCGCCCTCGTCGCGGGCACCAACAGCGTGCTCTTGTGGTCGGTCCTCCCATTCGCCATCTTCCTCGCCGCCTATGCGTCAACCGCCATCGGCTTCGCGGCCGGTCAGGCCGCGTTCAGCCTGCTGCTCATCATCATGTTCAACCTCATCGTTCCGACCGGGTGGCAGATTGGGGTCGTTCGCATCGAGGACCTCCTGGTCGGTGTCGCGATCAGCGTCGTGGTCGGCGTGCTCCTGTGGCCGCGCGGCGTGCGACGCGCGCTGGCGCACGCCATGGCTCGCTTCTACCGCGCGATCTCCGCCTACCTCGACCGGTCCTTCGATCACATCCTCGGTCTTACGCGGCCCGGCGACGCCGATCCGCTTCGCCGGGTCGCGCTCGAGGCCGGTGACCTGGCCGGCGAGGCGTTCGACGACTTCGTCAACGAAAAGGCCGTGTCGCCCCTGAGCCCGGATCGGGCCGGCTTTCTGCTCTCGGCGGGAAACCATGCCATCCTTGCGGCCGACCTGCTCGAGTGGCTGGCCGGTATGGGTTACCAGGCATCGACTTGCGCGGAAGGTGCGCGCGCGGTGGAGACGCAGGTCCTGATCCTGCTCGCGAGCCTGGTCCAGCTCGCGGATCGGCTCGCCCTGGTCCACGCGGCCGAGAGGCACGACGACGTATCTGTCGATCGGCTGCGCGCAGCCGCGGTGGACTGCCTTCGCCGCTGGCGCAACGACGAGTCTGCCGGGCGCGGGGCCATGGCGGTCGTCATGGCCGGCGAGTGGACCCAGAATGTCGCCCGCCTGGTAGCCGACCTCGAGCAGCCCGTCAACGCCGCGGTCGAGGCGGCGCGCTTACCGTGGTGGCGCTAGCCGCTTCTCCTTTTCGCTCCTTCGGGAGAGGGCGGGGTGGGGCCTTTCGTTTCCCCTCCCCCGCTCGCGGGGGAGGGCAGGGTGGGGGCTGAAACCGCAATCGCATCGCTGGCAGGAAACGTTTCCATCAGGGCCTCGTCCAGCGCGTCGTAGCCATTCTGGCCGTCGGTCTCGGCGGACGTCGCTCAGGACTCCACTGCGACTTTGTCGAGCTCGGCCAGGTCGGCCGGTGGCAGGTCGAGCGCCACAGCGCCGAGGTTCTCCTCGAGGTGCGCGACCTTCGAGGTCCCGGGGATGGGCAGCATGACCGGCGAATGCGCCAACAACCAGGCCAGGGCGACCTGGCTGGGCGTTGCCCGATTGCGCCGCGCGATATCAGCGAGGGCGCCGCCGGCTTCGCTGAGCTCGCCACCCTCAACGGGGCGCCATGGAATGAAGGCGATCTCTTCCAGCGAGCAGGCCTCGAGCACCCCCTCCGAGGAGCGGTCGAACAGGTTGTACCGGTTTTGGACCGACACGATCGGCGTCAGCTTCTGCGCCTGCTCCAGCTGGTCGGTGGTGACGTTCGAAAGCCCGATGTGGCGGATCTTGCCTTCGTTCTTCAACTGCACCAGCGCGCCCACCGATTCCTCAAAGGGAACCTGTGGATCGGGCCGGTGGAATTGGTAGACGTCGATCTGATCCACGCGCAATCGCTTGAGGCTGCCCTCGCACGCCGCGCGCAGATGCACCGGGCGGCCGTCGGGGTTCCAGCGTGCGGGGCCCGGACGGGTCAGTCCTCCCTTGGTCGCGATCACCAGGTCGTCGGGATACGGGTGGAGGGTCTCGGCGATCAGCCGTTCGCTGACCTCCGGACCATAGGCGTCGGCCGTATCGATCAGGTTGATACCGAGCTCGAGGGTCCGGCGCAGGACGCGCTTGCACTCCTCGCGATCCTGCGGTTCTCCCCAGATGCCCTCACCGGTGATCCGCATGGCGCCAAAGCCAAAGCGATTCACCGTCAAATCGCCTCCAAGATCGATCGTTCCCGCAAGCGCGGCGTTGATGGTGGTGGTCCGCTCTGCCATGGCATCCTCCTTGATGGTGGCCGGCTGTTCCCTGATTGTTATCCAAAAGGGTGAGGACCCAACCCATTGAGTTCATCTTCGACCGGGACGGCCTCGCGTAGGATGCCACCGTGAAGCTTGGGCTCATCCTTCCCTACGAGGGCGGGCTGTCTTTCGACGATGCGCTCACGATGACGCAACGTGCCGAGGCCCTTGGCTTCGATTCGGTCTGGGTGCCCGAGGCGTGGGGAACCGATGCCATCTCTCTTCTGGGGGCGCTGGCCGCCCGGACGCAGCGGATCCGGCTGGGTACCGGCATCGTCAATGTCTTCAGCCGTACCCCTTCGCTGCTTGGCCAGACGGCCGCCACGCTTGACTTGATCTCCAATGGGCGCTTCATCCTCGGGCTCGGCACGAGTGGCCACCAGGTCGTCAGCGGCTGGCACGGCATGCGATTCGACCGGCCATTGCAGCGAATGCGGGAAACTGTCGAGATCGTGCGCCGCGTCCTGCGCCAGGAGCGTCTCCGGTTCGACGGTGAGATCTTCACGCTCGACCAGGGGCTGAAACTGCTTGCCCGGCCCGTTCGACCAACCGTGCCGATCTTTCTGGCGACGCTGACGCCGGCGGGGCTGCGCCTCACCGGCGAAGTCGCCGACGGGTGGATTCCGACGTTGTTCTCGCCCGACCATCTCGAACTGTTCCGTCCCGACCTGGAGACCGGCGCACGCGCCGCCGGGCGGTCGCTCGACTCGCTCGAGATCGCTCCTTACGTCTCGGTGCTCGTCGACGACGACCGGGCGCGAGCGCGGGACGCCATCCGGCCCTGGGTTGCGCTCTACGTTGGCGGCATGGGATCGCGGTCGAAGAACTTTTACAACGAAACGGTCGCGCGCTACGGCTTTGCCGATGAAGCCCGCGACATCCAGGATCTCTATCTGAACGGCAAGAAACTCGAGGCGATCCGCCGTGTGCCCGACGCGCTGGTGGACGGGATCACCATCGTGGGACCGCCCGGTTATGTGCGCGAGCGTATCGAGGCGTGGTCGTCGGCGGGCGTCACGCTTCTGCTCGCCTCCGTCCATGAGAAGACCCAGGGTGATCGGCTACGAACCGTCGAGACCCTGGCAGCGGCCGGGAGCGCGGTCCACTAGGATCAGGTCAAAGCAACTTCGCTCAATGGAGGTGGCACAGATATGCCCGTGCGCACAGCGGAAGCCCGGTGGCAGAAGTCGCTCCAGGATGGCTCGGGAACCATGAAAGTGGGAAGCGGCGCCTTCGAAGGACGCTACAGCTTCGCCAGCCGGATGGAGAACGGCACCGGGACCAACCCCGAGGAGCTGATCGGCGCGGCGGAAGCCGGATGTTTTTCGATGGCGTTCGCCAACGCCCTGTCGGAGGCCGGCCACAAACCGCAGGAAATCCGCACCTCGGCCAAGGTCCATTTCGACAAGATCGACAAGGGCTGGACCATCACCCAGATCGAGCTCAGCACGGAGGGGAGCGTGCCCGGCATCGATGAGGCGACCTTCAAAACCATCGCTGAGGATGCCAAGAAGACCTGCCCCGTCTCCAGGGCGCTGGGCGCGACCCAGATCAAGCTCGCGGCCACCCTGAAGACCGGGGTCACCGCCTAACGTCGGCGCGAATTTCCCTCCCCCGCCCGCGAGGAGGGTCAGGCCGCAGAATTTCCCTCCCCCGCTTGCGGGGGAGGGTCGGGGTGGGGGCTGTATGAAGGCGATGCAGCTTCGCGCGCCCAAGGCGCCTCTGCAGCTCGTCGACCTTCCCGTTCCTTCACCGGGTGACCGGCAGGTTCTGATCCGCGTTTCGGTTTGCGCCGTGTGCCGCACCGATCTTCACGTCGTCAACGGCGAGCTGCCGGACCCCAAGCTGCCGCTTGTCATCGGGCACATGGTGGTGGGCCACATCGCCGGGCGGGGTCATGGTGCGAATCGCTTTTCGCCGGAAGAGCGCGTCGGCGTGCCCTGGCTCGGCTTCGTCGACGAAACCTGCCGATTCTGCCGGCGCGGTCTCGAGAACTTGTGCCTGCAGGCGAAATTCACCGGCTACCACCTCGATGGCGGCTATGCCGAGTACCTCGTCGCCGATGAGCGCTTCTGTTTTCCCTTGCCTGAGAACTATCCGGACCTGCAGGCGGCGCCACTGCTCTGCGCGGGATTGATCGGCTATCGCGCCCTGCGGCTGGCCGGCGACGCGCAGCGGGTTGGTCTCTATGGCTTTGGCGACTCGGCGCACATCATCGCCCAGGTTGCCCGCTACCAGGGCCGTCGCGTCTTCGCGTTTACTTCGCCGGGTGACATCGAAAAGCAGGACTTCGCCCGCGGCCTGGGAGCGGAATGGGCTGGCGACTCACTGACGCTTCCACCCGAACCCCTCGACGCAGCGCTGATCTTCGCGCCGGTCGGCCCGCTGGTGCCGGCCGCGCTCAAGGCACTCGACCGCGGCGGCGTGGTGGTGTGTGCCGGGATCCATATGAGCGACATCCCGTCCTTTCCCTACGAGCTGCTCTGGGAGGAGCGCCAGATCCGCTCCGTCGCCAACCTGACCCGCCGCGACGGCGAGGAATTCCTGGAGCTCGCACCCCGGGTGCCGGTCAAGACGGAGGTGCATGCCTATCCCCTGGGAGAGGCGAACGCCGCCCTCGACGATCTCGCCCACGGCCGCTTCCAGGGCGCCGCAGTTCTTACCATCGGCTCATGACAGGGGCAGCGGAAAGCTGCACCATCTGTCATGCAACTGAAAGGTCAGGTCGACCATCCTTAGGACTGTCTAATGAAACGGCTTCGAGATCGCCGCATTCTGATCATTGGCGGCGTGGCGGGTGCCGCGCTCCTCGGCGCGGTCGCCCTGGGCATCGGCTATTTCGTTGTCTTCGCGGGTTCCTCGCCGCAAAAGCTGGCACTCAGCTCGCCCAGCGCGACCCCGTCATCCAGCGCATCGTCGGACAGCACGCCGAGTGCGGCCGCCGGAAGCTGGACGGTGGCCTCCGGTTCCCAGGCGGGCTACCGCGTGCGCGAGCAGCTGGCGGGATTGTCGGCGCCCAGCGACGCGGTGGGTCGGACCTCGTCTGTCCATGGAGGCATCACGATCGCGGCCAGTGGATCGACTTACAGCGTGACGGCGGTGTCAATCACGGTCGACGTCAATACCCTCACCAGCGACAGGTCGATGCGCGATCAGCGGGTCCACCGGATGGGGCTGGAGAGTGACCGCTATCCCACGGCAAGCTTCGTCCTCAGCACTCCCATCACCGTGCCCGCCGATGCTGGGAACGGTCAGGCTTTTCAGATCTCGGCCACCGGCAAGCTGACCCTTCATGGCGTGACGCGCACGGTCACCATCCCCATCGATGCCCGGCTCAGCGGCTCGCAGATCGAGCTGGTCGGGTCGATCACGTTCCCCTTTAGCGACTTCGGGATGACTCCGCCCAGCATCGGTGGTTTCGTCAGCGTCCAGGACAATGCGACCATGGAGTTTCAGTTGAAACTCGCCCGCAGTGGTGCTTAGCGATGCGAGTCCTGGTCGCGGAGGACGATCGTGGTCTGCGGGAGGTCCTCGTACAGGGTCTTGAAGATGCCGGCTATTACGTCGACTCGGTCGACCGTGGGGACGATGCGATCGAGCAACTGAAGTTCTACGAGTACGATGTCGCGATTCTCGACTGGAGAATGCCGGGCGTCCCTGGCGTGGAGGTCGCATCCTGGGCGAGGCGCAATGACCGCCCTACCGCCATCCTGATGCTGACCGCGCGCGATACTCCGCCTGACCGAATCCAGGGCCTCGATGCGGGTGCGGATGACTACCTCGTCAAACCGTTTGACTTCGGTGAGCTCGTCGCGCGGGTGCGCGCCCTTCAACGCCGACCACGAGGCGTCGGTGCACCGGTGCTCAAGCGTGGCTCCCTGTCGCTGGATCCGGCGCGTCGCCATGTGACCCTGAACGAAAAGCTGTTGAACCTGACGGCCGCGGAATTCCACATCCTCGAGCTCTTGATGCGGCGCTTCCCGTCGGTGGTCGAACGCAAGGCCATCGCGGAGCATGCCTGGAGGGACGAGACGGAGCCGCTCGGCTCGAACGTGATCGATGTGAAGATGAGCCGGCTCCGGGCCAAGCTCGTCAACTCCGGCGTGCGGATCGTCACCGTCCGCGGTTCCGGCTTCCGTCTCGAAGAAGCGTAGTCAGGATCCCTCCCACAAGGGAGGTTGTGTGTCACCGTTTCGAAAGGTTGGTCGGCGCATCATGCCTTCATGAGATCGCATTCGAAATTTCGGGAGGTTGTGGTGATGACAGATGAAATGCGGCGCATGATTCGGGGCGCGATCGGCGGAGCATTCCTCGGAGGGCTTAGCGGCTCGGTGGCGGGATTTATCGGAACGCTGATCGTTGGGCTCGAGCCCCTGGTGTTCCTGGCCTGCGGCGTCTACGCGGGTATCGCTTATGGCGGAATCGTCGGCGCGCTGATGGGCGCACGTGATGAGCAATCGGAAAGCGAGCCGGTGTCGGCTGGCATTCCGCGGCGCGGACTCGTCCTTGCGACGGCGGTCGCTCGGTCGCGCGCCCACTGATCCAGCAGCCTTTCCCTCCTTCCCCACGTCCCGGCCGCCTTGGCCGGGACTTTTTCGTTGACCGCTGACTACTATTGATGACGTGATTGCGACCGGTGCAGCCCGTCAGATCGCAGAGTGGCCAGAATTACCCTACGACGCCTGGCTCCCCACCCTGGAAACGCTGCACATGAACCTCCAGGTGATTGGCAAAGTCCGGCTCGCGTTAACCGGTCGCGAACCGCAGTGGGCGAACGTGCCGCTCTACCTCACCGCGCGAGGCCTGACCACCACACCGCTGTGGAGCGGCCAATCGGGCTTCGCGATCGACGTCGATCTCATCGATCATCAGGTGATCGTCGCCCTGAACGACGGCCGCCTGGAACGCGTCGCGCTACGCGCCCGGCCGGTTGCGGAGTTTTATCGGGAACTGATGGATCGGTTGAGCGCGCTCGAGATCAACGTCAGCATTACGACCACGCCATCCGAAGTCGAGAACCCGATTCCTTTTCCACAGGACACGGTTCATGCCGCGTATGACCCCGATTGGGCTCACCGCTTCTGGCGCTTGCTGGCGCGGATCGACCTGGTGCTCAAGGAACATCGGGGCCGCTTCCGCGGCCGGACCACGCCCGTCTCGTTCTGGTGGGGCACCTTCGACCTGGCGCTCGCGCGGTTCTCGGGTCGTCCCGCGCAGCCTCCACCGGATGCCGGCCTCATCCGGCGAGTCAGTGGCGACGCCGAGCAGGTCTGCGTCGGCTTCTGGCCGGGGAATGCGAAATTCCCCGAGCCCGCCTTCTTTGCCTATGCCTACCCGATGCCGGACGGTCTGGCGGACGCGGCCATCCACCCGGATGCCGCGCGCTGGAATCCGTCCCTCGGTGAGTTCATCCTGCCCTACGAAGCGGTGCGGCGAAGTCGTGATCCGCGGCAGGCCATCCTCGATTTCGCCGAATCGACCTTCCAGGCGGGCGCCAGCCTGCAGCGTTGGGAGCCGGCGCTGGTGACGCCTTACTAGGTCGTAACCCGAAGCGTCGTGGGCAAAACGGAACGCCGCAGCATCGGCGCCGTTTCGTCCGGCCATCGCTCGCCGTATTTTTCTCGATAGCCGGCGCTGACCTCACGGATGACAGATGGTTTCTTTTCAGGCTCGGCGCGAGCCTCGACCTTGCGCCGGCCAACGCGAATCGTGACCCGCGGATTCGTCAGCGCCTCCTGATACCAGCGCCCCTTCTTGCCTTTGAAGGACCGAATGTAGACGCCGGTCTTTACCGGCACGATCCAGATGGTAGTGCGATGGACCGGCGACTTCTTGTCGCGGCGAGTCTCGATGTCGACCTCGTCGCTCTCCGCCAGCTTCCAGAGAAGATCCTGGTTCTTGCCCGCCATCTCCAATCCATCCTAGCGCGATCGAACCGGTAGGCTGTCGTGATAACCGGGGACACGGTGCGATGAGCTGGAGAGCCTTTGGCGAGGCGTTCGTCACCCTCGTCGTGATCATGGACCCGCTTGGCAGTGCGCCGATCTTCATCACTCTGACCGCGGGGCGCCCGGTCGCGGCACGCCGGCGAGCAGCGCTCGAGGCCGCCGCCGTCGCCGGCGGCCTGGTCGTGGTGTTCGCCCTGTTCGGCCGGCTGATCCTCGATTACCTGCACGTCTCGGTGGAGAGCCTGACGATCGCGGGCGGCATGCTCCTGCTGCTCGTCGCGTTGCAGATGCTTCGAGGCGAAGAGATGGCTCAGCCGGAAACGGCGAACGTCGCGCTCGTCCCGCTGGCCACGCCGCTCCTCGCCGGCCCGGGCGCGATCGCCGCTGTGATGGTCCTGACGAGGCGGTATGAGGATGCGCCGGGGCGCATCGGCGTGATCCTCGGCATCATCGCCGTCGTCGTGGTGGTCGCGGTCGGACTCCTGCTGGCGGACCAGATCGCCCGGCTGCTGCGGCCCTCGGTGATCCAGCTGTTGACCCGGGTGCTGGGGCTGCTGCTCTCCGCGATCGCGGTGCAGTTCATCATCGACGCGGTCAAGATCATCGCCGTGCGTTAACGGATCAGGAATCCGGTGCCAATCGGGTCGTCCGTCTCCAACACGAACTGGTGATAACCGGTCAGGTGCGCTGAGCCTTCCACCTCGGTGATCACAGCCGGGTACTCGCCGACGCGATCCTCACCCACCACCCGCGAGGCGAAGCGGCCGCCGATGACGCTCTCGTGCATCAGGGTCGTGCCACGGGCGAGCTCACCCCGTCGATCCAGGAGCGCCAGTCTGGCGGAAGTCCCGCTGCCGCAGGGTGACCGGTCCACCTCGCCGTCGGCAAAGACTGTGACATTGCGGTTGCCCATGGTGAACATGACCCCATAAATCCCTTGAAGCTCGGGCTGCAGTGGGTGAGCAATATCGCGGTCGGCCTCGATCGCAGCCTTGATGTCCCGACCGATGTCGATGAAGCGCGGCACGAATGCCGGCTCGATCGGCAGCTCGAAGCGTTCCGCCGGCACGATCGCGTAAAACGCGCCGCCGTAGGCGATCGCCACCTCGACGCGCCGCCCGGCGACGGACACCGTCAAGCCGTCCTCCAGGACAAAGCTGGGAACATTCTTGAAGCGCACCGACTGGACCCGCTGGTCCTGCGTGACCGCGACCGTCGTGAGGCGGCCCGACGGCACGTCAACCACCACCTCCGTCCTCCGGCCGGAAGCCGGGACCAGGGCCGCTTCGATCGCCCAGGTGACCAGCGCGATGGTGCCGTGGCCGCACGCCGTGCTATAGCCGGCGTTGTGGAAGAAGACAACTCCGAGTTGGGCCCCGTCGTTCTCCGCCTCCGTGACAAAGCCACCGTACATGTCGGCGTGCCCGCGCGGTTCGTACACGAGCAACTGGCGGATGTGGTCCAGATGCTCCAGCGCGAAGCGCCGCTTCTCCAGGATGGTCTTTCCCCGAAGAGCCGGCACGCCGCCGCTGACGATCCGAAATGGTTCACCGGCGGTGTGATAGTCGACGGTGCTGACCATCAAATTTCGGCCGACCATCGAATCGTCCATCGCGTCATCCTGACACAGCCTTCCAGTCTGGGCTAGGCTTTCATCAGCGTGATTGGCCATGCGTGACCTGGGTTTGTTGCTGTTACGAATCGTCGCCGGGATCACCCTGGCCGCCCACGGCTATCCGAAGCTGTTCGGCGGCCCGGGCAAACAGCCCCACCCGCTACTCGCCCGCACGATGGGCCCGAACTACCCGGCGGCGGTGGAGCGAGGCCGACCGGGATTCGTGGCCGGCCTAACGAAGATGGCCGTGCCCTATCCCGAGCAGGCGGCAACGCTTTCAGGACTGACCGAACTCGGCGGCGGGCTGGCCCTGGCCGCAGGATTTCTCACGAGGCCCGTGGCGTTGGCCGCCGCCTTCAACATGGGCGTCGCGACCTGGAAGGCGCACTGGAAGAATGGCTTCTATGGTCAGGGCGGCTTCGAGTTCCCGCTGTTGCTCGGCACCACGGCCCTGGTGATCGGCCTGACCGGGCCGGGAGCGATTTCGGTCGACGCCCTGCTGCTTTCATGATTCGCCTCAGGCTGGGACTGGCGATTGGTCTCGCGCTCTTGCTTTATGGGACGGTCTTGGTCTTTCTCGCGTTCGACCGGCAGTCGCATTCGGCCAGCGATACGCTTCGACCGTTCGTCATCACCATGGCCCCCGTCTGGATCGTGGCGGTCGCCGCCGCAATGGTCCTGCTCCGATCCAGAGAGAAGTAGCCGCCGGCCTGCCCGGTCCTCATCCAGCGGCCAGGAATTCCCGCACGAGTCGCGCAAGTTCCTCGGGCTGCTGGCGGTGAAGGAAGTGGGTTCCGCCACGGACCGCGACCAATCGACCGCGCGGCAGCTCGGCCAGGATCTCTTCAGCCTGCTCCGGTCGTAGCATGCTTCGCTCGCCCCGCACGATCAGCGTCGGTGCGACGATCGCCGCCAGCTCGCGGCGAAATTGCTCGCCAAGGGTTTTCGCGTCTTCGACCAGCGGCGGAAAGATGGCAGGGTCGAAAGCGGGTTCCCATTGGCCGTCCGGCCGCGACCGGTAGTCGCGTCGAATCTCCTGCTCCGTCACGGAGGGATCGAAGGCACGCATCGCCAGCAGCGCGTCACCCGGGCTGGCGTAGGTGAATGGGTGCCGCGGCTCGGGCGTCGGACTGTGAATGAACCGGCTCTGATGCGGGGCGGCCGGCTCGACCATGATGAGCCGGGTCACGCGCGTCGGATAGCGCGCCGCGAACAGCCAGGCGACGGCGGCGCCCACCGAGTGGCCGAGCAGCGCGAACCGGTCAACTCCCCGCACCGCCGTCGCCACGTGCTCCACCAGCGAGCCATAGTGGTAGTCGCGGGCCGGTGGCGCCTCGCCGTGGCCGGGCAGGTCGAGGGCAAGGACGGTAACGTCTGGTTGCATCAGCGCGACGAATTTCTCCCAGGAAGCCGCCCGGTCGCCGAGTCCGTGCACGATCACCAGCGTCGACTGACCTGAAGGTGTTCGCCCTTGCCTCATCGCCGTTCGGTGATTATCGGACCCGTTTGGGTAAAACCAGAGAATGACGCTGCCCGACCCGGTCGGCTGGCCGCTGACCGTCGCAGCCGCAAGCAATGTCACGCCCCAAATGCGGCGGATCGAGCTCAGCAATCCGGCACTGGCGGCGTTCGACTACCTGCCGGGACAGGATATGGCGCTCGCCTTCTCGAAAGACGACGGCACGACGGTGCGCCGCCGCTACACCATCCGGCGGTTTGATCGCAACCGTGCTTCGCTGATGATCGACGTGGTCTTGCACGGCGACGGTCCAGGGATGCGATGGGCGCGGGCCGCGCGACCCGGCATTTCAATCGACGCGATCGGACCGCGCGGGAAGATCACGCTCGTTGACGACGCCGAGTGGCACCTCTTTGCCGGCGACGCAACGGCGGTTCCCGGCGCCTTCGCCATGATGGAGACGCTGGCCGGCGAGGTTCCCGCTCATGCCTTCCTTCTGGTCGACGGGCCCGAAGAGCGCCAGCGAATCACCGCCAATGGTGCGCCCCGGACGATCGCCTGGCGATACGAAATGTCGCAACCGCCCGAATCATCGGGGCTTGTTTCCGCTGTCGCCGCCGCCGATTTCCCTGGTGGACGCGGCCATGCGTACCTTGCCGGCGAGGTCGCCCTGGTGTCGGCGCTTAAGGCCGCTCTGTTGAACCGGGGTTGGGGCGCGGAGCAGATTTCGGCCAAGGCCTACTGGAACCGCGGGCGAGCCAACGCGGGTCATGGCGAGCCCGAGCTCAAGGCCTCGTAGCCGGACGGCGCCTGCGGCTATCACGTAAAATGTTAACGGGACTCTAACGTACAAAAACAATCCCCGAAGGAGGCTGTCAATGGCCACACCAAAGCAGAAGTCGGCGGCACGAAAGAACATCAAGCGGGCACGATCGGTACAGAGCGCTCGGGCGCGCGGCGCGCGCATCCCGAAGAAATCCCCGGGCCTGAGTACGAAGCAGCAAAACCGAATGCGGACCCAGACGTTTGCGTTTCCCAAAGAACGAAAGGAGCCGCTCAACGACGCCCGTCACGTCCGCAACGCGATCGCCCGCTTCGACCAGGTCGAGGGCGTCAGCAATAGCGAGCGGGACGCGGCCTGGCGGCGTATTAGAGCGGCGGCGAGGAAATTCGGCGTCGAGGTTCACGAACGCGGCTGGCGCCAGTTAATGCGAGGCGGGAAAACCGGCTCCTAGCTCACCTGCGCCGCACTCACATTCCAGAGGCGGAGCGCCGCCTCATGGTCGACTGCGGCTGGCGTCGGAGTGACTGGGCGCATGTCGAAAAAATAGCCGCCGCTGATATCGCCGACCGCCTCCGAATCGACGAGCCAGACCAGGGTTTCGGCGCCCTTTTGGGCGCTGCGAGCGAATGGTCTCGAGAGCGCCATGCCAATCCGCATCAGCGGCCCGTTTTCCCGGTTGAAATTACTCGCCACGAATCCGGGATGAAAACTGTTGGCGGTGACGCCGGTCCCCTCCAGACGCCGGGCGAGCTCGGCGGTGAAGAGGATGTTCGCCAGCTTCGTCTCACCGTAGCGCCGGAAACCTGAACCGC
>WNGI01004025.1_pt1 | contig 16182 bp, 17 predicted proteins | sample 5400621 | NCBI WGS metagenome assembly WNGI01 (sample SAMN13153374, study PRJNA577476) | soil metagenome | isolation source: 20 cm soil or saprolite under Garry oak tree replicate 1 | place: USA:California | collected 2016-06-15 | reverse complement strand
TTTCCAGGTCCAGGTCGTGCGGGACGTGCAGCAGCGAGCACGACGTGCTCACCACCACGCCGCCGACCTTGTCCCGCAGCGCCCGCAGTGCGTCCAGCGCCGCCCGCTGGTCGGTGCGCCAGACGTCCCGTCCGGACACGACCCCGGCGACCACCGTCCTGGTCGCCAGCAGCCGGCCCAGGTCCGGCCGGCGCAGCGTGCCCGGGCCGCGGACCAGGTCCAGCCCGACCGCCTCGACCGGGGTGGCCGCGAGGACCGGCAGGGCGTCGCCGAGGTCGCCGAAGTACGACGCGACGAGCAGCCGCGGCCGGTCGGCCAGGCCGCCCAGCCGGTCGTACGCCCGCCCGGTGGCGGCGAGCTCGGCGGCGGTACGGTCGGTGACCAGCGCCGGTTCGTCCAGCTGCACCCAGCCGACGCCCTCGGCCGCGAGCGACGCGAGCAGCTGCCCGTACACCGCCAGCACGTCGTCCAGCCGGTCCAGCGGGGTGAAGCCGGCCGGGCTGCCGGCCGCGGCCTCGGCCAGCAGCAGGAACGTCACCGGGCCGAGCAGCACCGGCCGGGTGGGCAGTCCCATTGCCTGCGCCTCCCGGACCTCCTGTACCGGCTTGTCGTCCGCCAGCCGGAACGCGGTGGTCGGGCTGATCTCCGGAACGATGTAGTGGTAGTTCGTGTCGAACCACTTGGTCATCCGCAGCGGCGCCACCCCGGCGGTGCCGCGCGCCATCGCGAAGTAGCGGTCCAGGGCGTGGCCGGCCACGTCCCGGTACCGGTCCGGCACCGCGTCCAGCAGCATCGTCGTGTCCAGCACGTGGTCGTAGTACGAGAACATGTTGGACGGCAGCGCCGGCAGCCCGATCGCGGCCAGCCGCCGCCAGCTCGCCGCCCGCAGCCGTTCGCCAACCGACAGCAGCTCCGACCGCGGCGCGGCACCGTCCCAGTAGGACTCCACCGCCCGCTTCAGCTCCCGCCGCGGCCCGATCCGCGGGTAGCCGAGCACGGTGGCCGGGCCGAGTCGGCCGGCGGTGTCTGTCGGTACCTGGTCTGGCGCCCGGGTCACGCTGGCTCCCTCCACGGAGACGGGTCGGTCGTCCCGATCCTGCCCGCGCCCGCGCCGCCGGAACGTGATCCATTGCCGATGTCTATTAATCAGGTCTCCGTGGCGGGGCATACTGACCCGTGCCTCCAGGCCCGCCGCTGCGCGACATCGGCTGCTTCGCCGTGGTCGCCCAGCACCTCAGCTTCTCCCGGGCGGCCGCCGAGTTGGGCCTGTCGCAGCCGGCGGTGAGCCAGGCGGTCGCCCGGCTGGAGCGGGCGCTGGGCCTGCGGTTGTTCGAGCGGACCAGCCGCGAGGTGCGGCTGTCCGACGCCGGGAAGGTGCTGCTGCCGCACGCCGAGGTATTACTCGACCAGGCCGCGACGTTCTCGGCCGAGGTGACCCGGCTCACCGTCCCGACCGGGCAGACCATTCGATTCGCTTATTGCCCGCTGGTCGGCGGCCTGGCCGCCCGGGTGGCCCGCCGGCTGGCTCGCCGGACCCCGGGTATCCAGGTCGAGCTGCGCGCCGCCGGCTGGAGCGCAGCCACCGCCGAGCTGACCCAGGGAACGGCGGCGGCAGCCCTGATCAGCACGCCGTTCCCGCCCGGGCTCGGCAGCACCGCCCGCTTCCACCTGCCGGTCACCCAGCTGGCCGTCCCGGCCGGCCACCCGCTCGGCACGGTGGCGCGGGTCCGGCTCGGGCAGCTCGCCCGGCACGACGTGCTGCTGCCGCGGCACCGCCCGCCCGGCAGCGTCTGGGCCCAGCTGGCCGCCCGGCTGCCGGAGCCGACCCGGTCCCGGGTGGCCACCGACAACCTCGACGACCTGCCCGCCGCCCTGGACCTGGTCGCGGCCGGCAACGGGCTGCTGCCGGTCCCGCAGCTGCTCGCCCAGACCGTCCTCCGCCCGGACGTCCAGTTCGTTCCGCTGGACAGCGGCGGTCTGCGGATGACGTACGGGCTGGTCTGGAGCCAGGACCGCGTCTCGGCCGAGGTGATGGCACTCGTGCAGGCCGTGCAGGAGATCCTGCGCACCCCGGTACGCGCGGCCAGGTGAACCCCGAGGCCCGGCCCGCCACCGGACGATCGTGTCTTTTCGGTCAACGAGTCGGCACCAACGTCGCCGCGATCCGGCTCCCGCGCGGATCCACTTGCCGGTACCATCGGTTAGGCTTGCCTTGCCTAAGGAGGTGCCGTGTTCGTCTGCATCTGTCATGCGGTGACCGAGCGTGAAGTTCGCTCGCATATCAGCCGTGGCGCGCGGACCGAGCACGAGGTTGGGCAGCGCTGCCGCGCGGGCACGGGCTGCGGTAGCTGCCTTGACCGGATCTGCGACCTGCTGGACGAGGCGGGATCCGAGCCGGCGGCCTCCGCCGTCCCGCGGTGACCCTACATAGACTGTCCTCCCTACCGAGGGAGGTTCGATGGAGGGCGACCGCCGGGTGGTCGAGCTGCTGAACGAGCAGCTGACGAGCGAGCTGACCGCGATCAACCAGTACTTCCTGCACGCCAAGATGCAGGAGAACTGGGGCTATCCCAAGCTGGCCGCGCACACCAGGGCCGAGTCGATCGACGAGATGCGGCACGCCGAGAGCCTCACTGACCGGATCCTGTTCCTGGACGGCCTGCCGAACTTCCAGCGCGTGATGCCGTTGCGGATCGGGCAGACCGTGCGCGAGCAGTTCGAGTCCGACCTGGCGATCGAGATGGAGGTGGCGGGGCGGCTGCGGCCGGCCATCGAGTACATGCGCGGCGCGGGCGACGTCACGTCGGCGAATCTGTTCGAGGACATCCTCGCCGACGAGGAGCACCACATCGATTACCTGGAGACGCAGATCGGGCTGCTCGACCGGCTCGGTGACCAGCTCTACCTGGCCCAGCTGGTCCAGCAGCCGGAGAGCTGACGCGGGCGGGCGGGGACCGGACCACGAACTCGCGCTCGACAGCTGGGGCGGGGCCCGTACCCGACGCCTGCCGCTGCGACACGGTGGTCATACCGCGACCCTCCCGCCGGGGTGCCGCCGCGCGTTCCACCCGAAATTACCCATGTTGGTCGCGCTACCGTGGAGCCGATGAACGAGAACGAGGCTCGGCAGGTGGTCGACGCGCTGCGCGACCGGGGCGTCGACGCGCACCTGGCCAAGGCGGGGGTATACCAGTTCGGCGTCCGGGTGGCGCTCGGGGACGGGCGGGAGGCGGTCTGGGACACCGACGGCACCGCCGGGCTCGAGGCCCAGGTGATGCGCGACGGGATGCTGGTCGGGTTCGTCCCGGTGATCGAGGGGTCGGAACACTTCGACCAGCGCGAGACCGTGGACGCGATCGTGCGGACCGACTACGACCAGCCGATCGCGCGCCGGCGGCCGACCGCACCTCCGCCGGCCGCACCGCTGCCCCGCCCCGGTGGCGTCTTCCGGCGTTTCCTGGACGGCTTCCGGTACCGCTGACGGCCCCGTGACCCCGGTGGGTCAGCCGGCCGGCGCCGCGGCCTCGGTGCCGAGGCGTGGCGCCGACGCCGGCGCCGGTGTCGGCAGCCCGAGTCCGGTCGCCTCGAGCTCCCTGGTGCGCTGCAGGAATCCGGCGATCCTGTGGTGGCGGCCGGTCAGTGCCGAGTAGTCCACGGCGGCTACTGCCGGAACCGGTGAATTGCCGCCAACGGGCGGCACCGCCATGTTTGCCGCCGACCGAGTCGGATGCGGTCGGTTGCGGTGTTCCGGCCAGGGCCTGACCGGTGCCGGGCGGGTCACTCCCACTCGATGGTGCCGGGCGGCTTGCTGGTGATGTCGAGCACGACGCGGTTGACGTCGCGGATCTCGTTGGTGATGCGGGTGGAGATGCGTTCCAGGACGTCGTACGGGATCCGGGTCCAGTCGGCGGTCATCGCATCGGAGGAGGAGACCGGGCGGAGCACGATGGGATGGCCGTAGCTGCGGCCGTCGCCCTGCACGCCGACCGAGCGGACGTCGGCGAGCAGCACGACCGGGCACTGCCAGATCTGCCGGTCCAGGTCGGCGGCGGTCAGTTCGGCGCGGGCGATGGCGTCGGCGGCGCGCAGCACCTCCAGCCGGGCGGCGGTGACCTCGCCGACGATGCGGATCGCCAGGCCCGGGCCCGGGAACGGCTGCCGCCAGACGATCTGCGACGGCAGGCCGAGTTGCTCGCCGACCCGGCGGACCTCGTCCTTGAACAGCGTGCGCAGCGGCTCGACCAGGGCGAACCGCAGGTCGGCGGGCAGCCCGCCGACGTTGTGGTGGGACTTGATGTTCGCGGTGCCGGTGCCGCCGCCGGACTCGACCACGTCCGGGTAGAGCGTCCCCTGCACCAGGAACTCCACCGTTCCGCCGTGCGCTCCGGCATCGGCGACGACGTCCCGGGCGGCGGTCTCGAACACCCGGATGAACTCCCGACCGATGATCTTCCGCTTCTGCTCCGGGTCGGCGACCCCGGCCAGCGCGCCGAGGAACCGATCGGCCGCATTCACCACCTGCAGCCGCACCCCGGTCGCGGCCACGTAGTCCCGCTCGACCTGCTCCGCCTCGCCCGCGCGCAGCAGCCCGTGGTCTACGAACACGCACGTGAGCTGGTCGCCGACGGCGCGCTGCACCAACGCTGCCGCCACCGCCGAGTCGACCCCGCCGGACAGCCCGCAGATCACCCGCTTGCCGCCGACCTGTGCCAGGATCGCGGCGACCTGGTCGTCGATGATGTTCGCCTCGGTCCACAGCGGCCGGCAGCGCGCCCCGTCGTAGAGGAAGCGTTCCAGCATCCGCTGCCCGGACTCGGTGTGCAGGACCTCCGGGTGGAACTGCACACCGTACAGCCCGCGGCCGGGGTCCTCGAACGCGGCCACCGGGCTGCCCGCGGTGGACGCCACCACCGCGCAGCCGGGCGGGGCGGCGGACACCGCGTCACCGTGCGACATCCACACCGACAGCTCTCCGGGCAGACCGCGGAACAGCACGCCCGGCCCGAACACGGTCAGCGCGGTGCGGCCGAACTCCGACCGCCCGGTGTGCTCGACCACCCCACCGAGCGCCTGCGCCATGGCCTGGAACCCGTAGCAGATGCCCAGCACCGGCACCCCAGCGGCGATCAGGTCCGCCGGCGCCTGCGGCGCGCCCTCGGCGTACACACTGGACGGTCCGCCGGACAGGATGATCGCCTTCGGCCGGCGGGCCAGCAGCTCCGGCACCGGCAGGTCGTGCGGGACGATCTCGCTGTAGACCCGCGCCTCCCGTACCCGACGTGCGATCAGCTGCGCATACTGCGCACCGTAGTCGACCACCAGCACGAGGTCAGCCGTCGGGTCGGCGGCACCGTCCGCGTCCACCCGCGCAGTCTACGAACCCGGGCGACGTGCCACCTGCTGTCACGGCCGCCTCCCTGCGCTGACATGGCGCCGACGGAGATCGGGTACATACCGGGAGGCTCGGCCGATGGCGGAGATCGCGTACTGTTCCGGCATCGGACTGACACCTCGTGGAGGTGCGTGATGACTGCCATCGGCGCAGGTCTGTTCCTGATCGCGCTCGGGGCGATCCTCAAGTACGCGATCACCGCGGAAGCGTCCTGGATCAGGCTGGACGTCGCGGGCATCGTGCTCATGCTGGTCGGCGCCGCATCGCTGCTGCTCGGGCTCGTCATCTACAACAACCGGCGGCGGGGCACGGTGCTCACCAAGCGCCGGATCTGGGAGGAGCACGGCGAGCCGGAGGAGGAGATCATCGAGGAGCGCACGACCTACGACGAGCCTCCGACGTAGCCGTGGTGTGTCGTCCGCCGGACCCTGGGTATGCCTCCTGACACGCGACGCGTCCTGCGTCGGCCGGTGAGGGAGGTAGGAAAATGAACATCGGCGTGAGCATCTTTCTGATCACGCTCGGTGCAATCCTCACGTTTGCCGTGCACGTGTCGACGACCGGCTTCGACATCAACACCGTCGGCGTGATCCTGCTCGTCGTCGGCAGCGCCTGGCTGCTGCTGTCGCTGGTCCTGCTCGCCAACCGGCGAACGGCGGCGGCGCGGTCGAACGCGGTGGTGGAGGAGCGGCGGATCTACGACGAGCCGCCGCTGCCCTGAGCCGTGGGTACGCCGAGGGCCGCGTCCGCGCAGGAGGCGGCCCCCGATGCTGCCGATGCCACGCCCGGTGCCGCCGGTGCCGGGGGCCACACTGATGCCATGACCGACGAGGCGGGCTCGACCCGGGTCTGGCGCAGCGGCACCCTGGAGGCCGAGAATTTCCCGCTGGCCCAGATCTCGGACTACCTGGCCCAGGAGGACTGCGTCGTCTGGGTCGATGTGTGCTCGCCGGACACCCGCCAACTGCAGGTCATCGCCGCCGAGCTGAGCCTCGACCCGCTGGCGGTGGAGGACGCGATCAGCCGGCGGGAACGGCCGAAGGCCGACCGGTACCGGTCGCACCTGTTCGTCAACTCGTACGCGGTGGAGCTCGACCGGGACAGCGGCACCCTCCGGACGGACGAGGTCTCGGCGTTCGTGCTGCCGCGCGCACTGGTCACCGTCCGGCAGGACGACTGGTTCGACACCAGCCGCTTCGTGAGCCGCTGGGACGAGAACCCCGACCTGATCAAGAACGGCGTGTCCGCGCTGCTGTACGGGTTGCTCGACGTCATCGTGGACGGTCACTTCGAGGCCGTCGAGATGCTGGACGACGAGATCGAGGCGCTGGAGGACGCGCTGTTCGAGGAGCGGCCGCAGACCCGGGAGGTGCAGCGGCGGACGTTCGCGTTGCGCAAGAGCCTGGTGCAGCTTCGCCGGATGGTGCTGCCGACCCGCGAGGTGGTCAACACCCTGATGCGCCGCGACGTCAAGCTCATGGGCGAGTCGATGGGGCTGTACTACCAGGACCTCTACGACCACGTGCTGCGGGCCAGCGAGTGGACCGAGAGCCTGCGCGACATGGTCACCACGATCTTCGAGACGAACCTGTCGCTGCAGGACGCCCGGCTGAACAACATCGTGAAGAAGCTCAGCGCCTGGGCGGCGATCATCGCCGTGCCCACCGCGGTGACCGGCTACTACGGCCAGAACCTGCCGTACCCCGGGTACATGCAGTGGTCCGGCTACCTGACCAGCGTGCTCGTCACCGTGCTGCTGGCCGGCGGAATCTTCGTTGCGTTCCGCCGGCGCGGCTGGTTGTAGGCCTACTGGTACTCCACGACCTCGGGCACCGGGCGCAGCCGGAGGACCTCATGCGGGCGGAAGATCGCCACGTCCTGCCGCAGGAACAGCTTGAGCCCGAGACCGAACCGGCGGTCCGCGGCCAGCATCCGATACTTCGCCAGCTTCGCCTCCCGGCCGCCGAAGCCGTCCATGTTGAACACCATCGCCAGGTTCCGCCGTGGCTGTACCGCCCGCTTGTTGGTGATCATGCCGGTGGTGAACTGGTGGATGAGCAGCAGCTTCTGCGGCAGCCGGTGCCGGGCGGTCAGGCCGTCCAGCCAGGCTGAGACGGTGTTCACCTCGGCCGCGGACACGGTGCCGATCCGCTGGCCCGGCACGCCGCCGGCGCTCATCCGCCACTCCGGGTCGATCGCCAGCGCCACGTCCGGCTCGCGCAGCCAGCGTTCCAGCCGGCGGGCCTCGGTCGGGAAGTCCGCGTGCCCGGGCTGGATGTCCAGCAGCAGCAGCGCGTGGTGCCGGCGTACGGCGGCCAGGTAGCGGCCGATCGTCGCGTCGTCGACGCGGCTGCGGTACTTCCCGTCCGGCCCGGGGGTGGCGTTCGCGATCACGCTGATCAGCTCGTACGTCGGCAGCGCCTTGGTCTGGCCGGTCTCGAACCGGGCGGCGTCCGCCGCCAGCCGCGGCCAGACCTGGTCGGGGGTGCCGGCGCCGAGCACGCCGAGCGCCGCGGTGCCGGCGGCGCCGTAGTACGCGACGATCCGCCAGCCAGGGAACAGCGTCCGCCCACCACGGGGCAGCGTGGGCAGCCGCTCTGACTGGCCGGCCGGGGTCGACCCGCCGGCCGGCGAGGAGATCGGGCCGGAGGCCGAGGAGGTGGCCGGCGGTGCCGTCGAGGCGCTGGCGGGCGAGCCCGCCGGCGAGGTCGGTGTGGGCGCCGCCGCCGGGTCGCCGGCCGGCCCCCGGCAGGCGGCCAGCAGCAGCGCGAACGCCACCCAGGCCGCCGGGACCGCGACGACGGCGGATCTGCGGGACACTCGTCAGCTCCGCGTGGACAGGGTCAGCTCGACCTTCTGGAACTCCTTCACGCTGGAGTACCCACACTTGGCCATCGCCCGGCGGAGCGCGCCGAACAGGTTGCGCGCGCCGGACGGGTCGGCGGTCGGCCCGAGCAGCAGTTCGGCCAGCGGCGCGCGCTGCTCCGGGGACGCCGCCTGCCCGATGGCGGACCGCGGCAGCTTCGGGTGCGACGCGGACGGGTCCCAGTACCGCCCGCCGCCGGGTGCCTCGACCGCGAGGCTCAGCGGCTCGCCGAGCATCACGGCGTCCGCCCCGCACGCGATCGCCCGGGCCGCGTCCCCGCCGCTGGAGACGTCGCCGTACGCGATCAGGTGCACGTACCGGCCGCCGGTCTCGTCCAGGTAGTCCCGCCGGGCGGCCGCCGCGTCGGCCAGCGCGGTCGCCATCGGTACGTCGATGCCCAGCAGCCGGTGGGTGGTCGAGCCACGGTGCGCGCCGTACCCGACGATCACGCCGGCGGCGCCGGTGCGCATCAGGTGCAGCGCGGTCTGGTAGTCCCCGCAGCCGCCGACCACCACCGGCACGTCCAGGTCGGCGATGAACGTCTTGAGGTTCAGCGGCTCCCGCCCCACCGCGACGTGCTCGGCCGAGATCACGGTGCCCTGGATGACCAGCACGTCCGCCCCGGCGTCGATCACCGTGTTCGCGAAGACCAGCGTGTTCTGCGGGGACAGCCGGACCGCGGTGCGGGCGCCGGAGTCGCGCACCGCCTCGATCCGCGCGGCCAGCAGCTCCGGCCGTACCGGCTGGGCGTAGATCTCGGTGACCCGCTGCTGGGTCGGTGGCAGGTCGCCACCGGCGAGCTCCTCCAGCACCGCCTCGGGATCCTCGTACCGGGTCCACAGGCCCTCGCCGTTGAGCACCGCCAGCCCACCAAGCTTGTCGACCAGCATCGCCGTCTCCGGCGACACCAGCGCGTCCGACGGCGCGACCATCAGCGGCAGGTCGAACCGGTGCGCATCGATCTGCCAAGCGATCGACACGTCGGCCGAGCCGCGGGTGCGGCGGGTCGGGACGAGTGCCACGTCGCCCAGGTGGTACCCCCGGCGGGCAGTCTTCCCCATGCCGATCTCGACGACGTCGCGCACGCGACTGTCCTCCCTCAACTCCGACGGTGTGGGCGGCTGCTCAGTGTTCGGTGTAGTTGGGCGCCTCGACGGTCATCTGGATGTCGTGCGGGTGACTCTCCTTCAGCCCCGCGGAGGTGATCCGGATCAACTGGGCGCGCTCCTGCAGGTCGGCGACGGTGGCGCAGCCGGCGTACCCCATCGCCGCCCGCAACCCGCCGACCAGCTGGTGGGCCACCGCGGCCAACGGCCCACGGTAGGGCACCTGCCCCTCGATGCCTTCGGGCACCAGCTTGTCCTCGGACAGCACGTCGTCCTGGAAGTACCGATCCTTGGAGAACGACGGCACCCGGCCGCGGCTCTGCATGGCGCCCAGCGAGCCCATCCCGCGGTAGGACTTGTACTGCTTGCCATTGATGAAGATCAACTCGCCGGGGCTCTCCTCGCAGCCGGCGAGCAGGCTGCCGAGCATCACCGTGTCGGCGCCGGAGGCGATCGCCTTGGCGATGTCCCCGGAGTACTGCAGGCCCCCGTCGCCGATGACCGGCACCCCGGCCGGCCGGCACGCCGCGGCGGCCTCGTAGATCGCGGTGACCTGCGGGACGCCCACCCCGGCCACCACCCGGGTGGTGCAGATCGAGCCGGGGCCGACGCCGACCTTGACGCCGTCCGCGCCGGCGTCCACCAGCGCCCTGGCGCCCTGCCGGGTCGCCACGTTGCCGCCGACCACATCGACCGCGGTGACCCGCTTCAGCCGCTGGACCATCTCCAGCACCGCGGCGGCGTGGCCGTGCGCGGTGTCCACGACGAGCAGGTCGACCCCCGCGTCGACCAGTGCCATCGCCCGCTTGTAGCCGTTCTCGCCGACGCCGACGGCGGCACCCACCACCAGCCGGCCGTCGGCGTCCTTGGTGGCCAGCGGGTACGCCTCGCTCTTGGCGAAGTCCTTCACGGTGATCAGGCCACGCAGCCGGCCGTCCGGGTCGACGATCGGCAGCTTCTCCACCTTGTGCCGGCGCAGCAGCTCCAGGGCGTCCTCCGCGGACACCCCGACCGGCGCGGTGACCAGGGGCAACGCCGTCATGACCTCCCGGACGACGCGGCGGGAGTCCTGCTCGAACCGCATGTCCCGGTTGGTCACGATGCCGACCAGGACGCCGGCGAAGTCGATGACGGGCACCCCGGAGATCCGGTACCGCGCGCACAGGTGGTCGACGTCGGCCAGCGTCGCGTCTGGCGAGCAGGTCACCGGGTTGCTCACCATGCCGGCCTCGGACCGCTTCACCAGGTCCACCTGGGAGGCCTGGTCGTCGATGGGGAGGTTGCGGTGCAGCACGCCGACGCCGCCCTGGCGGGCCATCGCGATCGCCATCCGCGCCTCGGTGACCGTGTCCATCGCCGAGGACAGCAGCGGCACCCGTACCTGCAGCCGGCGGGTCAGCCGCGCACTGGTGTCCGCCTCGCTCGGCACGACCCCGGACGCTGCCGGTAGCAGCAGGACGTCGTCGAAGGTCAGCCCGATCGGACCGAACTTCTCCGGGAGGGCGGCGGGGTCCATGGCACCTCTTCGGGTCACAGGCTGCGGTCGCCCGGCAGGAGCGGAGTCGGACCGCACGCCGCCGGTGACCCATGGTACCGGCGCTCGAGTGCGGGGTTACCGCACCGGCGCGCGGAACGTCTACCGTGGGCGGCGTGACCGACGACGCGCCACTCGACCCGTTCCTCGGTGACCCGAGCGACCCCGCCGCCACCCTCGGCGAACTGGACGACCCACCGGTCGGAGTCGAGCCGCTGACCCCGGCGGAGCGTGAGGACGTGCTCGCCGACCTGGAGGACCTGGAGATCTTCCAGACCCTGCTCTCGCCTCGGGGGGTGCGGGGGATCGTCGTCGAGTGCGAGGACTGCGGCGAGTCGCACTACTTCGGCTGGGAGCTGATGCGTGGCAACCTGCGGCACCTGCTCGACGCGGGCCGGACCAGGGTGCACGAGCCGGCGTACGGGCCGGATCCGAGCCGGTATGTCGGCTGGGAGTACGCCCGGGGCTTCGCCGACGGCGCCTTCGCCGCCGCCGAAGAGGGCTGACCTGCGAGGACTGAGCCCTCCCCGGGTCAGGACACCAGCCCCCGGCGGAACCCGTGCGCGACCGCCTGCGCCCGGTCGTTCACCCCGAGCTTGCGGAACAGCCGGCGGGCATGCGTCTTCACGGTGTCCTCGGACAGGAATAGCTCCCGGCCGATCTCGCCGTTGCTCTTGCCCTCCGTCATCCCGATCAGCACCTGCTTCTCCCGCTCGGTCAGCCGGATGTCGTTCTCCGGCCGGCCGCCGCGCGGGCCGCCGAACTCCACCCCGGCCAGCGCGTGCGCCAGCGCGGCGCAGACCTCGGCGTGCGAGGCGTCCCAGCGAAGGTAGCCCCGGGCGCCGCAGGCCACCGCGGCCACGATGTTGGTGGTGTCGTCGGCGGCGCCGAAGACCAGTACGCAGGCGCGCGGGTGGCGGGCCACCAGGCGGCGGGTCAGCACGATCCCGGTGTCCACCGCGCGTTGGGTGCCGACCAGCACGACGTCCGGCCGCTCCCGCGGGAACCGCTCCAGCAGGTCCTCCCCGCTGACCACGGTGTCCACCCGGTCGACGCCGGGCACTACCGACATGAACTGCGCCAGGCCTTCACGGACTCCACGTCGCTCGTCACAGATGAGCACGCTGGTCACGGTCACCCTCCTCAGCCCATGCCGGGTCTCGTCGGTTCCTCACCCCCCGTGATGAAGACTCGTTCGTGCAGAATGTAGTCCGTCCGGGTGACTTCGTCTGCCGGTTCGGAACAGGACTTCAGGTACGTCTCGACGACTGGACGAATGTCCGGTCGGGCAAGCAGCCTAGCGGCTTCTGCAACCAGAAGCCCCATCATGGCGTGCAAATTGCCGTAACAACCCCAAGGAAGCCAGGAGAGGTCGGTACCGGACGGATCCGAGTGGCCCAGTGGCGGTCGCACCGCGTGCACGGCGGCGGTGTGCGCGTGCCCTGTGCCGGGTACCACCGGGACACCCCGCGGCCGGGCCGGGATACCGAGCGTGGCCGGGCGGTTGTACGGTCAACCACATTGCCTGCGATCCAGGTGTGACAAGCAGCGAGAGGGCTACCCGATGGCTGACATCCGGCGGCTCCCCGGTCCGAACGCGGACCTCTGGGAGTGGCAGCTGCGCGGCGCCTGCCGGGGCGCGGACAGCAGCCTGTTCTTCCACCCCGAGGGGGAGCGCGGGCCGGCCCGAGCCGCTCGGGAGGCAGCCGCCAAGGCCGTGTGCATGCGCTGCCCGGTCGTCGTCCCCTGCCAGCGGCATGCCCTGGCCAGCCGCGAACCGTACGGCGTCTGGGGCGGCATGTCCGAGTCCGAACGGGAGGCTGCGCTGGCCGGCCGCGGCCGACCCGCCGCCCCGACCGCGGCATTCCCGTTGAGCCCCGCCGCCGGGTAGGCCGTCGCCGGTCAGCCGCGTGCGGCGTACCGCCGCCGGGCTGCGATCAGCAACAGCGCGCCCACCAGGACCAAGGCGGAGCCGACCGCGGCGGTCGCCGCCACCCGGGCCGCGCCGGTGGCCGGCAGCTGGGCAGCTGGGGCTGCGGGCTCGCCACCGGCGGCGTGGTCTGATCCGACGTGTTCTGGTCCGGCGGCGCCTGCGCGGGCGGGGCCTGCGCGGGCGGGTTCGGGTTCAGCCCGCCGACCGGCGGCGGCCCGGGACCAGCCGATCCGCCGTTCGGCGGCGGGCGAGACCCGCCGGGCGGCGGGCTGGTGGCCGCCGGAAGTGTGATCGTGACCGTGGCCGTGTCGGACAGCGACGGGCTCGCCGGGTTGCTTGGCCGCCGGCATACCCCGAACGACTTCCGGTCCCGACCACTAAGGACACGACAACGGCCGACCCCCCGAGGGGCCGGCCGCCGCCGTCGGTCGACTCAGAACCCGGGACCGTGCCGGTGACCGTGCCCGTGTCCGTGCGAGTGGCCCTGACCGTGGTCGTGCTCCTCGCGCTCCGGCTTGTCCACCACCGCGCTCTCAGTGGAGATCACCATGCCGGCGATGGACGCGGCGTTCTGCAGCGCTGCCTTCGTCACCTTGACCGGGTCGACCACTCCGTGCTTGACCAGGTCGCAGTACTCGAAGGTGGCGGCGTCGAAGCCGTGTCCGGGGCCCAGGTCGCGCACCTTGGCCACCACAACGGCGCCGGGCAGCCCGGAGTTCTCCGCGATCTGACGGAGCGGCGCGTCCAGCGCCTTGCGGACGACCGCGACGCCGGTGGCCTCGTCGCCGGACCGCCCGAGCCCGTCGGTGAGCCCCGCCGCGGCGTGCACCAGGGCAGCGCCGCCGCCGGGGATGATGCCCTCCTCGACTGCCGCCCGGGTGGCCGAGATCGCGTCCTCGATGCGGTGCTTCTTCTCCTTGAGCTCCACCTCGGTCGCGGCGCCGACCCGGATCACGCCCACGCCGCCGGCCAGTTTCGCCAGCCGCTCCTGCAGCTTCTCCCGGTCCCAGTCGGAGTCGGTGTCCTCGATCTCGGTGCGGATCTGGGCGATCCGGGCCTCGATCGCGGAGCCGGCCCCGCCGCCGTCGACGATCGTGGTGTCGTCCTTGGTGACGGTCACCCGCCTCGCCCGGCCCAGCACCTCCAGGCCGACCTGGTCCAGCTTGAGCCCGACCTCGGGAGCGACGACCTGCCCGCCGGTGACGATCGCGAGGTCGTCCAGGAACGCCTTGCGACGGTCGCCGAAGTACGGAGCCTTGACCGCGGCGGACGGGAAGGTCTTCCGGATCGCGTTCACGACCAGCGTGGACAGCGCCTCGCCCTCGACGTCCTCGGCCACGATCAGCAGCGGCTTTGCGGCCTCGACGACCTTCTCCAGCAGCGGCAGCAGGTCGGCCAGCGAGCTGATCTTCTGCGAGGTGAGCAGCACGTACGCATCCTCGAGCACCGCCTCCATCGCCTCCGGGTCGGTGACGAAGTACGGCGAGATGTAGCCCTTGTCGAACTGCATCCCCTCGGTGAACTCCAACTCGGTGGCGAGCGTGTTGGACTCCTCGACGGTGATCACACCGTCCTTGCCCACCTTGCTCATCGCCTCCGCGATCAGCGTCCCGATCTGCGGGTCCTGCCCGGAGATGGTCGCGACGTGGGCGATCTCCTCCTGGGTGCTGATCTCGGTGGCAAGCTTGCCCAACTCGTCACCGACCGCGGCGACCGCGGCGTCCATACCCCGTTTGAGGGCGGCCGGGTTGGCCCCGGCGGTGACGTTGCGCAGCCCTTCCCGGACCATGGCCTGGGCGAGCACGGTCGCGGTGGTGGTGCCGTCGCCGGCCACGTCGTTCGTCTTGGTCGCGACGTTCTTCGCCAGCTGAGCGCCGAGGTTCTCGAACGGCTCGGTCAGGTCGACCTCGCGGGCGATCGTCACGCCGTCGTTGGTGATCGCCGGCGCGCCGAACTTCTTGTCGATGACGACGTTGCGCCCACGCGGTCCGAGCGTCACCTTGACCGTGTCGGCGAGCATGTCGACGCCGCGTTCCAGTGCGCGCCGCGCCTCGTCGGAAAAGCTAATGATCTTCGGCATCGTCCTCTACCCCTGCCCTGACATGGCCCCGCCCCGGCGGCCCGTCGACCGGACCTCCGGGGCGGGGACCACTCGAATTGATCTCAGCGCTCGACGATCGCGAGCACGTCGCGCCCGGACAGGATCAGGTAGTCCTCGCCGGCGTACCGGACCTCGGTGCCGCCGTACTTGGAGTAGAGGACGGTGTCACCGACCTTCACGTCCAGCGGGATCCGCTTCTCCCCCTCGTCGTCCCAGCGGCCCGGGCCGACTGCGATGACCGTGCCCTCCTGCGGCTTCTCCTTCGCCGTGTCCGGGATCACGATGCCCGATGCGGTGGTGGTCTCGGCCTCGTTGGCTTGGACCACGATGCGGTCCTCGAGTGGCTTGATGGTGACCTTGGTCGCCGTCGTCACGGTCTTTCTCCCCCTCCTGTGGGGTCGTGGGATGCGTGGTGGTCGGGCGCGCACACCGGCCTGCCGTCGCGGGGTCAACCCGGTGCCACCGCCCGTCGTTTAGCACTCTAGACCCGCGACTGCCAGCGACTCAACACGGGCCCTGCCTACCCGAGCGATCCAAGGCACGCTACAGCCATGGCCGTACCAGCTCCCTGGATCGCGGAGGTGGGACCCGCTCCCGCTGGATCACGGAAGTGGGGTGGGGCGGGAGGATGGGCGGGTGGAGGTGGCCTCGTTCCGGGCGCTGCTGTCGGCCGATGGCGAGCGGGTGCTCGGCGAGGTCGGCGCCCGCGGGGCGGACGAGCGGACGATGCTGGCCACCCTGACGGCCTTGCGCGGCTCGCACGACCCGGGGCTGGTCTCGGCGGCGCTGACCCAGGTGCGGCTGCGGGACCGGGCCAGGGCGAAGTTCGGCGCCGACGCAGCCCGGATGTACTTCACCCCGGACGGCGTCGAGCAGTCGACCCGGGCGGTGGTGGCCGCCCGGCATGCGCGCCGGTACGCCGACGCGGGCGCCGACCGGGTGCTCGACCTGTGTTGCGGGATCGGCGGCGACCTGGTCGCATTCGCCCGGGCCGGGCTGCGGGTGCACGGGGTCGACCGGGACCCGCTCACGGTCGAGGTGGCCCGGGCGAACGCGGCCGCGCTCGGCCTGGCCGACCTGGTCACGGTCGAGTGCGCCGAGGTCACCGGGGTGCCGCTGGCCGGCTGGCCGGCGGCGTTCGTGGACCCCGGCCGGCGCGACCCGTCCCGGGGGCGACGGGTGTTCGACCCGCGCGGGTACTCGCCGCCGTTCTCGTTCGTCGGCACGCTGGCCGCCACGGTGCCGCTGAC
>WNGI01002419.1_pt1 | contig 16187 bp, 17 predicted proteins | sample 5400621 | NCBI WGS metagenome assembly WNGI01 (sample SAMN13153374, study PRJNA577476) | soil metagenome | isolation source: 20 cm soil or saprolite under Garry oak tree replicate 1 | place: USA:California | collected 2016-06-15 | reverse complement strand
GCCCGGCGGGGTGTGCTCCAAGCCCACCTCCCAACTGGCCGATTGCTCCGGTTGCAGATCGGGATTACCACGCGCAAACGACGATGTGCCGAAGTTCTCGAGCAGCGTCGGCTCCTTGAAGCCCGTTCCCGCCGCGGCGCGCGCCCGCGTGCGTTCATCCAGCCGCCAGACCATGCCCGCCCGCCCGGTGCCGTGGGTGCCGAACTGCTGGTTGTCGTCGATGCGCGCACCGAACGTGAACGAGAGCGGGCCCGTCGTGCCCGTCAGGACCTGCGCGAACAGCGCGCTGTTGCGCCGGGTCGTATCGAGACTCGACCCCGACTGGCTCTCGTGCGCATACTCCGCGCCGATGGTGACGACGGTGGCAGCGGAGGGGCGCACGTCCGCCCGCGCCCCGGCTGCCAGTCGCCGCGTGATGTCCTTGCTGTGATAGGCGTAGGTCGCGTCGTCGTAGCGGTTCTGGGCTTCGCTCCATCCCACATTGGCGCGCAGCCCCACCCGCGCCGACAGCGCGCGGCCGGCGTTGATTCCAAACGACGGCCCGCGCGCGGTGGTGGACTGATTCGAGTCCACCGGCTGGCCGCCGCCGTCGGTGGGAAAGTGGTAGACCCCGTCCGCATAGCGCGCCGAGAGGCTGGCGTCGGTGCGGGCGTCGGGCGCGAACCGCAGGCGCGCGCTCGCCGCGCCGTTCTTGTATTCATTATTGAAGGCGTAGAGCCCGTAGCTCGTGAAGCGCGACAGCGACACGCCATACGACCAGGGCCCCGTGCCGCCGCCCACGTCGCCGCCCGCCCACTGCGCGGCGTACGTCCCGCCGCCGAATCCGACCTGGCCACGCGGTGTGCCGCGCCCCGCGCGCGTGAAAATCTGGATCACGCCCGTGACGGCATCGGAGCCGTACAGCACGCTCACCGGGCCGCGCACGATCTCGATACGGTCGATGTCGGCGGTGGTCAGATTCGCGAAGTCGAAGGAGCCGCCCGGCAGGTTCTGCGGCACGCCGTCGATCAGCACCTTCACGTAGTCGCTCTCGCCGCCGCGCAGAAACAGCGACGTCTGACTGCCGAACGACCCGCTCTCCACCACGCTCGCCCCCGGCACGAACCGCAACGCGTCCGCGACGGTGCGAACACCGCCGGCGCGCAGCGCGTCGCCGGAGATGACCGTCACGGCCGCGGGTACGGCATCCGCCGGCGCGGGCACGAGTGTGGCGGTGACCACGACGGGCTTGAGATGAAACGCGGAGTCCGGTTGTTGAGCGGCCAATGGCGCCGCCAACACCAACAACGTCAGCGAAAGGCGCATCGTCAGCATCCTCATGGCAGTGGTTGGCGCAACGGAATCATTTGCGGGCGGCCGTCGAACGGCTCGATCGCCACGGGCCAGCGGAATACGCGTTCGACCGTTTCACGGGTGAGCACGGCGGCGGGGGTGCCCTGGCCCACCGCGCGGCCGTCGGCCAGCAGCAGCACGCGATCGGCGAAGCGGGCGGCGAGGTTCACCTGGTGCGTGATCACCACGGCCGCGAGCCGCTCGCGATCGACGAGCGCCCGCACCCGTTCGAACAGCTCCATCTCGTGACGCACGTCGAGCGACGCGGTCGGCTCGTCCAGCACCAGGGCGCGCGGTTCCTGCGCCAGCGCGCGGGCCAGCCGCACGCGCTGAAACTCGCCGCCCGAGAGCGTCGTGAGCCAGCGATCGGCCAGGTCGGTCGCATCGCACTGCGCCAGCGCCCGCTCCACCGCGGCGCGATCCTCCGGCCGCTCGCCGCTCCACGGCGACAGCCGCGCGTACCGGCCCAGCAAGACCGCGTCGCGTACCCGGAGCGGGAACGACGTCTCCTCGCGCTGCGGCACCACGCCCACGAGCCGCGCCAGCTCGCGGCGGCTCCAGAGGGCGGCGGCGCGGCCGAGAATCGCGGCCTCGCCCTGGGCGGGCCGCAGCAATCCCAGCGCCAGGCGCAGCAGCGTGGTCTTGCCGCTGCCGTTGGGGCCGAGCAGTGCTACGCACTCGCCGTCGCGCACGGCGAGGGACACGTCGGTCACGGCGTCGCGCGCGGCGTCGGGATAGCGGAACGTCACGCCCGCGAGCGCGAGAATCAGGCGGTCGTCCATCGGCGCAGCAACAGAGTGAATACCGGGACGCCCACCAGCGCGGTCACGATGCCCACCGGCAGTTCGCGCGGCGCGATGGCCGTGCGCGCGAGCGTGTCGGCCAGCGCGAGCAACGTACCGCCACCCAGGAACGCGGCCGGCAGCAGGGTGCGGTGGTGATGCCCCCACAGCGTGCGCATCACATGCGGCACGATGAGGCCCACGAATCCGATCACGCCCGACACGGCGACCGCCGCCGCGGTCAGCAGCGACGCGGCGACGTAGACGCGGCGCTTCACGCGCTCCACGTCCGCGCCCAGATGCCGGGCCGGCTCGTCGCCCAGCGCCAGCAAGTCGAGCGGCCGCGCCGCGGCGTACAGCACCGTGAGCGGCAGCGGCGTGTAGATCGCCATCACGCGGACGGTGTCCCACGACGCGCCGCTCAGCCCGCCCCACAGCCACAGAAACGCGTTGCGCAGCTCGGTTGCGTCCGAGAGCGAGACCAGCGCCGTGGTCACCGCCGCTGCGAACGCGCCCACCGCCACGCCCGCGAGGATGAGGACGCGCGGGTCGAGCTCCGCCCCGCCGACGAGGCCCAGCCGATACACCAGGCCCATAGCGCCGAGCGCGCCGGCGAAGGCGGCGAGCGGCAGCGCCCACGGGCCGGCGAGGTGCAGGGCGATCGCCGCCACCGCCCCAAGCCCCGCGCCACCCGAAAGCCCGAGCAGATAGGGATCGGCGAGCGGATTGCGCACCAGGGCCTGGAGGCTGGCCCCGGCGGTGCCGAGCGCGCCGCCGACCAGAAAGGCGAGCAGCGCCCGCGGCAGGCGCAGGTCGCGCACGATGGGCGACGAGAACAGCTCGGCAGTGGGCACGTGTGAAGGGCCCAGCATGACGGCGCAGACGAGCGACGCCAGTGCGAGGGCGATGAGCGCGAGCCACTTCATCGCGCCGCCTGGAGCCGGCGCCGGAATTCGGCGACGGCCGCGCGCATCCGCGGGTTGGGCCGACCGAACAGCGACCCCACCAGATAGACGAAGCGCCGCTCGTGTACGGCGCGGACACTCTGCCATTCCCGCTTTGCCGCGAACGCCGGGGCCTGGGTGCTGTCGGCGAGCACCACGATCACATCGGGATCGCGCGCCGCCAGCGTCTCGAGCGACACTTCGGCCGAGGCGCTCCCCAAGTCGTGAAACACGTTGCTGGCGCCCGCGAGCCGGGCCAGCTCGTCCAGATAGCTCCCCGCCCCGATCACGATCGGCGGGTTGTCCCACACGACAAACGCCACCCGGCTGGTGGGCACGGGCGGCGGCGCGGCGAGAAACGTATCGATGGCGGCCGCCAGCGAGTCGCCGCGAGTCGCGTCGCCGATGGCGCGGCCCAGCAGTCGCGCGGCGTGCGCCACGTCCGCCAGGCGATCCTGGCGCACCAGCGCCGCCGGAATGCCGAGGCGCGTCAGCTGGGCCGCGGCGGTCTCGTCGAGCGTCGACCGATAGAGCGCCACGAAGTCGGGGTGCTGCGCCGCCACCGCTTCGACGTTGGGGTTGAGGCCGTCACCGACGCTGGGCACAGCGAGGGCGGCAGCGGGATAGTCGCACCACGTGGTGCGCCCGACGACCCGGTCGCCGGCACCCAAGGCAAAGAGGATTTCGGTGAAGGACGGCGCCAGGGACACGATGCGGCGCGCGGGCGCCGCGAGCGTGACGGCGCGGCCGGCGTCGTCCGGGAACGCAATCGGCCCGCGGGCGGGCGGGCGCGCGCCGCTGCCGCACGCCGCGAGGGCGAGCAGCAGGCCGGCGAGGTGGGGGCTGTGGGCCGCAGGCCGCATAGCAAAAAATCCCACCCCCGACGGAGCGGAGATGGGAAAGCGTCTGCGCCGAGCGCAGCACGCCACCATCCCTCCCGCGAGGGAACTGCAAGGTGGCGCGAACGGAGACGTCTCCTGGCTTCGGGCGCCGCGGCTCGCCTTCCCGAGTGCTGCACACTCAGTGGCGCTGAGTCGCGCTGCTACTGCCCGTTACAGTGGCGGGGCCGCGCCGGATTCGCACCGGCTTCCGTAGATCCCCGTTCGCAAGTGAGGGCTAGTCTAGGATGGCCGGCGCCTGAACGCAAGCCACAGTCCGCCGCCGAGGATGACGACCAGGACCGCGACGATCGCCGGCACGAGCCGCGCCGGATCGAACTGCCGTGCGCCGAGTTGGATCGCCACGGCGGTGCCGGCCGCCACTTCGTGCAAAGCATACCGCGCGAAACGCCGTCCTTCCACTTCCGTCACGTCGAGCCGCTGCACGCGCGGTCCGCTCACGACGGCCGTGGTATCCTCGAGCAGGAACTCGAGATCGCCGACCAATTGCGGCAGCGGCACCACCAGGCGCGTCACGGACGCGGGCAGCGTGTAGCCGAACGACACCTGCCGGACCTGCTCGGGCGGCAACGGCGAAAATACGAGCACCGTATCGCCGCGCCGCGCTACGGCCTCCGGCGACACGTCGCCCTGCCCCGCCTGGAATTGCACCACGCCCGCGGGGAGCACGCCGCGCCACGTGGGTTGCAGCGTGTCCGCCGCGATGCGCGTGGTGGGCCCGGCATTGAGCAGCTCGACCAGCTCGAGCACGTCGCGCGAGCCGTCGGCCTTGGCCCGCGCCACCGTGAGCAGGCGCTGCGACACCCCGACCGGCGGTCCGGTCGAGCTCGCGTGATAGACGAGAATCGGCTCGAGGGCGACGTCGCCCGTCGTGACGCGCACGGGCTCGGAGAAGTAGGCGATGTCGTCGTAGCGGGCGCTCGCGAGGTAGAGCGCCGTCGTATCGCCCCCCGTCACGCGGAACGTGAACGCGCCGGCGCCGTCGGTCCGCAGCGAATCGACCGGCGCGCCGCTCGCGGTCGTGACGCGGTGCAGCACCACCCACTCGCCTGCGACCGGCCGTCCTCGAGCGCTCCCGAGCAGTACGTGACCGCGGACGGTGCGGCGCCCGCGCGTCTGCGCGCCCAGCGCCACCGGTGCCGTCGCCACGCACGCCAGCAGAACAGCGAGCGTGTTACGGCGTGAACTTGCCGAAATCTTCAGGATCGAGGTTCTGCAGGTAGGTCTTCAGCGTATCCGGATCGAGCGGCCCGGCGCCCGATTCGGACACCGTATCGCTCGTATCGACCGACGTGTGCTCCAGCAGGCTATCGCTGGTGAGAATCGGGGCCTTGAGGCGCAACGCGAGCGCGATCGAGTCCGACGGCCGCGCGTCGATCTGGATCACCTGGTCGTCGCGATAGATGTGCAGCTCGGCGTAATACGTGTTGTCCTTCACCTGCGTGATGATGATTTTGCGCAGCTCGGCGCCCAATCCCACGATGACCTGCTTCAGGAGGTCGTGCGTGAGCGGGCGGCTGAACTTCACGCCGGCCAGCTCCATCGCGATGGCGCTCGCTTCCGCCGGGCCGATCCAGATCGGGAGTACCCGCTCGCCCTCCATCTCCTGCAGGATCACGACCGGTGTGTTGGTGGTGCGATCCAACCCGAGGTGGGCGACCCGGACCTGGACGAGATCGGTCACGTGCCCGCGTCCCAGGACGCGAGATACTTCTGTTGTTCGAGCGTGAGCGCGTCGATGTCCGTGCCCATCGCCTGCAGCTTCAGCCGGGCGATCTCTCTATCGAGCTCGCGCGGGATGCGATGCACGTCCTTGCCCAGCGTGCGCGCGTTGGCCAGCACGTACTCGGCGGCCAGCGCCTGATTGGCGAACGACATATCCATGACGCTCGCGGGATGGCCTTCCGCGGCGGCGAGGTTGATCAGGCGGCCGTCGGCGAGCACGAAGATCCGCTTGCCGTCGAGGCGCCATTCGTCCACGAACTCGCGCACCCGCGTGGGGCCCTGGGCGGCCTTCTTCAGGCCGTCGAGGTCGATTTCCACGTTGAAGTGCCCCGAGTTGGCGATCACCGCGCCGTCCTTCATCGTCCGCATGTGCTCCAGGCGGATGACGTGAATGTTGCCCGTCAGGGTGACGAACATGTCCCCCACGCGCGCGGCCTCGGCCATCGGCACAACCCGGTACCCTTCCATCTGGGCCTCGAGCGCCTTGAGCGGGTCGATTTCCGTGACCAGCACGTTGGCACCCGCGCCGCGGGCCCGCAGCGCGAAACCGCGACCGCACCACCCATACCCCGCCACCACCATCGTGCTCCCGGCCATCAAGAGGTTCGTGGCGCGCAGGATGCCGTCCAGCGTCGACTGGCCGGTGCCGTAGCGATTGTCGAACAGGTGCTTAGTCTGCGAATCGTTTACCGCGATGACCGGGAACTGCAGGACTTTGTCCTGCGCCATCGCCTTGAGGCGGATCACGCCGGTCGTGGTCTCCTCAGTCGAGCCGATCACGCCGCCCACCAGCGCCTTGCGCTCGGCCGCGGACATGCCCTCCACCCAGGTGCGCACGGGCGGCTCCAGATCGTCGAGCCGGTTGAGCGCGATCATGTGCAGCGCGCTGACGAGATCGGCGCCGTCGTCCATGGTGACGTCGGGGCGATGCGCGAGGGCGGCGCGGATGTGCTCGTAATAGGTCTGGTGATCCTCGCCCTTGATCGCGAACACCTTGATGCCGTGATCGCGCACCAGATGCGCGGCGACGTCGTCTTGCGTGGAGAGCGGGTTGGAGGCGCACAGCGCGACGTCGGCGCCGCCTGCTTGCAGCGTCACCGCGAGGTTCGCCGTTTCGGTCGTGACGTGCAGGCACGCCGAAAGCCGCTTGCCCGCCAGGGGCTTCTGCTTGGCGAAGCGCTCGCGCAGCTGGCGCAGCACCGGCATGGAGCGCTCGGCCCACTCAGTGCGGCGTCGCCCTTCGTCGGCGAGGCGGACGTCCTTGATGTCGTGGTCGGTGCTGCGGGCGGTCGAGGTCATGCGCGGGCGTTGCTCGTCTTGGCGTGGCGGGAACGCTCCGCGGCGCGCCGCAACTCGGCGGCGCGGTCGGCGTGCTCCCAGGTGAACAGCTCGACTTCGCGGTCGCCCACGCGTCGCTGCTCCGGCGCGCGGCCGAAGTGGCCGTAGGCCGCGGTGGGACGGTAGATCGGCGCCCGCAGATTGAGCGCCTCGATGATGGCGTTGGGCTTGAGGTCGAACACCTGGCTCACCGCGTCCTCGATCGCCTCGGGCGGCAGCGCCGACGTGCCGAACGTGTCGATCATGATGGAGACGGGATCGGCCACGCCGATGGCGTAGGCCACCTGCGCTTCGCACCGCGCGGCGAGCCCGGCCGCCACGATGTTCTTCGCGACCCAGCGCATCGCGTAGGCCGCGGAGCGGTCGACCTTGGACGGATCCTTGCCGCTGAACGCGCCGCCGCCGTGGCGGGCCATGCCGCCGTAGGTGTCGACGATGATCTTGCGCCCGGTCAGCCCGGCATCGCCCTGCGGGCCGCCGATCACGAACCGCCCCGTGGGGTTCACCAGCACGTCGCCGTCGGCGACTGTGAAACCGGCTTCGGAGAGCACCGGGTTGACCACGTGCGCGATCACGCCGGCGCGCAGCTCGGGCCCGTCGACCTTGTCCGAGTGCTGCGTCGAGACGAGCACTTTGCTGATCCCGACCGGCTTCATGCCCTCGTAAACGACGCTGACCTGCGTCTTACCGTCGGGACGCAGCCAGGACAGCTCGCCCCGCTTGCGCACCTGCGCGAGGCGCTCGGCCAGGCGGTGCGCCAGCACGATCGGCAGCGGCATGAGCGACGGCGTCTCATCGCTGGCGTAGCCGAACATCATCCCCTGATCGCCCGCCCCGCCGCGATCCACGCCCATCGCGATGTCGCCCGACTGTTTGTCGATGGTCGTCAGGACGGCGCACGTGTCGGCATCGAAACCGAAGTTGGCGTCGGTGTAGCCGATCGCCGTGATCGTGCCGCGCACGATGTCCGGGATGTGGACGTAGGTGGACGTCGTAATCTCGCCCGCGACCACGGCCATGCCGGTGGTGACGAGGGTCTCGCAGGCGACACGGGCGGCGGGATCCTTGTCGAGGATCGCGTCCAGCACCGCGTCGGAAATCTGATCGGCGATTTTGTCCGGGTGGCCTTCGGTGACCGATTCGGACGTGAACACGTGACGCGCAGCGCGCATGAGCAGGTGGTCCTGACTGTTAGTGGCTCAAACTAGCCGCGCGCCCGTCACCGGGCAACCGGCTGCCGTTGTCCAGCAGCTTGAAATCCACGGCTTCGGCGAGCGCGTAGCGCAACACGTCGAGCGCGAGCTCCGCGGTGCGCGCGGCGAGCGCGGCGTCGGCCGCGGCCTGCGCGTGCTCGCGCGTAATCTGGCGAATCATCCAGCGGATCAACGGCAGCGCCGGCGGCGACACGGACAGTGTCTCGTACCCCAACCCCACCAGCAGGAACGCCGACAGCGGATCGGACGCCATCTCGCCGCACACGCTGGCGGGTTTCTGCTTCGCCTTGGCCGCGTTGGCGACGAGCTTCAGCAGGCGCAGCACCGCCGGATCGTGCGGCGTGAAGCGGTCGGCGAGCCGCGCGTTGCCGCGATCCACCACCAGCGTGTACTGCGTGAGGTCGTTGCTCCCCACGCTCAGGAAATCGCTCACTTCGGCGAGGCGGTCGGCCATCACGGCGGCGGCGGGCGTCTCCACCATCACGCCGATCGGCACGGTGCTCGCCGCTTCCACGCCCACCTGTTTGAGCCGCTCGGCCTCTTCGGCCACCAGCTCACGCGTGCGATCCACCTCGTCGAGCCGCGTCACGAGCGGAATCATCAGATGAATGTCCGCGTGCGCCGCCGCCCGCAGGATCGCGCGGATCTGCGCGCGGAACATCTCGGGCTCGTCGAGGCAGACGCGGATCGCGCGCCAGCCGAGGAAGGGATTCGCTTCCACACCGGTGCGGAACGGCGCCGGGAACTTGTCGCCGCCCAGGTCGAACGTGCGGATCACCACCGGGTGCCCCTTGAACGCCTCGCCGACCTTGCGGAAGTAGGCGGCCTGCTCGTGCTCGGTGGGCAGTTGCGCGTGGCCCGTCACGAGAAACTCGGTACGCAGCAGCCCCACGCCCTCGGCCCCGTTATCCCGCGCGGCGCCGATTTCGTCGGGGACGTCGACGTTGCCGCGCAGCGCCACACGCACCTGATCGCGCGTCACGGCCGGCTCGTGCACCGTCTTGCCGAGCTGCACCTGCAGCGTCTGGCGGCGGTCGCGCTCAGCGTCGGCTTCGGCGATCTCCGCCGGCGTCGGGTCGAGCAGCACCGTGCCACGCGCGCCGTCCAGCACGATCATCGTGCCCGGCCGGATGCGCTCCAGCGCTCCACTCAACCCCATCACCGCCGGGATGCCCATCGAGTGCGCCAGGATCGCGGCGTGGGAGGTGCGCGTGCCTTCCTCACTCACCAGGCCCACCACCCGCTCGCGATCGATCTGCACCGTGAGCCCGGGCGCCAGCTCCCGCGCGACGACGACGGACGGGCGCTGAATGGCCTCGAGGCCCTCCTCCACACCCTGATGCAGCAGGTGGCCGAGCACGCGCAGCACGACGCTGTTGAGATCGGGCAGGCGCTCCCGCAGCCGTGGGCTGGGATGCGCCGCCCATTCGTCCCGCACTTCCAACGCCTTGTACTCGAACGCCTTCTCCGCCGTGAGGTGGTTCTCCTTGATCAACTCCTCGACGGCGCCGATGAAGGTGCGGTCTTCGAGCATCAGCATCTGCGCGTCGAAGATGCGGGCGGCGTCGACGCCGGCGCGGCTCTCCGCCCGCGCCTTGATGTCGGCGATATGCCGCTTCACGTCGCGCACGGCCGCGCGCAGCCGGCGGATCTCCTTCTCCACCTTGGTGCGCGGCACGGTAGCGTGCGGCACCTCGGGCAGCGCCCATTGCAGCACCACCGCCGGGCCGACCGCAATGCCCGGCGAGACGCCGATGCCCCGCAACAGGCGATCCGTCACGCGCGCTCGTCCTCCTCGTTCATTTCCTCTTCCTCGTTCCCGGTCAGATGCATTTCGTGGAAGCCGTCCGCGACCAGCGCCAGCAGCGCCGCCATGGCGGCCTCCGCGTCGTCGCCGTCGGTACGCAACCCCAGGCTCGACCCGCACTCCGCGGCCAGCGCCATCATGCCGAGAATGCTCTTGCCGTTCACGGTGACGCCATCCTTGCTCACGTGCACGTCGCACTTGAACCGCCCCGCGGTCTTCACGAACTCCGCCGCGGGCCGCGCGTGCATGCCGAGCGGGTTCACGATCTTGGCGTCGCGCTCGATCACCGCCACACGGTCCCCACGATCAGCGCCAGCACGACCAGCGCCAGGCCGTACCGCAGGCCGGTGAGCGTGCCACGCCCGACGCGCCAGTACAGCAGCGCGAAGCCGGAGGCACCGGCAGCGCCGAGGACGATGCGTGCCCAGCCCGGGAACGCGCCGGCGACGTATTCCGCCGCCACCGGCAGCGCCACTCCCATCGCGAGCGCCATACCGACGCTCGTGACCGCAACGCCGCGCTGCAGAAACGGCGAGCGCAGCGCCGTCACCACCTGCACGCCGTGCGTCCAACCCGCGCGCAGCGCCCACCACCGCAACGCGACGTGCCCGGCGTTGTAGACGACGAGAAACGCCCCGACGGCCCACAACCCCGCGCCCAATCCCACCGCCGCGAGCGTCAGCCCGATCGTGAGCGGCAGCCAGCCGGCCCACACGAGGCGGTCGCCCAGCGAGCCGAGCGGGCCGGTGAGCGCCGCGCGCAGCCGCTCGATCTGCTCCGGCGGCGCATGCTCGAGCTCGGCCCGCGCGGTGGCGCCGACCGCGAGGCCCGCGAGATAGGGGTGCGAGTTGAAAAAGTGCGCCCCCCGGGCCACCGCGCCGCGGTATGCCGCGCCGTTGCCCTCGCGTTGCAGGTCGCGCAGCAGCGGCTCCTCGGCGACGCCCGCGCCCAGCCCGATCATGCGCTCGTAGTTCCACGAGCCCTGCACCGCGAACAAGCGCAGCAGGGCGAGGCCGAACCGGGGCTTCATCGCAGCCACACCAGCGCCGCGCCGCCGCCCAGCCCCAGCGCCAGCCACGTGAGCGGGCGGCCCCATCCCACGAGCCGCAGCGTGCCCGCGGTCGCGGCCGCCAAGGCACCGGCCGCGCCGGCGACGCCCACCAACGTGAGCGTCCGCACGCTCAGCGCCGGCAGCAGCATCGTGCGCGCGAGCATCGCGAACCCCAGGCCCGCGGCCGTCACCAGCACGGCGCGCACGCCGTCGCGGCCGATGCCCGCGACGTGGACGCGCACCAGCGCCGCCGCATCGCCCGCCTCGATCGCCGTCAGCGAGCGGTTCGCGGCGCGCGCATTGAGGCGGCGCAGCAGCTGCAGCGACGAGCCGCCGAGCAGCGCGGTCACGAGCCCCACGATCACCCCGAGCCCGAAGCCGCCGCGCGCGCCGTACGCCGCCGCCACGGCCGCGACCGTCGCCGGGCCGTACTCCGGGTAGCGCGCCGCCCCGACCGGGAGAATGTCGAACTGGAACAGCTCGAACAGCAGGCCCACGCGCAGCCCCGTCTCCACATCGCCCAGGATCGCTCCCGCGAACGCACCGGCGACGAGCGGGCGCGCGATCATCATTTGCGGCACACTCACCAGGTCGAGGCCGCACAGCGTCCCCCACCCGAGCAGGGCGACTTGCAGGAACGCGTTCACGTGAACTCGCCCACCGGCACCGGCGGTGCCGTCGGGACGTCCTGCGCCGTGACTTCGACGCCGCGCGCCGCGATGCCGCGCAGCACCGTCGCCTCGTCGTCGGTGAGATAGACGTAGCGTAGCCGCTCGGAACGCCCCGGCCGGTGATGCACGCCGCCGACGTTTACGCGGCGGATCGGACCGCCGTTCGCGGCGAGCGCGCCCATGGTCTCCACGTCCGCCGTCAGCAGGATGCCGGGGCGCCGGTCGGCCTGCCACTCGGCCAGGTGCTGCAGGGCCTCCGCGATCGACGCGAAGACCACGTCCACGTCGGGCGGCACGCCCATGCGATAGAGATCCTGCTCCCAGTCGCTCGCGCGCACTTTGTCGTCCACCAGCACGATGTAGCGGATGCCGAGGGTCTTCCCCCAGCCCACGACGACCTGGCCGTGGATCAAGCGATCGTCGACGCGCGCGAGCACCAGGCTCACGCCGCCGTCACCTTGATGGCGCGCCCGCCGGCGTCGGCGGCGCGACGCGCGGCCTCCGCCGGTGCGAGCGCGCGGTGGAATACGAAGTCGAGCAGCATCGCCAGGTTCACACCGGTCACCACCGCGATGTCCGGCCGGCCGCGCGCGTAGCGGATCGCGCCGGTGAGGCAGGAGCCGCCCGGCAGATCGATGAACAGCACCGCCGGGCGGTCGAGCACGGCGGCGAGCTTCCGCTCGAGCGCGTCGTAGTCGCAGCCGTCGTTGGAGACGGGCACGAGCGCGTCGGCGATGCCGGTGATCGCCTTCACCGCGGCCACGAGCGACTCCGCCACCGCCGCGTGCGACACGATCACACCCCGCAATTCACTCATAGTCTTCCTCGAGATACTCCCGCACGCTGCGCTTCTCCTTGAGAGTCTTGATCAGGCGCGCGTTGAACGCCTTCGCCGTGTCCACGCCGCTGTAGCGCAGCAGATGGTTCATCGCCACCACTTCGCAGATCACGGTCAGATTCTTGCCGGGATTGAGCGGCACCGCCACCAGCGGCAAGTGCACGCCGAGGATCTCGGTCTCCTGGCCGTCCAACCCGGTGCGATCGTACTCGCGCGCGTTGTCCCAGTCCTCGAGCTGCACCACGACCTCGATGCGCTTCTGCTGGCGCACCGAGCGCACGCCGAACAGCGCGTTGATGTCGATCAACCCGACGCCGCGGATTTCCATGTGGTGGCGCGCGACTTCGATGCCCCGCCCGATCAATACGTCGTTGCCGCGGCGCGTGATGTGCACCACGTCGTCCGCGACGAGGCGGTGGCCGCGCTCGACCAGATCGAGCACGCATTCGCTCTTGCCGATCCCCGAGCGCCCGGTGAACAGCAGACCCACGCCGAAGACGTCGGCGAGCGAGGCGTGCACGGTCGTGATCGGCGCGAACGCGTCGTCCAGGAACGGCTTCAAGCGGCTGTAGAAGTCCGCCGTCTTGAGCGTCGTCCGGATCACCGGCACGCCTTTCTTCTTGGCCAGCTCGAGCAGGTCGGGCGGAACGTCCTGGCCCTTGGTGATGATCACGCAGGGCACGTCGAAGCCGAACAGCGTCTCGAGCGCGCGACGGCGGCCCGCCGCCTCGAGCGATCCCAGGTACTTGATCTCGGTCTCGCCGAGCACGTGCAACCGCTCGCTCACGAAGCGGTCGGTGTACCCCGACAGCACCAGCCCCGGACTCGACGCTTCGGGCGACGGAATCTCGCGATCCAGCCCCACCTCGCCCGTCAGCACTTCGAGCTGCAGCGGCTCCCCCTTCTTCGCGAGCAGGTCGCGGACTTTGGGATGGCTCACATCGTCACCCGCATATGGACTCAACCCCCTGAAGCGAGCGTGCGTTGGAGGTGGGCTTCGGTCGCGCGGGCGGCGCGCTCCCATGAGAGGCCCTCGGCAAACGCGCGGCCGCGCCGCCCCAGCACCGCGACGCGCGCGGGATCCACCGCCAGCTCGAGCATGCGCGCGGCGAGCGCGGCGGCGTCGCCGTGCGGCACCAGATACCCGGTCTCGCCGTGCAGCACCGACTCCCGCAGTCCCGGGCTGTCGGAGGCGAGCGCCGGCGTGCCGCAGGCCGCCGCTTCGACGTTGGTAATGCCCCAGCCCTCTTTGGGACTCGGGAACACCACCGCCCAGGCGCGGCGCAGCAGCTGCCGTTTGTCTTCCTCGGGCACGAACCCCAGAAAGCGCACTGCGCCCTCCAACCCCAGGGCAGCCGCCGTGCGCTCCAGGCGCGCGCGGTCATCGCCCTGCCCCGCGATCTCGAGCACGAGGTCGGAACGCGTGGCGCGCGTCAATGCGAGCGCCCGCAAGGCCACCTCTACTCCTTTATAACGCTTCAGGCGGCCGAGGTACAGGAACGTCGGCACCGGCGCCCGCGGCACGGCCGAGTCGGGGCAATACCACGCGGCGTCCACGCCCGGATTGATCACCGTGATGCGCTCGCGTGGCACGCCGCGACGCACGAGATCGTCGCGCGTGCTCTCGGAAATCGCGTGAAAGGCGGCGCGGCGGTATGCCCACGGGATCGGTTGCTCGGCCGCCCACACGATGGCCGCCACCGGCCAGCTCGCTTCGGCGAACACAGTCGTGCCGAACAAGTGCGGCACGATGGCGCAGAACGGCAGCCGCGTGAGCTGCGGCAGGAACAGCGGCAGCTTGTTGACGTCCTCCACCACGATGTCGTAACCGCCGGCGGCGAGCAGCCGCCGCACCACGCCGCGGGCCTTGAGCGCGAAGCTGTTGCGCCCGCCGACGCGATGGACGCGCATGCCGTCGAGCTGCGCCTCCGCCGCCGCGCCGGGCCAGCCGCTCGCCACGAGGTCGATCGTGTGGCCCCATCGCGCCAAGCGCCCAAACAGCTCGTGCAAGTGAATCTCAGCGCCGCCGGCGTGCGGGTTGTCACGGTCGTTCCAATTGACGAGCAGAATCCTCACAACTGCCCCAGCTCCCGCCCCACCCGGTCGAGCACGCCGTTCACGAACGCCGGCGCTTTGGGGCCCGCGAACCAATGCGCCAGCTTGACGGCCTCGTCCACCACGACGCGGGCGGGCGTGGCGCCCTCGTCGAGCTCGGCCAGCGCCAGCCGCAGGATGTTGCGCTCGACGACGCCGACGCGCTCGAAGCGCCAATGCTCCGCTGCCGCCGTGATCTGGCGGTCGAACTCGGACCGTCCGGCGACGGCGCGTGCGGCGAGATCCGCGCCGCGGTCGAACCCTTCGGGCATGCCGCCGTGCATGCGCGCCACGCGGGCGACCACCGTCGCGATCGACGGTTCGCCCGACAGCTCCCACGCATAGAGGATCTGGAGCGCGCGCGCCCGCGCTTTAGTCTCGGGGCGCTGCACGGGCGAGCCGGGCGAGGACGTCGGCGGTCTGCAGCGCGGCCTCGGCGGCCTCGTAGCCTTTGTTGCCGGCGGCGCCGCCGGCGCGGGCGAGGGCCTGCGCCTGATCGTCCGTCGTGAGCACGCCGAACCCCACCGCGATGCGGTGGGCCAGCGCGACGTTCCCCAATCCCCGGGCGGCTTCGCCCGCGACGTACTCGAAGTGCGGCGTTTCGCCGCGGACGACGCACCCCAGCGCCACGATCGCGCTGTAGCGGCCGGTCGCGGCGGCGGCCTCGGCGGCCACCGGCAGCTCGAACGCGCCGGGGACCCAGAACACATCCACGTGATCGTCGGACAGGCCCTTGTCGCGGAGGCAGTGCTGCGCCCCGTCCAAGAGCTTCGTGGTGACGAGCTCGTTGTACCGGCTGACCACCACCGCCACGCGCACCGCGACCCGAGCCACGTCAGTGCGTCAGGAAGTGGCCGAGCTTGTCGCGCTTGGTGTCGAGATAGGAGCGGTTCTCGTCCGACGGCGGCGGCACGATCGGCACCCGCTCCACGATCTCCAAGCCGTAGCCCTCGAGCCCCACCAGCTTCATGGGATTGTTGGTCAACACGCGGATGGACGACAGACCGAGGTCGAGCAGGATCTGCGCGCCGATGCCGTAATTGCGCAGATCCGCCTTGAAGCCGAGCTGCTCGTTGGCGGTCACCGTGTCGGCTCCCGCATCCTGCAACTCGTACGCCTTGAGCTTGTTGAGCAGGCCGATGCCGCGGCCCTCTTGATCGAGGTACACGATGACGCCCGCGCCCTGCTCGGCGATGGTCCGCATCGCGGCGTGCAGCTGCCAGCCGCAGTCGCAGCGCGCCGACCCGAACACGTCGCCCGTGAGGCACTTTGAATGCATGCGCACGAGCACGTCGCGCTTGCCCACCACGTCGCCGCAGACGAGCGCCACGTGCTCGGCCTGGTCCACGTCGTTGCGGTAACCGATGACGCGGAACTCGCCGAACGGCGTCGGCAGCCGCGCCTCGGCGACGCGATGCACCAGCCGCTCCTTCGCGAGCCGGTATTCGACGAGCTGCGCGACCGTGATGAAGGTGAGGCCGTGCTCCGCCGC